>ERZ1034687.351-NODE-351-length-29292-cov-75.246400_pt1 | contig 29292 bp, 19 predicted proteins | sample MGYA00520704_ERZ1034687 | MGnify/ENA primary metagenome ERZ1034687 (study PRJEB33766, sample SAMN09781762) | gut metagenome | biome: gut microbiome | host: Homo sapiens | place: Madagascar | study: EMG produced TPA metagenomics assembly of the PRJNA485056 data... | reverse complement strand
ACCCTCCAGATATTGCAATGTCATGAACTTTAAAAGCGACTTTTAAGACAGTCTGTGGGGGGGTGTTGTCACTTGCGTTTCCTTGAAGAGGCGCGTTTCACAAGTGATCCCTCGGCTTCCACTTGTTGTGTGAGACTGTCATCCGATTCCAGATGCTCGATAAGTATCTCCACGGCCTTTCTTGCCATTCTTTCGAGTGGTTGGGACACGTAGGTGATCGGAGCGTAGAAGAAATCAAACGCGCTTTCTCCGTCAAAGCAGACTATTCCAAGATCGTCCGGAATATGTATGCCCTTGCTCTGTATGTAGTACAGGCACTTGATGGTGATCGTGTTGGTGGCGAACAGGATGGCATCGACATTGTGCTCCATGAGGCTGTTCATCGCTTTCTCGCAGCTCTTGTCAATGGTGCTCATGTCAACCTGCTTTATGATGATCGAGTCTTTCGCTCCGTTGTCAGCCAAAGCCTGGGAGTAACCATCGATGCGGTCTTTCATGTTCGTGAGATTCGCTCCATAGCCGACGAACCCTATTTTCTTGTAGCCTTGCCTTATGAGATGCTCGGTCGCCTCATAGGACGCTTTCCGGTTGTTGAGACTTACATAGTCTGTCTTTATGCCGGGAATATACCTGTCCAATAACACCAATGGCACATTCCTGTCATGAAGCATCTTGATTGTCTCCTCGGATCCGTCGCATGGCACGACGATCATTCCGCCCACTTCCTTACGCAGCATTTTCTGTGTCAGATCGGCAAGTTTGTCCGCACGTTCGTCAGAGCTGGCGAACAAGGCCATGTAGCCGTATTCCTCTGCAGTGGTCTCGATATTTTTCACGATGTCGGCGAAGAACATGTTGGAGATGTCGGAAACAATCACTCCTATGGTGTGGTTTGTTCCGTCCCGGAGGCTTTTGGCAAACCCGTTCGGCTTGTAATCCAATGCTTTGGCTATGCCACGGATCTTTTCTGCCATAGTGTCGCTCACCCTGTACTGCTTCTGCTTTCCGTTTAAGACAAAGGAGACGAGGGCCGGGGACGCTCCGGCCGCTTTCGCGATGTCTTTGATGGAAATACCCTTTTTTTTGCCTCCCATGTCGCTAAATTGTTTTTGCAAAGTTATACAAAATTTATCAGAAACAAAATCAACTTTTACAAAAAACGATGCAAATATTTTTGAATTTTCTTTGAAATCTAATTTCTAATTACTTACTTTGCGTTGTGATTTGAGGATTGTGTAGTAATTATTGACACTAAAATTACAGTGGATAACTGTCATTCAAAGGGGATTACCCCTTATTATTTGTATTATTTTGCTAAATTAATTTAGCATATTTGTAAATCAAATTAAGAGTCACTTTATGGAACATTTGCGCAAGGCGGAAATGAAGAGAAACGGCAGAGGGCGCTCTTTGCCGGGAGTACTTCTCGCTTTTTTGTTGTTTGCCACCGCTTGGCAGGCTTATGCCCAGAAAACAACATTCAAAGTGTCCGGAACCGTTCTGGACGCTCAGACGAAAGAACCTGTGATCGGAGCCGGAGTCATGATGAAGGCCTCTAATCTGGGAACCGTGACAGACATTGACGGCAATTATGTCCTCACCGTCAATGATCCCAAAGGAGTCCTTGTCGTCTCGGCGGTGGGGTATAGGAATGTAGAGATGAACATAAACAACAGAGCCGTCATCAACATCCTCATGGAGAGTGATATGGAATCTTTGCAGGATGCCGTTGTGATTGGCTATGGCTCTCAAAAGAAGGCCACGATCACAGGCTCTCTCACGCAGGTGGATGTCAAGCTTCTGGAGCAGTCCGCCGCTCCATCGCTTTCCAATTCGTTGGGAGGGGCCATGCCCGGAATCATCACCCGCCAGAGCAGCGGTGAGCCTGGGTACGATGGTGCGACTATCCTTATACGTGGCATGGGCTCATGGGTGAACTCGTCACCGCTGGTTCTTGTCGATGGTGTGGAACGGGACATAAACCTTATCAACACGGACGAGATAGCGTCATTCTCCATCCTCAAGGACGCTTCCGCTACCGCTGTGTACGGAATGCGCGGAGCGAACGGTGTCATTCTGATCTCCACGAAGAAAGGTGTGGTCGGAAGGCCTAAGGTGTCATTCCGCATGGAAGCCACCCAGCTTCATGGACTTCGTTTCCCTGACTACATCAAAGGCTACGAGTTCGCGAACTTGATGAACGAGGCCTGCACAGTCGGCGGCACTGCCTTGCCATGGTCTGACGAGGAAGTGGAGAAGTTCCGCGACGGTTCTGATCCGTACAATTATCCAAGCGTGGACTGGACCAATGAGACATTGAAGAAGAATGCGTTCCAGACAATGAACACGCTTTCCGTCACAGGAGGTAATGAGACTGTCAGGTATTATGTAAGCGTCGGGTTCACGTCACAGAGTGGCCTTTTCAAAGAAGATCCTGCCTATGACTACAGGACCAATTCCCTTTCCCAGAGATATAATTTCCGTTCGAATGTGGACATAAACCTGACGAAGGACTTCTCGTTGTCACTGGGACTTGCCGAGATCATTGAGGACAGAACCTACCCGGGAACCCCGGCTGCGACCATATTCAACGCCCTGAGGGTCTGCTCCCCGATTTCTTTCCCGGTGAGGAACCCAGATGGAACATTCGGCGGAGGAAACACTTCCTACGAATGGATCAGCCCTTATGTGTATGCCACGAACAGTGGCTATTCAAAGCAGTTTCGTACCACCACGCAAGGCACGGTGGGAGCCAAATGGGACTTGTCCACTTTGATCACTCCCGGTCTTCAGTTGGAGGGTAATTTCTCTTTCGACCATTTTTATATTAATGAAGCCACCCGCAACAAGCAGCCTCTTATCAAGAAATATCTCGGTGTCGATCCAAACACAGGCGAGGACCGGTACACCTTGATCAAGGAAGAGACTGCGATGGGGTACAGGATCGCGTCTTCCGGTTCCAACAGGGCTTATTATTACGATCTCAGGTTGAACTATAACAGAACGTTCAACAATCATAATGTCGGTGCGATGGCCATGTTCAACCGCCGTGACTATAAGGATCTCACCGCCAGAACCTCCACCCTGAACCTTCCTTACAGACGTCAAGGCTGGGCAGGACGAATAACTTACAATTATGCGCAGAGATACTTGTTCGAGTGGAACTTTGGTCTTAACGGATCAGAGAATTTCGCCCGTGGGAAACGTTACGGATTCTTCCCGGCATGGTCCGCCGGATGGGTCCCATCAGAAGAGAACTTTTGGAACATCAGGTGGATCAACCATTTGAAGATCAGGGGTTCATACGGTCTTGTCGGGAATGATGCCTCCGGTTCGGCAGGACGTTTCTTTTACATGTCGACCGTGAACAAGACCGCCAACGGCTATCTCTTCGGAGATTCGCAGAACCTCTATAACGGAATGGCTGAGTTGCAGATGGGCGCCTCAAACGCCACGTGGGAAGTATCGCACAAGACGGATCTTGGTTTGGATCTGGAATTGTTCGACAGGAAGATTCGCCTTTCCGCTGACTGGTTTTACGAATATAGAGACCAGATACTCCTGAAAAGGCAGCAGATTCCGGACATCATGGGGGCGGCATGGGGAGATACTCCATGGGCCAATCTCGGTATAATGGAGAACCGTGGTGTGGATGGACAGATCGAATTCACAAACACGACCAGCCACGGCTTTTTCTATTCAGTGAGAGGTAATATCACCTACGCCAAGAACAAGATCATCGAGGATGACACGGCGAGAGCTTTGTTTGACTACCAGAACACAAGGGGACATTCCACAGGCTTGGCCCTTGGCTATGTGGCTGAAGGTCTGTTCCAATCCCAGGAGGAGATTGACAACAGCCCTAAGCAGGAGTTGGGATCGTACACCGTCGGAGACATAAAATACAAGGATCTAAATGGTGATGGTGTCATCAACGCCTACGACCGCACATGGATAGGTTATCCAAGAGAGCCGAGGTTCATGTTCGGATTCGGCTTCACATTCGCTTACAAGGGTTTTGACCTGTCCATGAATTTCACCGGAGCGGCGCAGACCAGCCTGTTCGTCGATTCCGCGAGCATGTGGCCGTTCGCGTTGGATTATCCGGGGTACAATGTCTTGCGTGAATATTACGACAACCGGTTCATCCCGGGAGCGGACAATACCAATGCCAAATATCCGGTCGTGCACAACGGTACCTCATCCAACAACTATCAGATAAACACGTTATACCAACACGACGCATCGTATCTGAAGCTCAAGACCGCCGAATTCGGGTACTCGCTCGACAAGAATCTGGTGTCAAGGATGGGTCTTGAGTCAATCCGCCTGTTCGTGAACGGAAACAATCTTCTATGTTTTGATGGAATTAAAATCGTTGACCCTGAGTCTAATAACCTTGCCAACAGCACTTATCCGACCCAAAGGGCGATGACAATAGGTGTTCAAGTCGGCTTTTAATTATTGATTGATTATGAAAAAGATAGGTAATATATTCATTGGACTGCTTTTACTGGCGGGATTTGCCTCGTGCGAGGATTTCCTGGACATGGCTCCGGATGAGAATCTCACGATCGAGGATGTGTTCTCCAACAGAATCTACACAAGGGATTTTCTCACGCACATATATTCATGGACTCCGACAGAGGCTAATATGGCTGACGACGGAGGGGCGTGGAGAAACCCATATACCGCCGGCTGCGATGAGATGGAATGCGCCTACGGTGGAGCCTATGCCCACCAGATTAACAATGGCGGCTGGAATCCCAATGACATCTCAAGAACTCAGGTCTGGTCGGAGTCTTACATGGCTTTGAGAAAGGTAAACATGTTTCTGGAAAATGTTGATAAGTGTCCGGCGGCCGAGGAGGAGGTCCGTCGTTGGAAAGGCGAGGCGTATTTCCTCAGGGCGTGGTATCATTTTCTCGTGTTCAGGGCATACGGTGCGATTCCGATTGTTGACCATGCCTTTGACATCAACGAAGACATATTGTCAGTAAGAAGGTCCACGGCTGATGCGGTGGCTCAGTTCATCGCTGATGACTGCGACATGGCGGCAGAATACCTTTATGATACGGACAAATGGTCCTCAACCGACACAGGACGCGCAACGAGGCTTTCGGCCAAAGGCCTGAAGTCAAGGGTGCTTCTCTACATCGCTTCTCCGCTTTACAACGGGGATGAACTTTTCGCCGAATTGAAGGATCCTGTTGACGGGACACCGTTGATCTCACAAACTTATGACAAGGAAAAATGGAAGGCAGCCGCGGACGCGGCGTTGGATTGCATCAGCACAGCTGAACAGAGCGGAAGGGAACTTTACAATGAGAAACCTGAAGATCCGGTTTTGAACTACCAGAACATATTCAATGACAATTGGAACGACGAGATTCTGTGGGCGAAGAACATCGGCACTTACGATCACTGGCTCAACTGTTCTGATCCTGTGTCTTTCGGTTGTTTTTCGATTCTGGATCCTACGCAGGAAATGGTTGACGCTTATGAGATGGAGGATGGCTCAACTCCTATCACTGGCTACACCAACGATGGACTTGTCCCTGTGATAAACAAAGAGTCTGGATACGTTGAGAGCGGGTTCGCCGAAGATGAGTTCGAAGGGCGTTGGCAAAAGGGTGTGTCGAACATGTACACTCATCGTGAGCCTCGTTTCTACGCTTCCATAAACTTCGCCGGTGCGATTTGGAAGACAACACGTGAGTCCAACTGGACCAAACCGCATGTCAACGAATTTTGGTTCAGGGGAATAGATGGAAAGAACAATGCAGGATCGGACTATTGCAAGACAGGGTATCTGATGAAGAAGCTTCACTATCCTACCAGAATACCTTGGCAATACACTCCTAACATGATGTGGGTTTACATCCGTCTCGGAGAAATCTATCTTAACGCGGCGGAAGCCATCAATGAATATTATGGTCCGGCCGACGCTTACAAGTACGTGAACGCGATCAGAAACAGGGCCGGATTGCCGGATCTTCCTGAAGGACTGTCCGCTGATCAGATGCGGGAGAGGATCAAGCATGAGCGGAGAATAGAGCTTGCCTTTGAGGTTCACAGGTTCTTTGATGTCAGAAGATGGCTCGAAGGCCCGCAGACTCAGGGCGTCCCGATTCACTCGATGAATATTTGGGAAGGCGAGAATATGCAGGATCCTGCTTTCTACAAAAGGAGGAAGGTCGAGGACAGGGTGTTCGAGTCCCCTAAACATTATTTCTTTCCTATAGAACAGGCTGAGATTGACAAGCATGAGAAGAGAGAGCTTGTGCAGAATCTTGGGTGGACGACATTGAATTAGAAAAATAACATAAAAAAAATCATGATGAGTATGAAAACGAATTATCCAAAAATCGGGATCAGGCCGATCATAGACGGTCGCAGAGGCGGCATCAGGGAATCGTTGGAGGACATGACGATGGGCATGGCCAGACGTGTCGCCGAACTTTATACTGAAAAATTGAGGTACAGCGACGGGACACCTGTGCAATGTGTGATCGCTGACACGACGATCGGAGGAGTCGCCGAAGCCGCCGCGGCGACCGAGAAATTCAAGAGCGACAACGTCGGAGCGGTCATCTCTGTGACACCTTGCTGGTGCTACGGGGCCGAGACCATAGACATGGATCCTCTCATGCCGAAGGCGATTTGGGGATTCAACGGAACGGAGAGGCCGGGTGCGGTCTATCTTGCCTGCGCTTTGGCCGCCCACAACCAGAAAGGACTTCCTTCTTTTGGAATATATGGACATGACGTGCAGGATGTCACCGACAGCGGGATCACCCCGGACGTGGAGGAGAAACTTTTAAGATGGGCCAGAGCCGCTGTCGCCGTGATGCAGATGCGTGGCAAATCGTACCTTGCCATAGGTTCGGTGTCGATGGGAATCGCTGGCTCGACAGTCAATCCGGACTTCTTCCAGGAATACCTTGGAATGAGAAATGAATACGTGGACTGCTCCGAGATCCAAAGAAGAATCGAGCTTGGAATCTATGACAAGGGAGAATTTGCCAAGGCAAAGGAATGGGTAGAGAAAAATTGCAAGTCACACGAAGGAAAGGACCTTAATCCGGAGCACCTGTGCTACCCGAGGGAAAAACTTGACGAGGTCTGGGACTATGTCACAAAGATGGTGATGATCTTCAGGGATCTCATGTATGGCAACCCTGAACTGACCCGCATGGGATTCGAGGAGGAAGCCGCCGGGCATAATGCGATCACGGGCGGATTCCAAGGGCAGCGCCAATGGACTGACTTCAAACCGGACGGAGATTTTGCGGAGGCTCTTCTTAATTCTTCCTTTGACTGGAACGGAATTCGGGAGCCGATCACATTCGCCACGGAGGATGATTCGCTTAACGCCGCCACCATGTTGTTCCTGCATCTTCTTACGAACAGGGCGCAGATCTTCGCGGATGTAAGAACCTATTGGTCTCCTGAGGCTTACAAGCGTGTCACGGGAAAGACTCTGACAGGTGACGCCGCTCCGGGATTCATCTATCTGATCAACTCGGGTTCATGCGCCCTTGACGCTACCGGCCAGATGACAGACGAGAACGGGAAGCCTGAGATGAAACATTTCTGGGAGATGAGTCAGGAGGATGTGGACAAATGTCTGGACAACACAACTTGGTATCCTTCCGGAAGAGAGTACATGAGAGGAGGCGGGTTCTCCTCCCAGTTCCTGACAAAAGGCGGAATGCCTGTGACCATGTGCCGCCTGAATCTCATAAAGGAACTCGGACCGGTCCTTCAGATAGCTGAGGGTTGGACTGTGGACATCGACCCTGAGGCCTTCAAGATCATCACCAAGCGTACCGATCCGACCTGGCCGTCCACTTTCTTCACTCCAAGGTTGACCGGCGAAGGCGCGTTCAAGGATGTATGGACTGTCATGAACAAGTGGGGAGCCAACCATGGTGCCATCAGCTACGGACATGTTGGTGCGGACATGATCACGCTTGCCTCGATGTTGAGGATCCCTGTCTGCATGCATAATGTGGATACGGACAAGATATACCGTCCTTCGGCGTGGGATGCCTTTGGAATGGAGACAGAAACCGCTGACTTCCGCGCATGTCAGGCCTATGGCCCTCTTTACAAGTAACAGAATATGAACAGAATTACATTTGGGGCGATGGCCGTCGCCATGATGTGCGGCTGTTGCTGTTGTGACAAAGAATATAAGATGGGAACTTACGGTTATGATCTGGCGTTCTTCACCAGACATGAGATTTCTACTGTGGAACTGGAAAGCGTGGACGGCAGGTCTCGGCTGCTTATTGTCCCCGCGTATCAAGGAAGGGTGATGACATCTACCGCAGACGGATTGGATGGCAAGAGTTATGGCTGGATAAACTATAAATTTATAGAGGCTGGCAAGGTAAGTCCTCAGTTTAATCCTTTTGGAGGGGAGGAACGATTCTGGATCGGTCCGGAAGGAGGGCCTTTCTCGTATTACTTCAAAAGGGGAAACGAGCAGGTTTACGAGAACTGGAAAGTTCCGGCTCCGATTGACACGGACACCTATGACATTGAGGAACAATCGGGATCGAATGTGGTGTTCGTCAAGGACTTCAATGTGAGAAACGCCTCGGATGTTGAATTCGCGATGGGAGTGCGCAGAACCATCTCAATGTTGGACAAGAGTGGTCTGGAAACTTTGTTGGGTGTGGAGATCCCGGACGGGTTGAACACGATAGTTTACAAGACAGAGAACGTGATACGCAACAACGGTGATTTCACATGGACGAAAGAGACCGGAATGCCGTCAGTCTGGCTGCTGTCCACATTCAATCCTACACCTACTACCACGGTGTTCATTCCTTATGAAAAAAGCTTCGGTGGGAAAAAAGTGAATGATGAATATTTCGGGAAAGTCCCGGCTGACCGTCTGGTCCTTGAAGACGGCGTGGCGTATTTCAAGATCGACGGGGAATACAGGGCCAAGATCGGACTTCCGGAAGGCAGCGCCAAAGACATCTGCGGAAGTTATGATTCCAAGGCCGGGGTATTGAATATCCTGAAATACACTGTACCTGAGGGTCATGCTGACTATGTGAACGGCCAATGGGGCGAACAGGAGAATCCTTTCTCCGGAGATGTCATCAATTCCTACAACGACGGGCCTACTGAGACCGGATTCGTTCAGGGGCCGTTCTATGAGGTCGAGACATCTTCTCCGGCGGCGAATTTGGCTCCCGGCGAGTCTCTGACCCATGTTCAATATACCATTCACATCGAGGGAACGCATGATCGTCTGTCCGCCATCGCGAAGAAAGTGTTCGGGGTGGATCTGGACGTGGTCGCGAACAAATTCTCTAAATAAACGCGGGCAATGGAAAACAATAACAGGTTGGTACCTAAAGGTATTGTCTGGCCTTTCATATTGCTGACAACCTTGTTCTTCGCATGGGCCGTGCCGAACAATCTGACCGACACGATGCTGGCTGTCTTCAAGCGGATCATGAGCTTTTCCGACTCGAAGACAGCGTGGATCCAGGTCGTATGCTATCTGCTGGGCTACGGATGCTTTGCCGTTCCCGGGGCTATATTCATAAAGAAATATTCCTACAAGTCCGGGGTCATGCTTGGACTGGGATTGTATGCCTTGGGGACATTTATGTTCTATCCTTCCTCAAAGGTGGCTGTCGCCAACAATGAGATCGGCTACATTATGTTTCTTGCCGCCATTCTGGTCTTGTTCGCGGGATTGTCTATTCTGGAGACATCCACGAACTCCTATGTCTGCGCGATAGGGCCGGAGGAGACCGCCACAAGGCGACTTAATTTCGCCCAGTCGTTCAATCCTTTCGGAGCGATAACCGGTGTGGTCCTTTCGCAGATTTTCATCCTGTCCCGGCTTAACACCTTGACGGCCGCGGAAAGGGCTGCGATGTCCGACGCCGACTTGGCTGCCGTTCAGGCAGCCGAGCTCAATTCGGTCACCAACACGTATGTCATCCTTGGATGTGTGATGCTGGTGATTCTGTTGGCCATAGCGCTGACAAGAATGCCGAATCTGAAAGAAGGAGGCTCTCTTGACTTCAAAGCTTCGGTCAAACGGCTTGTCAAAAACAAGAACTATGTTTGGGGCGTGGTCGCACAGTTCTTTGACATCGGAGCGCAGATCGCTGTATGGTCTTATGTGATAAGGTATGCCATGCACAACCTTCATTTCGACACGATCATTTCGTCTCTGGGCGCAAATGCCTCCTCCGCCCAGATCATAGAGGCTTTGAGGAATGTGGAACCAGTGGCGAAAGGCTTTTACGCCGTGTGCGAGACCTTAGGACTTGACGCTCTTCTCCCGAGAACCGCGGAGCAGGCGGGCGCGACATATTACATCATGTCGTTGATCCTGTTTGTGGTGTCCCGTTTTGTGTGCACATGGCTTATGAAGTGGTTCCAGCCGAGGAAGATGCTCGCTACTGTCGCCGCCTTGGGCGTCCTGTGCTGCCTTGGAACCGTGTTCGGGACCGGATTCTTCGGAGTGTATTGCCTTATGGGGATTTCGGGATGCCTTTCGTTGATGTTCCCTACAATCTATGGATTCGGAATCCGCGGACTTGGAGAGGACACGAAGCTGGGTGGTTCCGGAATGGTCATGGCCATTGCCGGAGCGTCGGTTCTGACCCAGATAGAAGGCATTCTTTCGGATCAGTCCGGCAGCATAGCCACAGCTTACATCGTTCCGGCCATCGCATTCGCCGTGATCCTATATTATGCGGCGGTGTTCTGTAAGAAACAAGAAAAACTGATGACAGATGGACAATAAGAAATACGTCATAGGGGTTGACTATGGAACAGACTCTTGTCGGGCTATCCTTGTGGATGCCGCTGATGGAAGATGTCTTGCGGAGTCTTCTTGTGAATATCCAAGATGGGCGGCCGGTAAATATTGCGATCCGGCGAAAGACATGTACAGGCAGCATCCGGACGACTATATTGAATCATTCAAAAGTGTGATCTCGGGAGTGGCGTCAAAGGTCGGGAAAGACGTGATGGAAAATGTCAAGGGACTTTCTTTTGACACCACCGCCAGCACACCGGTATTGGTTGACGCTGAAGGGACTCCGCTTTCGTTGTTGCCGGAATTCCGTGAAGAGCCTGACGCGATGTTTGTTCTGTGGAAAGATCACACGGCCAGAAAGGAGGCCGATGAGATCAACGCCCTATCGAAGCGGTGCGAGGTTGACTATACCGCATATTCAGGAGGAATATATTCATCGGAATGGGCTTGGTCAAAGGTGCTCCATATTCTGAGGACAAACAAGAAAGTCGCTTCGGCCGCATGTTCCTGGAGCGAGCATTGTGATTGGATGCCGGCCTGGGTTGTCGGAGACACCGCGCCTGAAAGAATCAAGAGGAGCCGTTGCGCGGCGGGGCACAAGGCCATGTGGAACGCGAAGTGGAATGGCTTCCCGTCTGAAAGTTTTCTGAATATGCTTGATCCTGCGCTTGGCAGGATGCGGAATGTTTTGGGGCAGGATACTTTCACCTCAGATGTCTGTGTCGGAATCATAAGAGCTGACCTTGCCGTTGAGCTGGGACTGCCTGTGACCGTGAAGGTTGGTGTCGGTTCGATTGACGCGCATGTCGGTGCGGTCGGCGCTTCGATCTCTCCTGACACCCTCGTCCGGATCATGGGGACCTCTACCTGCGACATCCTTGTGTGCCGTCCGGAGGAAATCGGTGACAGGTGCCTGAAAGGAATCTGTGGTCAGGTTGACGGCTCCGTTCTCCCTGGTTTTGTCGGATTCGAGGCCGGACAGGCCGCGTTCGGTGACATTTACGCCTGGTTCCGGAGACTTCTGCTGTGGCCTGTGGAGAAAATGCTGCCGGAGAAAGCCGAAGAACTGAAATCGGCCATGTTGCCAATGCTGGAGAAAGAGGCCATGAAGATCAATGATTCAGAATCTTCTGTACTTGCTTTGGACTGGATGAACGGGCGACGCACTCCGGACTCTGACCAAAATGTCAAAGGCGCGATAGCTGGACTCACTCTCGGGACAACCGCACCGATGGTCTATAAGGCATTGATAGAGGCTACCGCATTTGGCTCCAAGGCCATAATCGAAAGATTCGCTTCTGAAGGAATCGCGATTAGATCGGTAAGAGCCATCGGAGGGATCTCGCAGAAATCCGCTTTTGTGATGCAGACATTGTCGGATGTGTTGGGAATGCCTATTACCGTTGTGTCTTGTGATCAGGCCTGTGCTTTGGGAGCCGCTATGTTCGCCGCCACAGCCTCTGGAATATACCCGGATGTGGCAAGTGCGCAGCGGGCCATGAAGGCACCGGAAGGGCGCCGGTATGAGCCGGACATGGATCGCAACAGATTCTATCAGAGTGTTTATGAGAAGCGTTACACGGCTCTGGGACGATTCGCTGACGCTGACTCCAGATAATTTTCTAAAAAGATCTATAAATGAAAAAAGTTTACGAATATATGCTTCCGGCGGTGATGCTTGCTGTTTTCGCCGCTTGTTCAGATAACAATAATGATTCAGACCTCGTCGCGGACTATCAGGAAGTGGCGTTTGACGCTTCCGTGGCTCATGAGGGGTTGGATCTTGGTTGGAAAGAGGGCGACGCTGTCTCTGTCTTCGACGGCAAGGCGAACCATAAGTTCACGGCCGTCGGGTCTGGCGATGTGGTGAGGCTTTCGGGAACCGCGAATGTGAAGGCTGCGGCCTACATGGGACTTAGGCCTTACCACGAAGGTTTGTCCAGATATGGCGGAAAAGTCAATGTTGAGATTCCGTCTTCCCAAGTGGCGGTCAAAGACGGGATCAATGTCGATTATCTGTTGATGGCTGGATATTCAAAAGCACCTGTGTCAGAGATGGATTTCAAACTGATGCCGGCTATCATGAAACTTGACATTTCCGCTGAGGGCTACAACGTCGTGTCTGTCCAGATTTCAGCCAAGGGAGAGGAAGTCATTTCAGGAGACTGCTCGATAGGGCTTTTCCCAGAGCCTGAGATCAGCGCCAGACCGGAAGGTTCGTCCAAAGTGACTTTGACAGGAGAGAACTTGTCCGGCGTGTACTACGTGGCGACTATCCCTCAGAAGTTGTCCGAAGGGCTTGTTGTCAGCATATCCGATGAGAATGACGCAAGGTGTGAGATCTCGGTTCCTGCGATGGAAACCAAACCCGGTGAGATCGTGGAACTTGAGAAAATGACAGGACTTGAACTGAAAGAGGCTGTGAATCCAGATCCTACTTCAGTTTCCGGAGCCGTCATCCTTAAGGCTTCTTTCTCGGAAGCTGATTTCAACATCCTTTCCGATCCAAGTTTCGAAGACTATCCGGACATGGCCATAGGTGCGAGGTCAAGTTGGAAAGGCATCAATCCAGCTGTGGCAAGAATCGCCGGGCATACCGGTTCCTATGGGTGGAGATTGGACAATGCCATCCCTGGCGTGTGGATGGAGCTTTACACCCAGTGCGTCGGATTCAGAAAGAATACTGATTACGTCTATTCAATGTACGGAATGGCCGGGACACCGCACGCCTATAACGGGGTCCGTCTTTTCCCTGCCAACATCGGGATTGAACGAGGAGGCGTCGGCCCGAATTCATGGTCAGACTATGAGGAGGACACGCAGTGGGTCTATGTGGATAAGGAATTCAACACAGGCACTAATTTCTATGGAGACATCTTTGCCGGATTATGGGGAGATGCCGGGGCATTCATCTCTGTGGATGATGTCAGGGTTATTCCTAAGGGCTACGATAAAAAGTCAATGGCGACACTATCGGTCGATCACGTCGCGTCCGTCAGCAACGCCACATTCGACGAGGTCAAGTCTTTCGGAAAGGTAGTCGCATGGAAATGCGCTGACGGCAAGATCGCGTTCTGTTTCTCCAATCCTGTCATAAATGGCGTGAAGTACAGCACTGCTGTCGCTTACACGGAGAATGATTCCTTTGACGGGAATATGACGATTTCCAAATTCATAAAGAGCAAAGGACGCATAAACGAAATCTCCTCCTTGGCAGCTGGTGAGTTGTCCATTGTCCCGGATGCCGTGTTCCGCGACTCGGAGAAACTGTACATGCACTATTTCGCGACAACGGAGGAGACAAGTGTGGACGGTTGGAAGACATCCCGTACAGGATTCCTTGTTTCGGCGGACGATGGCAAGACCTGGTCTTCCTGCGGGGATGCTTTCTGGACGGCAAACGGTAAGTTCGCGCAAGCCGGAGTCGCGCGCAAGGATGGCTACACATACATTGTTGGATCAGAGCCGGGAAGGTCAAACGATTGGTATAAGAACTTTTTTGTCGCCAGAGCCTCTGACGGAAAGGATTTCACCTCGCCGTTGTCTTATGAGTATTGGACCGGCAATGAATATGAGGCCGTGGAAGAATCTTCGGTAGGAGGTGACGCCCTGATCACGGTCGGGGATATTTCGGAACCGTCTCTGGTCTGGAATGCCAAGTTTGGAAGATGGATGCTCATCTACCGTTCCAATAAGCATTGTGGTTTGGTTTACAGGGATTCGGACTCTCCGGAAGGCTTCTGGTCTGGAGAGAAGATCCTCACAGACGATGACAAGACTGGAATCCTCACCGCACCTGAAGTCCTTGGCGTGGATGAAGATGGCAACATCCTGATCTTGGCGACAAGACTATAGATGTTTGGTTTGGTTGAGGTTGGCCGAAAAGAAACTTTTTGGCCAACCTTTAGAACATAACCATGTCTCGATTGTTTTGTTTTCTAACCTTCGTGTCTCTTTTGTTTTCCGAGGGCTGCGTCATGTTTTCCATAAGACGTGTGGTGTCTCCTTTGGATGATGTAAGAATAGTTTGGGACGGAGGGACGGAAAGAAAAATCAAGGAGAGTGGCACCTATGCCAGGATCATACGGTGCCCGGACGGCCGCTTTTGGATGGCGTTCGAGGATCTGCATGGTAATGTGGCCGTGTCTTATAGCGATAACTGTCATGTTTGGAGTGAGGATAGGGTAGTATTTCCATGTAAATTTGAATCAGGTACATTGGTGAACGCGGCAAATGCGGAAATCATTGCCTTGGATAATGGCATTCTTGTCTGTGGTGCGAACTATAGACCTGTCTCGCAAGGGTTGGCTTCATATTCAATAGCGGTCAGCCGCAGTTTTGACAATGGCTTTACTTGGGAACCGCCACGTGTCCTGTATGAGGCCGGGACTTTTTTCAAGGATGGCTGCTGGGAACCTTCCTTTCTGCGACTGCCCGACGGTACACTGCAATTGTATTTCGCGAACGAATCTCCATACCGGGAATCGGACGAGCAGGAAATCTCTCTTCTGGAGTCAAAGGATAATGGTGGCACATGGACCGCAATACCGCGGACAGTCTCATTTCGGAAGAACCATCGTGATGGTATGCCTGTGGCTGAGATATTCGGCAATGACATTGTTCTGGTCATCGAAGACAATTATGACGGTGATTTCAAACCATATACGGTAAGAACGTCTCTGTCTGACAATTGGAATATTCCCGTGTGTGGGGACTCGCCGGAAAGAAACAAGGCTTTGGTGGATGATGTCCCTGATTCCGCTTATATGGGTGCGCCTTATTTGCTCAAACTGCCAAGCGGGGAGGCCGTGGTCAGTTATCAGACAAATGAAAAACGTGGCCGTGACCGGGAGTTGTCCAGCATGGAAGTCGCCATTGGTGATTCCTGCGCCAGAAATTTCACGAAACGTTCCCGTCCATTCGATATCCCTGAAAACAGAAGCGGGAAATGGAACTCTCTTATGCTTCTGAATGATAGTACTATACTGGCTGTTTGCTCTTCTGATCGGGACGGTCATCCCGCCATTTGGGTCAAGGAAGGACGTATCTTGAGAAATCATTTCGATTGAAAGTTGAATAAAAACAGATTTTCTTCAAAAACAGGATTATCTTTGCCGATTGGAAATCACCAACCTGACTACAGATAATGCTTGGAAGAATCATATCCGTACCTCTCGCCTTGATTTTGGCTCTGCCGGCTGGCTCGCATAGTCTGTCAGACGGTTCAGCTCCGTCAAATCTGCTCCCTTGGTGGCAGACAGGGCGTCACGCATCCTCTTCGTCAGACAGTTCCGACCTGTCCGACCTGTCACCGACAGCCGCACAATCATATTCACAGTCGCCTCAAAACATCCGCACAGGCATCGAGTTTCCAAAGACGCGGCTGGGGCGGGTGGTGGTCATAAGCGCTCCACTGATCGCGGAGGGATTGGTGGCCAAGAAATTGGACGGACGGTTCCGGGGATTGAGGAACGATTATATTCCTGATTTCAAGAAGGGCGCAGATGACTACCTGCAATATTCCCCGCTCGCGGTGATGGTCGGACTGAAAGCACTTGGGGTGGAAAGCCGCAGCTCGTGGGAGAGAATGGCGGTCTCGGACGCTATTTCCGCCGGCCTTGAGGGGGGCTTGGTTTCCTTGGCGGCATTTCGGGATCGGGGGACGCTTCACGGCTACCAACACGTTGATATTCACTGATGACGATGAGGCGAAAAACTCTTTTGATGCCGTCTCTTTCTCTGGAGGAGGCTACTTCTCCCTTCCATTGTCTTCCTTCTGGTCAGCCGGAGCAAAACTGCTCGGCGGCTATGTCCGCTATCCGAAACTGAGCCTTGCCGGCAAGACAGTGCCCTCAGCCGGAGGTTTCACCTTCGGCACCGGCATGTCTTTGTCCTTCAAGGTCAATTCCTCTTACGGAATGAGACTTTTCCTGGACTACAACCTCCTCCCGCCCCACAGCAAATCTTCTAATGAATATATGAATATGCTCACGCTCGGCACCTCCTTCGTTGTCCTGCTGTGATCCCCGCCGGGCATCGGACCTTGAACTCACCACGTCGGTCACTGAGCCTGTCGAAGCTGGTGGTGTGCACCGACGGCGGACTGTCTTCATACGAGAACCGCAAGAACGACAGCGTCGGCGACAGGTCATTCGTTACGGTGCAGTCCCTAAAGAAGCTCAAGGGATATCTTCAGGAATGGGCGCTGGACTGCAAGGGGTGGCGTACGGCCGGCTCTGACAAGGAATACGACATCAGCACCCTGGACTCCAAGGAGCATTGCGAGACGCTTTTCTACAAGGAACGTTGGGACCCCACCAAGATGTCCACCGGAGAGACGCTGGAGCAGCGCATCATCGTCACGTTCTCATTCAAGTACAAGGCGTACCTCTCTTATGTGCGCGAACGGCAGGTGAGCCGTGCGGTCGCCCTGCTGCAGAAAGGGCAGGGCGTGACGTCCAGGCGCAAGAGCCCGAAAGACGCCAAGCGCTTCATCAAGGCCGAGCACTGCACCGCGGACGGTGAGCTCGCGCAGATAGAAAGCTACTCACTCAATCAGGAGATGATAGACCAGGAGGCCCGCTTCGACGGCTTCTATGCCCTGTGCACTGACCTTTGGGATCCTGCGCCGGACATCATCAGACTGAACGGCGGCCGATGGATCATAGAAAACGGCTTCCGCATCATGAAGACGGACTTTGACGCAAGGCCGGTCTACGTTAGGAGGGACGACCGCATCAAGGCCCACTTCCTCACCTGCTTCCTTGCCCTGCTCATATACAAGTATCTGGAGAAGAAGGTCAACCGGGGAGGCAGGCACTTCACGACGGAGGAGATAGTGGGCACGTTGCGTTCAATGGACTTCCTCAGCATCGCCGGTGAAGGATATGTCCCGGCATATACCAGAACGGACCTCACGAACCACCTGCACGGCAGCGCAGGGTTCAGAACCGACACGCAGATAGTCACAAGACAGAAGATGAGGGGCATCATCGCCCAGACCAAGAAACGCGAGAAAGATGATGACGGAAGCGACAAGCACTAGGGACGGATGGCCGAGGGACTTCGGACGGCGTAGCCGCCCGTGGCTTCGTGAACGGGAGGGGCCCGCGCTTAAGGCGCGGGAGGGATAGCACCGACAGGTGCGTACCGGCCCGAAGTCCCTCGCCCGCAGACCACGAAAGGGCTTGTCTACTACAAAGTCAGAAAAAATCAAAAGGCCCCAAATCGCCAACTCAGCGGTCTGGAGCCTTGAATTATCCTTGTTCCTACAAAATCAAAGTGTCAAATACAGGAAAATAGACAAAGAATCAGTGACTTCAAAGTTTTTCTGCTATTCTTTTAATATTGGCTTCATATTGGTTCATTCGACTGAAAGATAAAGAATGAAATATTGCTATATTTGTATTTCCAAAACAGCGGTTTCGGAAATACTGGTTTCTTAACTTGGTGATATTCAGTATGAGGTTTTTTACAGAAAAAGATAGAGACCTTTATCCGCGCAACAGGAAAATTCAGCGGCTACAAGATAGAGCACGTGATATGTAGTACCTTATTTCAGCACCTCATCCATATTGGTATAATTCAGCAGTTTGATTTCTCCGGCGGTGTTCTCGAAGTTGCCTGCATATACAACTGCTTTGCCATCTACCGGTGCTTTGACCCATTCGTCTATCCGCTTCAATGCCTTCTCGAAGTCTTTGTGGTAAGTCATTGATGATTTAATCTCAATACCGTATAGTCTTGTATTTCTTTTTAGCAACAGATCAATCTCATTCTGGTTCGAGTCCCTGTAGAAATAGAGATTGCTTTCTTTGCCCTGGTTATATCGTTGTTTCAAAGCCTCTGTAACGACAAAATTCTCAAACAGCGCCCCGCGCATCTTGTCTCGTGAAAGTTGTTCAGGCGATTCGATGCCGAGTAGGTAGCAGGCTAATCCTGTGTCTAAAAAATATAGTTTAGGCATTTTTGTAAGTCTTTTGCTTGTGTTTTCGAAATATGGCGGCAGCAGAGTCACTATGTAGGATGCTTGTAGCACCGATAGCCACGAGGTGATCGTGTTAGGGCTGACACCTATCTCGTTTGCCAGTTCTGATGCTTTGAACAAAGATCCGATTCGCCCGGCACATAGTTTTATAAATATGTGGAACTGCATCATATCCTTGATTTGCAGTAGGTCTCGCACGTCCCTGTCCAAGTATGTTTTCATATATGCGGGATATAGAAATTCCGGTACATTGCGCCCCGAATATATTGCCGGATAAAATCCATTGAACAGTAATTTGTCAAGTGGTACATCTGCCGTCAGATCCTTTGTCTCAGAGTATGACAGAGGCATAAGCTCAAAGACGGCTGTACGTCCGGCCAACGACTGAGTGACCCTCTTGAGCATCGCGAACTGCGAACTACCGGAGAGAATGTACCTCTTGTCGGGATGCTCGTCTACAATGCCTTGAATGTATGACAAAAGATCCGGTGCGTTATGAACCTCATCGAGAATCATTCCCTCCTCATTCTGATTCAGAAAGGCGATCGGATCATTCTCGGCAAAACTCCGGATGTCAAGGCTCTCCAGTGAGTAATATGGCAAATGAGGGAACAGATTGCGTATCAGCGTCGTTTTGCCGGACTGACGGGGGCCGGTGACGGTTATTACTGAGAAATATCGATAGGCTTCCTCAAGTACTGAGGATAATTCCCTGCGGATGTACTTCGCTTCCATATCTATGCAATTCTGAAGTTCTACTGCAAAATTACATAAATATTTCGGATTTATAAATTATTTCCGACCGACTTTGTCAATCATAGATGTGGCGTTCACGTATTTTGAAAATTTTTCCGAGCGACTTTTCATCTGATCAGACGGAAAGTCACTCGTTTTTTTAGATGCGTAAGTCGATGATACGCTGATCAGTTTTTTGAGAATTCGGCCGGACAAACCACTTGGAGCGACACGTCCTTTGTTATTTGTCGGATGTTGAATATCTTTGCATCACATAATTGAGACTTATCGGCAATGAGATCAAATACCGTTAACATGACTGTTGTCGGAATCTGCCTTGTCGGCATTCTGCTGTGTGTTCTGTCGCTTTCTTCCTGCGTCTGGAACTCTTGCAGGGCTGTCAAACGAGCTCTTTCCAATGCCGATGAGGTGATGTGGATCCACCCCGACAGCGCCCTTGCAATCCTTGAGTCCGTGGACACCCTTGACCTTCGGACCAAGTCGCTCCGCGCGAGATATTCACTGCTTTATACTATGGCGCTGGACAGGAACGACATATTCTCTACGGATTTGAAGGTCATAACGCCGGCGGTGCGGTATTACGAACGCCGGGGAACCGATGATGAGAAGATGAAGACATTCTATTATCTTGGGACGGTGCAGCATAATGCGGGAGATCTGCAATCCGCCATTGCCAGCTACATACGGGCCAAAGAATATTCATATACCTCTAATAATTTGATTTTCAAGGGGCTCATTTCCTCGACAATCGCAGATGTATATAGACAGAACAAAAATTACTACGAGTCAATGTCTTATGCCAAAGAGATATAGACCGAAAAGATTCCTTAAGATGAGGCAGGTTATTTTTTGAAGGTTACTTAATGCCCGTCCAAAGTTACGTCTTTGCCTACAGTTTTCCAATTTCTTCGGTCGCCGGCAGGTATTTATGATGATTATTCAAAAAAGACGCGGCGGAAATTTGGTCAACTGAAAAAAGTGTCATACCTTTGGCGGAACAAGATGCGACCCGTTGCGGTGGTTATATATATTTCGGAATATTCCGAATAATGTGAAAGATTGTAGTCGCCGAGGGTTGATTTTGTTTGAGATTGACACATAATTATTAACACGCCCCTGAGGGTTCAGGGACACTAATGACTTTTTTATCGTACATTTCGCTATGGAAGTAAAGAACGCTGTAGCCGGAACGCTGGAGTCAGGTGACATCATGATCCAGATCGCCCCGGCCGAGACGAAAGGTCTGCACATCGACCTGGACAGTTCTGTGGCCGCCCAGTTCGGCAGACAGATCCGTCAGGTCATTGAGGAAACTCTTACCGAATTCGGACTGGAGGACGCTGACATCAAGGCGGTTGACAAGGGAGCCAGGGATTGCACCATCCGTGCCAGGGTGACCGCCGCCGCCGTGCGCGCCACAGGAAAAGATGTTTGGGCTTAGTTTAGGTTGAGGAATAAGTCGCGGCGCCAGGGACCGAAGGTGCGCGGGTTATTCCGATAATCAGTTACGATTATGGAAAGATTAAGAAGAACAATGATGTTCGTTCCGGGCAACAATCCCGGAATGATGCAGGATGCCTTCATCTACGGGCCGGACTCGATCATGCTCGACCTGGAGGACTCCGTGACCATGGCTGAGAAAGACGCCGCGCGTCTGCTCGTCCACAACGCTCTGAAGTCAATCGACTACGGCGACACCGAAATGGTTGTCCGCATCAATCCTCTCAGCACCCCTTACGGACGCAAGGACGTTGAGGCTGTCGTGAAGGCCGGCGTGCAGGTGATCCGCATGCCGAAGACCGAGACCGCCGACGAGGTCCGCGAGCTGGAGGCGGAGATTGAGAAGGTCGAGAAGGAACTGGGATGCCTTGGCAGAACCCGCATGATGGCCGCCATCGAAAGCGCCGAGGGCATCTGCAACGCCTTCGCCATCGCCAAGGCCTCGAAGAGGATGATGGGCATCGCCCTCGGAGCCGAGGACTATTGCGCCAACCTCAAGACCCAGCGTACCCCGGGTGGAGCCGAGCTGCTCTATGCCCGCGAGACCATCGTGGTGGCCGCCAGGGCCGCAGGGATCGACGCTCTCGACACGGTATATTCAAACCTCGATGACATGGAGACATTCCGCAAGGAGGTCGAGCTCATCAAGACTCTCGGATTCGACGGCAAGTCCATCATCAACCCTCGTCAGATCCAGATCGTGAACGAGGTGTTCGCACCTACCGAGAAGGCCATCGAGAAGGCTAAGAAGATTCTCGCCGCCATCAAGGAGGCTGAGAAACGCGGCTCGGGTGTCATCGCCGTCAACGGCAAGATGGTTGACCGTCCTGTTGTCATCAGGGCTCAGCGCACCATCGACCTTGCGATCGCTTCAGGCATATTAACAAAGGAGGAAGTTTATGAGTAATATAAAGGAAAGGGCGGCGCTGATTAACGAGGCTGCCGCCGCTATGGGCAAGAAGGTGTATTCTGGGGAGACTCCTAAGAACACCACGTTCCGCAAGGATCTCCAGAAGGTTCAGTCAAAGGTAGTCACGCTGGAGGATGCCATCAGGCTCAGCGGCCTCAAGGACGGAATGACAATCTCCTTCCACCACCATTTCAGAGGCGGTGACAAGGTTGTGAACATGGTTGTGGGCAAACTGGCCGAGATGGGATTCAAGAACCTCCACCTCGCCGCGTCCAGCCTTTCTGACGTTCACGCTCCGCTGATCGACCACATCAAGAACGGAGTGATCACCAAGATTTCCACATCCGGACTTCGCGGAGAACTTGCCAAGGAGATCTCACACGGTCTGATGAAGGAGCCGGTTGTGTTCCGCAGCCACGGAGGACGTGGAAGCGCCATCGCCAACGGTGACCTTCACATTGATGTCGCGTTCCTGGGTGCGTCCTCCAGCGACCCTGCCGGAAACGCCAGCGGTTACTCCCGCTCCGAGCACGCCAAGTCAATCTGCGGTTCCCTCGGCTACGCCAAGCCGGACGCGCAGTACGCTGACAAGGTCGTGATAATCACCGACGATCTCGTTGACTATCCGAACACACCGAACTCCATCTCCGAGCATGATGTGGACTACGTTGTACTCGTGGATTCGGTCGGAGACTCGTCCAAGATCTCTTCGGGAGCCATCCGTGACACCAAGAACCCTCGCGACATCCTGCTCGCGATGAACGCCGCCAAAGTCATTGTCAACAGCGGTTATTTCAAGGAAGGATTCTCGATACAGACCGGATCCGGCGGAGCCTCGCTGGCCGCTGTCAAATATATTCGAGAGGAAATGATCAAAAGGGGCATCCACTCCAGCTTCGCGCTCGGAGGAATCACCGCCCACATGGTCAAGATGCACGAAGAAGGCCTCATCGGACGACTCATTGACGTTCAGTCATTTGACCGCGTCGCCGCCGAGTCCATCAAGAACGATCCTTTCCATAAGGGAGTCTCCGCCAATGAATATGCCAGCGCGGATGAACCTGGATCAGCCGTGCACTATCTCGACATCGTGATTCTCTCTGCCCTTGAGGTGGATGTGAACTTCAATGTCAACGTGCTTGTCGGCAGTGACGGAGTCATCAGAGGAGCCGTCGGAGGACACCCTGACACAGCCGCCGATTCAGCCCTCTCGATCATCGTCTGCCCACTTATGCGTGGACGTATCCCTTGCGTTGTGGACGAGGTCACGACTCTCATCACCCCTGGCTCGACAGTCGATGTCGTTGTCACTGAATATGGCATCGCGGTCAACCCGCGCCGTCCTGAGATCGCCGAGCGTCTGAGGGAGGCCGGACTGAAGATCGTGGACATCCATGACCTCAAGGAACTGGCTCTGAAGTCCATCGGAGTCCCTGATCCGCTTCCGTTCGGAGAGAAGGTCGTGGGAGTCGTGATGAACCGTGACGGCTCCGTGATGGATGTCATAATGAACATCGAGGACTAAGACTGTTTTTTATGGAGATTACGCTTGACCAATTGCTGGCAAGTCGTGAGGAACGGGCTTCTTTCCAGAAGGAACTTTTGAAAGGTTACCCTGGAAAGACCTTGGTCTGCCTCACGGTCATAATGCCGGGTAAGGTCAAGCGTAATCTGCAATCGCTTGTGGTCGCCCAGGCTGCTGTCACGGCTCTGGTCTCGGCTTTCGGAGACTCGATGCTCAAATTCAGACTGCGAGACTTGCCGACCGGCTACGAGGCCTATCTCGTCACCCCGCTCTCCAACGAGGAAGCCAAAAAGGAGACCTGCCGGATCGAGGACACTCATCCGCTCGGCCGCCTTTTTGATTTGGATGTGATTGACGCTGACGGAGTTCCTATGTCAAGGGAGTCGGTGGGCCTGAGTCCGAGAAAATGTCTTGTCTGTGACAACGAGGCTCGCTATTGTATGCGAAACCGTACCCACACTATGGCTGAGCTCACCGCGAAGATTGACGAAATGATCGAGTCCTATGTGCGATAACCGTCACTACATAAGCGAGGCTCCGCTGTCGCTGAACTCTGTCCGGAGACGGGTCGAGGCTTTCCTCGCCGCCAACGGGCTGAGACTGGCTCCGCTGGACCGTTATGTGGTGGTGACACGCGACGAGGACGGAGACGAAATCCTTGCCGGCGGCGGTCTGGACGGCAACGTCATCAAGTGCGTCGCAGTGTCGGAATCCGCTCGCAGCGAGGGACTTATGAATATTCTCGTGTCTCGCCTCATCGCCATCGCCCGTGAGGAAGGCCGGGATTCGGTCAAGGCCTTCACCAAGCCGGAGAACGAAGGAATATTCAAAAGCCTTGGGTTTACGTTGCTTGCGTCCTCGCCGAAGGCCATTCTGATGGAGAACGGCAGTGGAGGGCTTCCGGAGTACAGGAAGTACTTGGAGTCGCTCGCCCGTCCGGGACGGAACGGGGCCATCGTGATGAACGCCAATCCGTTCACCAAGGGGCACAGGTATCTGGTCGAGCAGGCCGCCTCGCTGGTTGACAATCTCTATGTGATCATCGTCAGGGAGGACAGGTCGCGCTTCCCTTATGCCGACAGGAAGGCCATGATCGAGGCCGGTTGCGCCGGGCTTGACAATGTGGTTGTCTGCGAGGGGAGTGACTACGCCATCTCGGCGGCGACATTCCCGACCTATTTCCTGAAGAAGTTGGATGATGCCACGGACACGCAGATCGCCCTTGATCTGGATTTGTTTGTGAATCATATCGCTAAGCCTCTTGGAGTTACGGTACGTTTCGCCGGCAGTGAGCCGGAGGATGCGCTGACCCGTCGCTACAACGAACTGATGGCGGAGATATTGCCTAACTTCGTAGAGATTCCAAGACTTGAGCAAAAAGGCAAACCGCTCAGCGCCACTTCGTTAAGGCGGGCTTTGGACAAAGGCGGCTTCAAGGAGGCGATGGAATATATTCCAAAATCCACCATCCCTTACTTGGTCGCAGACCTGGCCGAGCGGGCGTTGAGGTTGGAACTCGACACGACCCCCAAACCGGGACTCGTGGACAGGCAGGACAACGGTGCCCACAAAGACATGGACTATGCGCTGATGTCCAAAAGCATCTCAGCGTTAAGACCTTACCTGACAAGACTGGCCCTGGATTCCGCCAAGGACATTGACCCGGCAAAGATAAAGGAGATCGGCATCGAGGCCGAAAAAGCGATGCTGAAGGCCACCGGCGGAGTGAATACCCACAAAGGAGCCCTCTTCTGCATCGGACTTTCCGTGGCCGCAGCCTCAAACTTGGCATCAGCAACGGGATCCGTGCAGGTATATTCATTCAAGGAGCTTGTGTCGCGCGCCGCATCGGAGATCCCTTCCGCCCGAGGTACGCACGGAGCCGAGGCCAAGAGAAGTTTCAAGGCTGTCGGCGCTCTGGAGAACGCCCGCGCGGCCTATCCGGAACTATTCGCAGACTGGCTGCCGTACTATCGTTCGCTGGAAGGCGACCCTTTCCGCTGCCATAAGACGCTGCTTCACATAATGACGACCCTTGACGACACCAACATCCTCCACAGGAGGGGAGCGGAGGGCCTCGCCCACGCCGAAGCCGAGGCCGCAAGGCTTCTTGAGGACTTCAGCGAGAGCGGATTGTCGTCTCTGAACAAGGATTTCATCAGGGAGAACATCTCGCCCGGCGGAAGCGCCGACATGCTGTCCCTGACGATTTTTATAGAAAGCATAATTAACAATATTCATTAACACAAAACTAATTTACTATGGTTGAATTGATTCCTAATGGTGTTTATCTGAAGGGCGGCAAGACTCTCGTAAGTGATGCCGCGGGAATGCCATCTGCCGACGAGGCTCGTGAAAATACTATTGCCTACAGAATTCTCCGTGCCCACGATGTGGACGGAAGCAAAGGCAAGAAGATGCGCATCAAGTTCGATGCGATGGCTTCACACGACATCACTTATGTCGGAATTATCCAGACAGCCCGCGCCAGCGGACTTGACAAGTTCCCTATCCCTTACGCGATGACCAACTGCCACAACTCTCTGTGTGCTGTCGGCGGTACCATCAACGAGGACGACCATATCTTCGGTCTCTCCGCTGCCAAGAAGTACGGTGGTATCTATGTTCCTGCCAACCAGGCGGTTATTCATCAATATGTCCGCGAGGCTCTCGCCGGTTGCGGCCGCATGATCCTCGGTTCCGACAGCCACACGCGCTACGGCTCGCTCGGCTGCATGGGTGTGGGCGAAGGTGGCGGTGAGCTTGTGAAGCAGCTCCTCCACAACACTTGGGACATCAACGCTCCTGAGGTTGTTCTGGTTTGGCTCGAAGGCAAGCCTAAGAAGGGTGTCGGCCCTCACGACGTGGCCATCTCCCTCGTCAAGGCCGTGTTCGAGAACGGTTTCGTGAAGAACAAGGTGCTTGAGTTCGCCGGCCCTGGCGTGGCCTCCCTTCCTACCGACTTCCGTAACGGAATCGACGTGATGACCACCGAGACCACCTGTCTGAGCTCTATCTGGGTGACGGACGAGAAGGTTGAGGAGTACTACAGGATGCACGAGCGTCCTGAGGCTTACAAAGAGCTCCAGCCGGGCGAGATCGCTTACTACGACGCGATGATCCGCATCGATCTCTCCAAACAGGAGTCAATGATCGCCCTTCCGTTCCACCCATCCAACGCCTACACGATCCACGAGTTCCAGGCTGATCCGGAAGGAATCCTGAAGAAAGTGGAGGAGGATGCCAAGAAGCGTTTTGGCGACAAGATCACCATCGATCTTGAGAGCAAGGTGAAGGACGGCAAAGCGTTCGCGGACCAGGCCATCATCGCCGGCTGCTCCGGAGGTACCTACGACAACCTCAGCGAGGCCGCTGCGATCATGAAGGGCAAGACCATCGGCAACGACTACTTCACGATGTCCGCCTACCCTCAGTCAACCCCTGTCTATCTCGCGACCACCCGCAATCACATCGCCGAGGAGTTGCTTGAGGCCGGTGTTGTGATCAAGCCGGCGTTCTGCGGCCCTTGCTTCGGAGCCGGTGACGTTCCTGCCAACAACGGACTCTCGATCCGTCATACCACCCGCAACTTCCCTAACCGCGAGGGCTCGAAGCCTGGACAGGGACAGATCTCCCTTGTCTGCCTGATGGACGCGCGCTCGATCGCCGCCACGGCCGCCAACGGTGGAGTCATCACGGCAGCCACTGACATCCAGTACGAAGACACGCACAAGCCATATTCATTCGACGACCGCATCTACAAGAGCCGCATCTACTACGGATTCGGCAAGGCCGACCCTACCGTCGAGCTCCGCTACGGACCGAACATCAAGGACTGGCCTAAGATGTACCCGATGCAGGATAACATGCTCCTCGAACTCGCCGCTGTCATCCACGACCCTGTCACCACGACCGACGAGCTCATCCCTTCGGGCGAGACTTCCAGCTACCGTTCCAACCCGCTGAAACTCTCCGAGTTCGCTCTCTCACGCCGTGTTCCTGAATATGTCGGGATCAGCAAGCGCATCCAGGCGGAGGATCTTGAGCGCCGCGCCGGCAAGGCTCCGCAGCACGTTCTAGACGCTCTCGCCAAGGTTGGTGCCAAGCCGGAGGACACCTCGTTCGGCTCATGCGTGTTCGCCAACAAGCCTGGCGACGGCTCAGCCCGCGAGCAGGCCGCTTCCTGCCAGAAGGTGCTCGGCGGCGACGCCAACATCTGCTATGAATATGCCACCAAGCGTTACCGCAGCAACTGCATCAACTGGGGCATCGTTCCTTTCACCATCTCAAAGGAGACTCCTTTTGAATATGTAGCCGGCGATTTCGTCTATGTTCCCGGCATCCGTGAGGCCATCCTTTCGGGCAAGGAGGAGATTGACGCCAAGGTGATCAGCGCCGAAGGTGTGAAGGACATTCATCTCTACTTCCAGAATCTGACCGCTGACGAGAGGGAGATTCTCGCCGACGGTTGCCTGATGAACTTCTACGCCGCCCAGAAGAGCAAATAATCATAATCGCGCACTTTAGGCTTGCGTCCATTTTAGGGGCTTGCAAGCCTGAGGTGCCCAGGTAATCATATTCGTAAAACACTTTAATTTTTAATATTCAGTTATGAAAAAAATTCAGATGGTCACTCCTCTCGTAGAGATGGATGGTGATGAAATGACAAGGATCCTGTGGAAGATGATTAAGGATGAGCTTATCATTCCATTTGTTGATCTGAAGACAGAATACTATGACCTCGGCCTCGTTCATCGTGACGAGACCGGCGATCAGGTGACAATCGATTCCGCCAACGCCACCAAGAAGTACGGTGTTGCCGTGAAGTGCGCCACCATCACTCCTAATGCCAAGCGTATGACCGAGTACAACCTGCATCAGATGTGGAAGAGCCCGAACGGAACGATCCGTTCGATGCTGGACGGAACGGTGTTCCGCACACCTATCACCATCCCTTCCATCTCTCCGGCAGTGAAGTTCTGGAAGAAGCCTATCACCATCGCCCGTCACGCCTACGGTGATGTCTACAAGAGTGTTGACATCCGTGTCGAGGAACCGGGAGTGGCCAAGCTCGTCTTCGAAGGCGAGAGCGGCAAGAGGGAAGAGCAGATAGTCCACACCTTCAAGGGTCCTGGTGTTCTCCAGGGAATGCACAACACCGACGCTTCCATCCGTTCTTTCGCCCACGCTTGCTTCAAGTACGCCCTTGACCTCAAGCAGAGCATCTGGTTCGCCACCAAGGACACCATCGCCAAGAAGTACGACGGACGTTTCCGTGAGATCTTCGAGGAGGTGTTCGCGGAGTACAAGGACGCTTTCGAGGCCGCCGGCATCGAGTACTTCTACACCCTTATTGATGACGCGGTCGCACGTGTGATGCGCAGCGAGGGCGGATTCATCTGGGCCTGCAAGAACTACGACGGTGACGTGATGAGCGACATGGTCTCCACGGCATTCGGTTCCCTTGCCATGATGACCTCTGTTCTTGTCAGCCCTGACGGCAAGTACGAGTACGAGGCCGCCCACGGCACCGTGACCCGCCACTACTACAAGCACCTCCAAGGCGAGGAGACCTCCACGAACCCGATCGCGACGATCTTCGCGTGGAGCGGCGCGTTCCGCAAGAGAGGCGAGATGGACAACATTCCAGAGCTTGTCAACTATGCAGACCAGCTTGAGGCCGCCTGCTTCGACACCCTCAACGCCGGCATCGTGACCAAGGATCTCGCCAACCTCATGGAAGGCGTGACCCCTCAGGTAAAGAACTCCGCCGACTTCATCGCCGCCATCCGCGAGCGTCTCGAAAA
>ERZ1034687.347-NODE-347-length-29667-cov-9.877854_pt1 | contig 29667 bp, 39 predicted proteins | sample MGYA00520704_ERZ1034687 | MGnify/ENA primary metagenome ERZ1034687 (study PRJEB33766, sample SAMN09781762) | gut metagenome | biome: gut microbiome | host: Homo sapiens | place: Madagascar | study: EMG produced TPA metagenomics assembly of the PRJNA485056 data set... | reverse complement strand
ATTAAGAAGCTATTAAAGACTTCTACGGAAGCCTTACAGGAGAAGAACATGGAGAAACAGGATACCCGGCGCTTGTTCAGCCTGATCGAAACGATCTACCCCAACGCAAAGCAGCAGTCCCGCACCGCCGCAGACTTAGAGGCATGGACACTGGTTTTGGCCCCATGGGACTACGAGGACGTGAAACAGGCGGTCATTGTCCGGGCGAGGGAAAACCGGTTTTACCCGGATGTGTATGAACTGGTTCCATTCCTCCCAAAACTGGAAAAACCCAACGCGGAGGAGGGCCCCATGCCGGAGCCGTCCGACATCTATCTGGAAAAGTTCTATGCGAAGTACGAAGCCCTGCATGAGCGGTGGAAAGCCGCAGGCATCCCCACCCCCTCCAAAGCGAAGAAACAGGGGATGACTTATGCGGGCTGGGAATCAATAGCGAAAGGAGCTGGTGCGTAATGGCTGCGGATATTAAGCTTTCGGACTGCTACATTGCTCCGTATAGTCAACCTTGCTGGGATTGCATCAATGCCTGCGGAGGCTGTTCATGGTCCTCAAAAGGAGAACCCGTCCCCGGCTGGAAGGCGGAACCGAGCATCATCCGGAACCACCTGGACCGTGGCCCGGAAAATTTCTCCGCCAAATCTTACAAAATCTATGCCTGCCCAAAATTCAGGAGGGGATGATTGAAAAATGTTTGGAAATAAGCGCTTGAAAGCAGAAATAGTCCGGCTGAGTTATCGCGTGGCAGAGCTGGAAGAACGGCTTTGCCCATGCGAGCAACATGACTGGAAACGCACTGGAGTTGATTACAGCTACGATGAAGCAGACTGCTGCTACTGCGATGCCATGTATAACTACAAGTGCGCAAGGTGCGGCAAAAAAATGCGCTCCTTCCAGCCGTACCTGGAATTGGATGGTGATCTGGGAAATGATGCGGATCGTGGTTGATATTTACGGCGAGGACACGCAGGGCACCAAAGAAGCCGTTGCCATGCTGCTGGAGCCTCTGGGCCGCGTCCGCGTGGTGCAGGTCATCATTGACGGAAAGGATGAGAAGCGGTGAACGTAGCTTATAACATGGACTGCATGGAGTATATGCGGACGCTGCAGGACAAGGCGTTTGACCTGGCTGTGGTAGACCCTCCTTATGGAATCGGAGAAGATGGCGGTAAGGACCGGAGCCGCTATGTAACACAGAAGAATGGAGCACGGATTTATGTCAAGGATGGCGGCTACGAAAAGACCGGCTTTGACCGTTTCCCTGCGGATGAGCGGTACTTTGCGGAGCTTTTCCGGGTCAGCAAGAATCAGATCATCTGGGGAGCCAACTATTTTGTTCTTCCTCGCGGCGGGGCAATCGTCTGGGATAAGTGCAATGACGGATCCGATCAGTCTGGGGCTGAGATCGCGTTCAACTCTTTGAACCTTCGGGCTGATATATTCAGGTTCATGTGGCGTGGCATGATGCAGGGAAAGAGTATTGCAGAGGGGACAGTCCAACAGGGGAATAAGGCGCTCAATGAGAAGCGCATCCACCCGACGCAGAAGCCTGTGGCGCTTTACGTGTGGTTGCTTCAGAAGTACGCAAAGCCGGGGGACAAGATACTGGACACCCACTTAGGCAGCGGCAGCAGCCGCATAGCCGCCTATGATCTTGGCTTTGATTTTGTTGGGTGTGAGATCGACCCTCACTATTTTCAGGCGCAGGAAAAGCGCTTTGCGGAACACACGGCGCAGATCAGTTTGTTCACTTGTGAGGAGGAAAAACGATGAAGGTTACATTCACGGTCCCCGGCATTCCGGTAGGCAAGGGCCGCCCACGGTTTATGAAAAACGGCCACACCTACACCCCGCAGAAAACGCGGGACTACGAGGACAAGGTGGTCCAGTGCTGGAAGTACCAGAGCGGGAAAGGCTTTGCGGACGGCATCCCGCTGGCGGCCACCGTCACAGCGTTCTTCACGGTGCCCAAGAGCACGTCAAAGAAAAAGGCCGCTGCGATGGACGGGACGCCCCACATCAAGCGCCCGGACGCTGACAACGTGGCAAAGGCCATTCTGGATGCGCTGAATGGCCACGCCTACAACGATGACAGCGCAATCGCACTGCTGACGGTGCGAAAGTACCAGACAACCGGTTCCTCCCGCGTGGAGGTCACTATTGAGGAGGCAGAATGATGGATGCTGTGGAGTTTTTGGACAAGGTTGACCGTCTCAGCAAAAGGGGGTCTACCGAAGAAAAAATGCGCTACAACGATTATAGGACAGCAAGAGATAATACCCGGGCGGTGAAGTTTGTCGAGCGATGGGACGCCGAGCACCCCATCAAAACCCGCCAGAGCGAGTTCTTGAAGCATTACCCCGGCGCGCGAATTTCGGTACACGGGTGCCTCAATGCTTGCCCGATGGACGTGTTCTCAGATGCAGATATTAACTGCAATGCGCAACCTTGCTTTGAGTGTGAAAAGGCGTTCTGGCTTGCGGAGGTGGAGGAATGACCCGGGAAGAGAAAGGGCAAATTTGGAAAGGAGCAGAGCTATGAAAACGGAACGCTTTAACGATCTGGTAAAGGAGATCCGAGAGGCCAGTCTGGGGACCCTGACGAAGAAGAACGCCAACTACGCCACCGCCGAGGATCGGCTGCACAATTTCAAGGTGGGTGCTGCCATCACCGGGGGCACCCCCGCCCAGGCTGCGCTGGGGTACATGGCGAAGCACCTGGCCTCCCTCCAGGACAAGGTGGCCCGGAACGATTTCCATGATCGGGAGGATCTGAAGGAGAAGATCCAGGACAGCATCAACTACCTGGTGTTCATCTGGTGCTGTGCCAACGAGGAAATGGAGAAGTACGCCACCGAGTCGGTCGCACCTAACATCTCACAGAGTCGGGACTGGTACAACTCCATCGGCGGTAATGAATACCTGAACCAGTGCGGCGGGAAATTGGAGGGCTGATTATGAGAGATACAAACCTCGTAAATGCGCTGCGTGAGCACGCAGAATGGGCGCAGGCAAATGAGTGGGAAACGCCGATCACGCTGGGCGACGATCTGGCGGAGGCCGCTGACCGGATCGAAGCGCAGGCGAAAGAGCTTGACGCCCTGAGGAACGAACTGTGCCTGAAATGCGGAAACTACACGCTGGCCCATGAGGGGGCTTGTAACGGATGCCGGTGGAGGGGGGAGGAAAGAACATGACGAAGCGTTTTTGTGATCTTTGCGGAAAAGAAATATTCAAGATTCAGGAAACTTATAGGGTCTGCGTGGAGAGCAACGCAAGCATCTACGCGAGCAACCCGGACATAGTGGATGTCATAGTGGATGTGGGGGAAATATGCCCTGCCTGCGCGAAGCGTATCCACCGGGCTGTGCAAGACCTGAATCAGGAGGGCCGGGTATGAACGTGTGTGAATTCTGTCATGAGGACAGGGACGGATACGTTACGCACTTGGACCGTGAGGGAACCGGGAGTGCGCACATAACGCAGTCTCACCCCATTAACGGCGGCTGGAAGCTATGCGTCAGCTCCGGCAAGCAGGTGCGCATGACGGTTAAGATCAAGTTCTGCCCGATTTGCGGGCGCAGATTGGAGGGCTGATAATGGCTGAATACATTGAGCGCACAGAAGAACTCGTGCTTGCCATGAATGCCGGTGCGAGGGCAATAGAGAATACAAGGCGCTATCACGGCACTATTTACAGCAGAGATGTGTTCTCGGAGTCCCCACGGGAAATCCCGTACTTGCTGGCCGCCAAAGTGCTGCGGGGTGTTGAAGAGGCCACAGCCGCCGACGTGGCCCCAATCGAAGCGTTGGAACGTCTGAGGGATGAGATGTGCGCACAGGACCTAATTACCATGGAGGGGCTGAGAAAGTTGAACACGCTGATTTGGAAGTACACAACGGTGCATGATGGAGGTGCTGATCATGGCTGAATACATTGAGCGCAGTGCGGCGATTGAAGCCGCAAAGCACGCGTGGGCAAAAGGGCTTGAGCCGTCGCAGTATATTGAGGCCCTGCCCGCCGCCGACGTGGCCCCGGTGGTGCATGGGCGGTGGATTTCGTGGGAGGAAGCAGGAAACTTTGTTCCGTCACCAGACAGGCACGAGTGCTCTGTTTGCCACGATGCGGCGCAAGTGCTTGTAAATGGGTTTGAATTGTTGTCGGATTACTGCCCCAACTGCGAAGCAAAGATGGATGGAGGTGCTGACCATGAGGCTGATTGATGCTGACGCAATCCTGAAAGCAGACGAGAATTCCGATAAAGCGCTTGTTCTGGGAAGCGGGAAATCTCTGGAAATAGCTTATGCCTTGCTAAAAAAGAAGGTGGAGGACGCTCCCGCCGTGGATGCCGTGATCGTGACGCGGTGCAAGGACTGCAAGCATTTGTGCGTGTGGAACCGAAAAGATATATACGCATTTTGCCCTAAAACAAACATCGTGTTTTTGCCATTTGATAAGGACACAAGGACATTCTTTTGCGGCCTTGGCGAGAGAAAGGACGGAGGTGCTGAATGAAGCTAAAAGACTGGCTGATGATAGCCTTTTGGACGATGGTTATAGCCGCTGGCATTGCGTTTACCGTGTTTTATTTTAAAAGCATTTTGGCGGCCGACATCCCCATGTGGCTGAAACTGTACTTGTTGGGGAGTAAATAAGATGGATGAGTACATCGAGAAACACAAAGTGGTCAATCTGCTGATCGAATTAGAGAACGAATTTCAGCAGTTTAAGCCATTCAAAGGCTTTGAACACGCAATGTATCGCAAGTTGTGTGAAGTTGAAATTGCTATCGGCAAGCTGCCTGCCGCCGATGTGGTTCAGGTACTTCGCTGCAAGGACTGTAAAGATTGGGGACCCGGAACCGGTGACGTCCCCATCTGCTGGGAAACATGCGAACCAATGCCGCCAGATGGCTTTTGCAGCATCGGCGAGCGCAAGGAGGCCGACAATGCCTAAAATATCCGGTATGCAGCGGTACGCCGAGCAATTCGCCCAGGCGAAAGTGGAAGCCGCCCAACGGCTGACCGCTCAGTACATGATCGACACCCTGCAAATGACCCTCCACCAGACGGAGGGCTGGGGCTACGACCGGATCATGCGGCTGACGGAGGCGTGGCAGCAGACCCAAAAGGAGTACACGCCCGCCCTCAATTCCAACGACCCAGCGGCGGACGTGATGCAGGAGCACATGGACCGGGTGATGGTCCAGATTATCGGCGGCAAGCAGGATTTGAAGCCATTCCCGGAGCGATACCACGAACTGCGGAAAGTGACATATGGGAGGCAACATGACAAACGATGACAAAGCCCTGCTAAGGGCATATGCGGAAAACAACATGAACCGGTCACAAACCAGCAAGGCCGTCTATCTGCACACCAATTCCATTCGCTATCGGTTCGCCGTTATCCGCCGGGAAACCGGGCTGGACCCGCAGTGCTTTTATGACCTGGTAAAGCTGCTGGGAATCGCGGGAGAGAAAGGCGGCTGACGCTCATAGAAATCTTAAAGGGGGAGGGGCACTTCGTAAAGGAGGCCCATTATGAAATACCGATACACCGTCCAGCAGCTCCAAAAAATGGAGCGCTGCCGCTATCTCACAGACCGGGAACGGCGGGTGTTCAACCTGGTCTGCCGCCGTGGCTGGGCGATCGAGGATGCGGCGGCAGAGCTGTACCTGTCCCGCTCCGCTGTGGCCGCCTGCCTTCGTTCCATTCGGAATAAAGCTGGCATATTCACTCCAAACAAAAAACATCCTTAAATCATGACAAGCGGTGTCCTGTGGTACGGTAACCATAGAGCACCGCTTGTTTTGCGCGCGGAAACAGGGGGTGTATTTTTCAAGAAGGAGGAATCTCTCTATGGCTGAATTTGCAAGCAAGGGCGTCGCGGGCGCTGGTCTCGGCACCGGCATTGCCGGTCTGTCTTTGGGCGTCCTGAACTCTCTGGGCGGTCTCGGCGGGATCCTGCTGGGCAATCGTGTTGCCCCCTTTGCCGCTGGTATGGCGGCGGAGGCCGGATGCAGCGAGAACCACACGGTGAACCGCTACGAGCTGTCCATGGTGCAGGAGAACGCCAAGCTCCGCAGCGACATCGCCCTGCGGGATGCCAACACCTACCAGGACCAGAAGATGCTGGAGATGTACAAGTACATCGACGGCAAGCTGGGCGAGGTACAGGGTGTGCTGGCTTCTCAGGCGGTCAACAATCAGGCCACCAAGGACAGCTTCCAGCTGTTGCAGGAGCGCGTGGACTGCTGCAAGAACGAGCTGTGCGGGGCCATTTCCCGGGAGCGGGACGAGCGGAAGTGCGCTGACAACACCATTGTCACCTACACCAACGCCACCTTTTATCCCAAAATGGTCGCGGACATCACCACCGGCACCGGCACCACGCCCCAGTCCACCTATAACCCCCTCCCCGTCTCTACCTGTGTCCACGGCTGCGGCTGCTAAGAGGCGAAGAGGGAAGAAGAGAGGGGCATAGCGCCCCTCTCTCCCGTCATTGGAGAAATCTATGGTAACATTGGAACAGATCAAGCAGGGCGCTGCCCGCTATGTGGATGAAGAATTTACCGGCAAGCTCACCGGCTGGCAAAAATGGGCGGTCGGCGCCGGGGCCGCTATGGCCTTGGGCAACCTGGACGCCAGCCTTTCCGCCCTCCGGGAGCATCCCGCCATGAAGGCCCTCGGCGTCTTTGACGAGGCGGGGAATGTAGACCTTGACAAGATCTACACCTGTCTGAAAACCGAAGCCGCCAAAGGCCCCGTCACCACCAATATCCCCCTGATCGGGAATGTCACGCTGAATGAAACGGATGTGGACAAGCTCTACACCCTTATCAAGCAGAGTTAGGAGGATCGTATGTACGAGATCAAACACTTGGCCGAAGAGATCCGGGAAGAACTGGACGATGCCGAGAAGTACGCCCGTGAGGCCGTCAAGCACACCGAGGACCCGGAGGAAGCCAGCACTTACGCCGACCTCAGCCGCCAGGAGCTGGGCCACGCCAATCGGCTCCACGAAATGGCCGCTCGCTGTATCGAAAAGGCGAAAGACGCCGGTCACCATCCCACGGAAGCCGAGCAAGCCGTCTGGGACTGGGAGCATGAGCGGATGCTGGACCGCACCGCCCATGTGAAAACGCTCCTGTCCATGATGTAAAAGCTAAAAGAAACACCCCCGCCAGACGGCGAGGGTGTTTTCTTTTACCATTCGATGGGATAACTGCCAAAGAAAGTGTATGTGCTTTGGGCCGCCGCAATTTGGGCGGGTGTCAGCCCAAGTCCATATACATACGCCCGGAAATCCGCCGCCTTTTCTTTTGGCTTCATCCCCTCTGCGTTGTACAGTTCCCGGTACTTGTCCAGAACCGAAATAGATGTACTCACGCTGGCGCCAGCTTCCACCAGCGCCCCGGTAAAGGGGTTCTTTTCCGGCTTCGTGGTGCTGTTCTTTTCCGCCCATGCTTTGCCCCGCTGGCTGTCTGTCAGCCCGGTCAGGTCTTTCAATGCCTGTGCGGCTTCCACACTGGTTACACTGCCGTTGTTGTCCTTATCAGCGGTCACCTTGTAGAGGATATACATATCCGGGGGGAGCACACTGGCAAGCGCACCCTTGGAAAAGCTGCTGTTGCTGGGCTTGTAGCTGCTGACGGCCTGCTTCCCCTTGACCTTGGCGTATTCATAGGCATAGGAAATGGCCTTCGCTTTGTCATCATCAGAGAGCTTCTGATACCCCTTGCTTTTCAGCATGTTCTCAATGATCTGTTTCCGGGTGCTGCCCATAGTCTTGGCGTACTTGGTATATTCTTCACCCGTCAGGTATTTGGTCTCTCCGTTGACCATGAAGGACTTTTCCGCCGCCGCCGGATAAACGGAGCTTTCCCCGGTGGCCTTTGCCAGCCGCCGCACCTCCTGGGTGGCGGGGCTGTTGTCCTGGGTCTTGAAGTAGCCGGGGGAAATAAAACTCTGCAATACCCGCTCCGGCGCGGAGCCGTTGGAAACCTCGTTGCCCCACAGGTCGATAGACGGCTGTAACTGATTTCGTACACCCGGCACCTTCTTTGCCGCCCCCTGCAAGAAGTAATTCACATCGGAGGAAAGCTGCCCCGTACCCTTTTCCACATAGCTTTTCCGTACCGTGTCGTCCAAGGCGGAGGCAACCTTGCTGCCGATGGTGGGGATATACTGTCCGGCATAGCTGCTGGCCGCCCGGTCAAGCAGATAGCCAACCTTGTTGTCGGCGTAGCTCCAATAGGAGATCAGGTCATTCAGGGAGGACAGCATGGAGGTTTCCAGCACAACGTCCTGCATCCCCAGCAGAGAATCCACCAGCGCATCAAAGGTGCCGCCGCCCTTCCGAACGGATTCCATGATGGCAGCGCCCGCGAACAGGGGCATTGCCGCAGGAACCGCCCAGTCCAGCGTGTAGGACTTGTCTCCGATCTGGATGGCATAGTCCTGCCCGCCCATGGACTTCTCAAAGGCTTCCTCCTTGTCATCGTCACCGGCCCGGACGTGGAGCAGCCCCTCCGCCGCCAGATAAGCGCCCAGCGCCAGAATCCCGGTTCCGGTAAGACCGGATGCAATGGAATCTACGGCATCCGCCGCCGTGCATTTCCCGGACTTCACGTCAAACATGGCTTCTTTAATGCCCTTGCCCAATCCGATGGGACTGTAATCAAGGCCCGTGGTCAGGATGTTGGCCGGGGTCTTGCGGAAGGGGAGAAAGGCGTCTGCCGCGAAGGATGCGGCCCTCAATACCTGATTGTCCCCCTGATACCGTCCCATCTTGGACAGCGCCTCGGAAAGCGCCGTGGTGTTGCGGTAAGTAGCCTTCTGCGCTTCCTCGATGGCGTAGGCCCGTGCCGCCTCCACATCTGCGGGTCTGGTGCCCGCGTGGGCCTCTGCCGCCGTCACCCCCTTGGCTTGCAGTGCTTGGGCGAAGCTGTCCACATAGGCGTTCCGGTTGAATCGCACATCCTCACGGTCTAACAAGCGACTGCTGAAATTGCCAACAGCCTGAACGCCAGCACCCAGAGCATCCGCAGCTTTGTGAATAGGCTCTGGTACAATATCGGAAATCTTCTTTGCCAGTTTGCTGGACATCTTGGCGGTAAATACATTGCGCTTTTCCATGATCTCCCGCTCAATACCCGCCGTGGTGGCATCGGAATACTTCCCGCTGCCCATAGCCGCGCTCTGGTCTGTCTCATACTGGCCCTTGGCAAAGGCTTTTAGGTCCTTGTCAACATTCACGGCCTTTGTCCGCTGAGAAGGGTCCTTGATGACCACCCGCTCGATTGCGGTTCCGATGCCGTCCTTGATTTTCCGTGCGCCGAACTGAATGGCATTGCCCATAATGTTGCGGATATGGGTGGTGGGGTTAGTCAGCATGGAGGTGTACCGCCAGAAATTGGCCTTCTCCCGGAACGTGCTGGGGATCTGGTCTGCAATGGAGGTTTTGATGGCGTCCCACGCCGCCGCCCGCTCCGCGTCCGTCTCTGCCATCAGGTAGTTGGTGGCCAGCTCGTCAGAGAGAGTGAAGCCCGTTACCTTGTCGATGTAGTCCACCCGTGCGCCTTCCACGTCTCCGCTGTCGGTGGTGCTCTGCCGGGGCGCCCGGTTCTGCCGCGCCGCCCGGTCATTCATTTTGTCTACCAGCCGCCGCAGCGTCAGCAGACGGCCCTCCGGTGTCAGCCGGTTCATCAGGTGCATGGCCTGTACCATCTGTGCGCTGTCATGGGCCGCATCCGCAATGGCCGTTCCCAGCTCAAAGGCGGCCTTGTGGTCTCCTTCGGAAATGGCAAGGTTGTATGCGCTGATGGCCTCGGCGGTGTCCGCCTTGGTGATCCGCTGCCCCAGCTCCGCCTTGGCAATGAAGCTGTTTGCCACCTCCTGCCATCCGTCCCGCGCGATCTTGGCCTGCGCCTGCTGCACAGCGCTCCGGTCCGTCACCACGTCATAGTCGAACGCGCCGCCGGAAATGGCGTTTTCATACACAGTTGCCATCTCTGGGGAGGTCAGAGGGCTGTTCAGAATGGTGGAGACTGTTTTCTCCACATTCCGCCCGGTGTCAGGGTTCACCGTGGGCACCTCGGAGGGTGCCCGCCGCTGTTCTGCCTGGATGCGCTGGGCGCTGTTGGGGTTGACCGGGTAGAAGTCCTCACTCTTGGCCTGCATGGTGTCAAAGGGTGTGTTCACCGCACCCGCCACGGCGTCACCCGGCGTGTCGAAAGCATCCACATCCTCTAAGCCGCGGCCCTGCGTCTGCTCGCCCGCGCCCAAAATGCTCTGCTTGGCGGTGAGATACCCGCTGTTGGGTCCCACCTGTTCGCCGGTCATGGTTGTGTAGCCGTGAGAGAGCATATCATCCAGAATCAGCTCCACCCGTTTGGCCGCCGCCACATTCTCCTGCCCGTGATCCGTTACAATGCGTTCCGCCGCGTCAATGATGCTGTCACGGGTAAGGCCGGTCTCGTCCATGGCCTGCCGCAAGTGGGGCGAGGTCTGCGCCGCCTGCTGGACGGCGTTCCCCTCCATAGTACGCTCATAACGGCGGCTCATGGGCTGCTGGAGGGAGAGGTCCGCATCCGCGATCAGGGCGTTGGCCGCTTCCTGATAATAGCGGTGCAGCTCCGGGTGGTCGAACTGGAAGGCGTTCATATCTCTGCCGCCCACCGTCTCCATCCGCCGCCGGTCGATGTGCTGCTCCGGGTCGATCTGGAACACCTTACCGGTGGCGTCCATGCCCATGGTGCCCTCCTCATTGGCCCGGAAAACGGCGTCCTGCTGGGCCTCCGTCATGGTATTCAGGTCCGCCCGCTTCCTCCCAAACAGAACCTCGGAGAGTACGTCCACTGGCTCAGAAGCCGTTTGCACGCCCTCTGGGACGTTTGCGGTAGTGGGGGTATAAGTACCCTCCAGCACCTCCGGGCGTACCTCCTGCGTGGGCCGTGCGTCCGCCTGGCCGTTTCCACGCTGTCGGATAACATCAACGCCTGCGCCGATGCCGCCCATGGCCGCGCCCACCGCCGCGTCATACAGCGCCTCGCTCAGATCGAACCGGGCAGAGGGGTCATACGTAGCCCGCTGCAAAACGGGCTGGAAAATATCCTCGATAAATTCCTCGCCGCCCTCGGAGAGCATGGAAAGAGCCAGCTTTCCGGCGGCGCTGCCGTTCATCCGGGCCGTGGCCTTTGAAATGGCCTTGTCCAGTACGCCCGCGCCGAACGCCTTCTTGAAGGGGCCTGCCACGTTGCTGATTTTCTCCGTAGCAACGGACAAAGCGCCGCTTCCCAGACCGTAGCCCAGCTGCTGGCCGTAGGTGGCTCCGGATTGCCGCGCCTCCTGTGCCGCGCTGCCAACGCCCCGCACAAACATGGAGGGCAATGCACTGCCGCCGGTCAGAGCGCCCAGGGCCATGTCCCCGCCCATCTGCACACCGGCCACGCCCACGTCCACGGCAAACTGGCCCGCCTTGCCCAGGCCCTGCTTGGCCTTGGAAATGTCCTTGGACGCGCTTTCCGACAACTGATCCGCCTTCCGGTAAGCCTTGTCCGCCACGGCCTTGTCGCTCTTTTCCACAGCCTGGGTATAGCCCCGGTGTGCGTCGATCTTCCGCTGGTTGGCGGCGATGTAGGTCTGGATCTTCTGCCGGTCCGCCGCCGTCAGGGCCTTGCCGTCCGCCCACTTGCCGTTCCGGAGCATGGTGTTGTAGTCCTTGATGGCCTGAATGGCTCCCATCTGTTCCCCGGCGGCATTGTTGTTGGCGATCATAGTGTTCAGCTTCCCGGCCCCCTCCGCCAGAACGCCGCCGGTATTCACATACCCGGCTCCGGAGGACTTCGCCGCGCCGGTCACAATGTTCTTGATTCGGCTGGACGCATTGTTTTTGGCGCGGGTGGGGTCCGCCACAAAGCCCTGCTGCTTCCCGGCGTCCGTGGCGCTTTTCCGCCCCCCGCCGGTGGACACCCACTGATTCTTGCTGGTGCTGGATTTGGTAGTGGCGGCGGGGGCCTGGTATGCGGACGGCTGCCCCTTCCCGGACGCAATCACCTTGTCGAGGCGCTCGGAAATGGAGTTGGGCGCCGCTTTCTTGGCAGTCTGAGCCGGAGCCGGGGTCGATGTACCCCCGCCCCGGATTACCGCGTTCAGACGATCTTCAATACTGCTCATAGTTCCTCCTGGTTACCACCCAAATAGGGCCCCAAAGGTTTCTGCTCCCGCTTCGTTGATCTCACCGGACTGCATGGCCCGCTTGACCTCGCTGGCAAGCTCCGCGTTGTTGGCCCCACGGGAGAACATGGCTTGGAGCTTGTTCATCTCCGCACCATATCTGGGTCCATATACACCAGCAGCGGAGTTCTTGGCAATGGTAGCGTAGTTGGAGCCGGTGGCCTTCACGCCTGCGCTGTTGGTCTTGGTGGCGGTTCTGCCGCTGCCCTGATACTTCGCCCACGCCTGATCTGCCGTCAGGCCGCCTGCGGCCTTCTTGGAGTTGGTGCCCCACTTGCCGTCAGCGGTCACGCCGTAGTACTTCTGGAGCTGCTTCACCTGCTCGTTGGTGAGCTTACCGTTGGAATAGCTGCTTTTCCCGCTGCTCTTGCTGCCGGTTTTGGCTGTACCGGTTGTCCCCGCCGTCAGCTTCCCGGTGCCGTACAGGGCATCATAAGACCCCTGCCCGTAATAGTAATCAAAGGCGGAGATCACGTCATCCGTCACGATGCCGTTTTTCAGGGCGGACTGTACCTGACTGGCAGTTAGCGTCGGCTTTACAACGGTGCTGCCGCCGGAGCTGCTGCCGCCGGAGCCGCCGGTCTGCCCGCCGTACTTGGCGTACAGGTTCTGCTGCCGGACGTATTCCTCATACAGGGCGTTTGCCAGCTCCGCGTCTCCCGTTGCCTCTGCCTTGGCAATGGCGTTCCGGTATTCCGTGTCAAGCTGGCTCCGCTGGAGGTCGATAGCCGCCGTCTTTTCCGCCTGCTCCCGGTCGATCTGGGAGAGGTTCTGCTGGAGCACAACGTCCTGCGCCAGCGCCGCCTGTCCGGTGGTGCCGGTGTTCAGGCCGTTTGCCACGGCCATCTCCTGAAATGCTCCCCGGCTCAGGGCGTTCTGGTTGGCCGCGTTGTTCCGGGCAATGTCATACACCGGCGCAATCTGCGCGCGGCTGGCATCCAGGGTGGAGGTGTTCTTCTCGTAGGCAGATTTCAGCGCCGCCAGCTCTGCCGCCACCTTCTTGGCGTACAGCTCCTTCAAGTAGTCGCTGCCGTTCCCGATGTCAAAGCTCGTTCCGGCCTGCGCCGTGAAATTGCTGGACGGTGTGCTGCCTGCGTTGATGTCCGTCACCCGCTGCTGCTGGCTGTATGCCGGGGTCCCGTAGCCGGTGGTCCCGGCCTGTACGCCGCCGTTTTCCGCCAGATAGTCCCCGAAGGACTGCACCTTGCCGCCTGCCTGTGCGGAGGGGGAGGTGTCCGTGCCCATGAGATAGCGGTAGTAGGCCAGCTCTGCGCTTTCCGGGCTGTTGTCAAGCCCCAGCCGCCGCCGCAGATCGTTCACGGAGGAAAGCGCACCGCTGTCCGTCACATAGCCGTTCTTGTCGATGGTGTAGCCGTAGCCCGCACGGATGGCGTTTGCTGCCTGATTCGCCTGATCGCCGGTGATCTCGCCCCGCTGAAGCCGGTTGCGAATGTCCTGAATCTTGGAGCGGTCCAGTGCGGACAGCATTTCATTGTCCGTCCACGCGCCGCTCTTACCGTAGCTGCCGTTCCCGGCGTTGATGTCCTGATGGGGGGTGTAGTCCGCCACGCCCTTGACGGCTTTGTAGGCATAGCCGTTGTCATCATAAAACACGGTATAGCCATTGGACACCTGCGCCCTGCCCGCCAGATCCTGACGACGGCTCATGTCCGCACCCACCTGATAGGTCACGCCGCCCTGCTTGTAGTTCTTCACCTCGGAATTGCTGGTGGGCATCCCGTAGATGCCGCCGCCATTGTCATTGCGGATATAAGAAACCCCACCGAAGGTCCCCTGAGAGCTGCCGCCGGAGGAACTGCTGGAAGAGCTGGTGTCCCGCCGGTTGCCGCCCTTGTCATAGGTCTGGCTGTACGTCTTGTCGGAGCCGATCATGTTCGGCTCCCTGCCGCCGTACTTATCGTCGATCTTGTTCTGGCGCTCCTTGGTCAGCCGGTCCCGTTCGGAGGCGGAGAGGTCCGTCCGTTGAAGCTCCTTGGAGTAGTCCTTGTTTTTATCGTAATATCCGGCCATCTCCTGGCCCTCCTTTCAAATATCAGCCGTTCCAGTCAGCTTTCGCTTCCCTCACATCAATGTGGGTGAAGCCCTTCTGACTGTATACGCCCACACCGCCCCAGTCTGGCATGAGTTCTCTTGCGTAGGCTGCCACCGCTGCCGGTGTCTGCCCCCGCACGGTGATGTCCGCCGCCGTGCCGTAGCAGTGCTGGCTGTGGGCCACGCCGCCGACCTTGGCGTTGTACTGCGGCGTCCGATACCCACTGTTGATGGTCACCGCCGCGCCGAAGTGGTCCCGGATGGTTTGAAGCACCATCACCAGCCGGGGCGCTACCAGCACGGCATCGGAGCCGTCTTTGCAGGCAAATTCTTTCACTTTAAAATGGGTGGACAGCTTCTTGCCGCCGTCCTTCGCCTTGGAATAGGCATTGATCTCTACCATAGGTTTCTCTCCTTCCGGCTCGTATGCGTCCCCGCTTTTCAGCTTCCAGATCAGGAAGAACGGGATCACCCGCCCATCCCCGGTGAAGCCCTTGCCTGCCGAATCCATGAAGCAGGTAGACCCGCCGCCGTCCATCATAATGGCGTTGTCCCAGCCGGACGCGGCCAGCAGGTCACGGAGCTGTTCCGGCGACCGCCGGGCCTTGCTCACATAGTAGACGAACCGCCCGTTCTTGGTGCCGATGGCCGTCCGGGGAGCGCGGTAGCGCATATCCGCTCCGCAGGTAACGGGGCTGATCTTCTTCCCGCCGATGATGAGGTGAACGCACTCCATGTAATTCCGGTCCCCATTGGGCACGGTTTTCACGCCAAAGTCCGTCGGGGTGTTCCAGCTGATGGCCCACGCCCGGTAATTGGGGGTCTTGCGGGCCTGTCCGTCTGCCTTCAAATGGCAGGCCGGGGTCTGGTTCCGCAGGAAAATGGAGCCATTGCAGATAGCGTCCCCGCCCGCCTCCGCCAGCATCTTCTTCAGGTTGGCCGTGGTGGAGCGGAGACGCCGCTTATTGAAATAGATCTTCAAAAATTGGAGATCGGAGAGCGGGACGGTGCCCGCTCTCGTGCTCATGTGTGAGCCTCCGTACTCTGTTTTCCCTGATCGCTGGCCTGACGGATGGCATCCAGCATGTTTTTCACAAAGGCCGGGTAGGGGACCCCCATCACTGCCGTATTCTCCAAAATCGACAAGCCCTCGTTGGCGATGAAGAACATACACACTGCGTCCCGCACAAAATCGCTGGATGTGGCCTGATCCAATAATGCCCCCATCCATACCAGCGCTAGCATGACGCACTTCTTCGCCAGCCCCTTGAACCCGGCGTCGGAACTCAGCGCCCCGGTGCCGCTCTTGCTGGACTTATGCCAGATGGCCGCTACCATCCAGCCGGTGGCGTAGTCCAGCACCATAAAACAGATCAGCACTTTCAGCGCCATATCCCAGCCCCCCAGAGCCTGGGCGAGGGCGGAGCCAGCCGCAGCCAGCACCGCCAACACCGTGTTTTTGATGTGTAAAGCGTTCATGGTGTACCTCCTTTCGGTGGTCACACCCGCACAGCCTTCTCAGGATGGCCGCCCTCGTCCCACGTAATATCGTAGGTGCCCTCCGGGACGCTGACACGGATGGTCTGACCGGCCTTCGTGACATCGTACCGCATATAATCATGCAGGTGACGCACGTCCTCCGGCTCCTTCTCCGCAAGGTTGAAGCCCTCGGCCATCTCAGCCACGGTCCAGTTGGCAACGCCGCCGTCGGAATTCAGGTGGAAATTGGCCCCCGCCTCCTTCAGCTCCTTGTTGATGGCCTCGATGGTCTTGCCGTTCTTCTTGCCCTCGTTGATGATGTTCTCGTAGATCTTTTCCATGGTGTTTCTCCTTTCAATTTTTACGGCTGAATCTTCAACCGGTTTTAATTTGTTGTTGCGCCACATTCCGACGCGTTTCGACACGGCCCCAGCGGGACCTGCCGGGGGATTGATCCTCCGGCTTTTTCAAAAGCAGAAGGCAAAGGCCACGCCAGACGCGTAGCTCGCGATGTAGTCGTTTGCGTAGCCGCTGCTGTTGACAAAGCAGAAATCGTAGGAGTTGCTGCCACGCGGAGAGCGCTCCCACCAGTAGTGCGCGCTGCCGTTGAACTTCTTCACCTTGCTGTTGCCCGCCTTGTAGTAGTCATACTGCGTGCCCTCGCCGCTCTTGGAATAGCTGACGCTGCCGAAAATCTCGATCTCGCTCAGCAGAAACAGCTTGTCCGCCGTGGTGTTGATGGTGGCGCTCTGACTGCCCGCCGAGGTCAGCTTGTTCACCTCCCGGATGCCGTTTTGTACCTCCATCGGCATCTGGCTCAGAATGGCAGGCAGGTGCGTTTGCCGCATGGCGCAGCTCGTCCAGCCGCCGCTGTTGGTTTTGGAGCTGTTCATGTTCTTGGTCTCGCCGTAGCAGTCATGCAGCTGGAAGGTCAGCGGTGCCTTCCCGGAACCGTCTGCATAATCGTCATGGTTTTTGCCGATAATGTCGATAATGTAAGCCGTTCCGTTGATGGTCATGGTTTTCTGGTTTCCAACCGCCCAAGTAGCGGGGACTTTGTTCTTGTGGCAGACATCAATGATCTGCGCCCACGTATTATCCGCAAAGTTCGCCGAATACGTCGCAGGTGCCGTATGCACCTCGCCCTTCCGCATCATTAAACAGTGTCCCATTAGGCCACCCCCTTTAAAAGCATCGTGGTTTTGTCAAATAGTGCGTTGCTGGGGAGCACCAGCGCAGGACGAATACCGTAAGAGTTGGATGCATCGCCTCCGGCGATGGTGCCGTCGGAGTAGACGCCCCACACGAGGATGGCATCGCCGGTGTTCGGGGAGCGGAGCCACCATGTGGCAGCCGTGCCGTTCAGGTTCGCAATACGCTTGTTGTTGGCGGTCGTGCCGGTCCCAGCCTCAAAGTAGGACAGCCTTGCGCCATCCTGCGGGAAATACTGGTTGTAGTTGGTCGTCCAGCCTACTTCGTAACCCGATAGCAGGAAAATCTTGCAAAGCAAACCGTTCGCACCGCGCTGGTCAGTGCCGCCAGCACCACCATTATAGCGATACGGGATTTTTATTTGTTTGATCGCAGCCTGTTCCGCATTGCCCAACGTATTGAAAAACTCCCCATTCATCCAAGTGTTAATAGCGCTGGTTTCGTACTTGTTTACGTTGGAAGTATGCCACTGTCGGTTACTGTGAATATCCTTCCTCAGCAGCCACGTCCCATCACAGCTTGCGTCATACAGACTGGAATTGCTGGGGATGCCCTGATTCACCACCAGATACTCGACCGCCGTGCCGCCCTCCATCAGCTTCACGGTGGACCCCACCGCAAGGCTGGAGGCCAGCACCCCCGTCACCGGCGCTTTCAGTGTCGGCACAATGCCGCTCATAATTACCTTGCCCATCATGCCACCCCCTTTAAAAGCATCGTGGTTTTGTCAAATAGTGCGTTGCTGGGGAGCACCAGCGCAGGACGAATACCGTAAGAGTTGGATGCATCGCCTCCGGCGATGGTGCCGTCGGAGTAGACGCCCCACACGAGGATGGCATCGCCGGTGTTCGGGGAGCGGAGCCACCATGTGGCAGCCGTGCCGTTCAGGTTCGCAATACGCTTGTTGTTGGCGGTCGTGCCGGTCCCAGCCTCAAAGTAGGACAGCCTTGCGCCATCCTGCGGGAAATACTGGTTGTAGTTGGTCGTCCAGCCTACTTCGTAACCCGATAGCAGGAAAATCTTGCAAAGCAAACCGTTCGCACCGCGCTGGTCAGTGCCGCCAGCACCACCATTATAGCGATACGGGATTTTTATTTGTTTGATCGCAGCCTGTTCCGCATTGCCCAACGTATTGAAAAACTCCCCATTCATCCAAGTGTTAATAGCGCTGGTTTCGTACTTGTTTACGTTGGAAGTATGCCACTGTCGGTTACTGTGAATATCCTTCCTCAGCAGCCACGTCCCATCACAGCTTGCGTCATACAGGTTGGAGTTAGAAGGAATCCCCTGATTGACCACCAGATATTCCACCGCCTTGCCGCCTTCCATCAGCTTCACGGTGGTCCCAACGGCAAGGGAACTTGCAAGGATGCCGGTTGACGGGGCTTTCGCTCTGCACCCGCCAACTACCGTTACATGGCCCATTAGCTCACCTCCGCCACAATGGGGATCGCAACCGTGTTGGCATCCCCGAAGATCGTGAATTTTATGCCGCCGTTGTAGGTCTCGGCGTAGCCGTTGGTGATACAGTTGAGATACTGGTTCTCCGCCTCCACGAAGGCCGCGTAATCGTCGGAAGTCCCCGCCCCCGTATAAGCGTGATCCACCAGTGCCGTGTTCTGGGCCGTCACCCCGGCGATGGCAACGCTCTGCGTCTTGACGCCGGTGTTTTCATCCTCCGCCCATGTAGTCCCGATGATGGCGGTGTAGGTTTTCACGGAGGAGATTTCCGGAAGCTGGCTTGAAGGCACCTTGCCGTCCGCGCCCAGCGACGCCGCGCCGATGGCGTCCGGGGTAATGGGGTCTACCCCGTCCTTCCCGTGCTGGCTGGCGTGTTCCCCAGCCGCCTTGCCGTCCCACGTGGTTTTCTGTTCGGCGGTCACATGAATGTCACTGTTGCCAATGTGCCCCGGGACTTCCTTCAGCGCCGTGTTGAACGCCGTCTCCGTGCCGGAATACCCGGCTTCCACGGCGGTCTGGTACGCGCTCTTGCCGTCCGTGCCCTTTACACCGGCGGGGCCTTGCGGGCCTTCCGGGCCGATGGCACCCTGCACACCCTGTATGCCCTGAATGCCCTGCTCACCCTGCGGGCCCTGTGCGCCAGTATCGCCCTTCGGGCCTTGCACGCCTTGCTTGCCTTCCGGCCCCTGCGGGCCTTCCGGGCCTTGCAGCTTGCCGACGCTGGCCCAGTCGTTTTCGATCTCAGACCAGATGTAGCACTCCCGGTCTGCTTCCACCATATACATCTTGTCGTTTCCGGCGGGGATGGCGTTCCGCAGCGCCGCAAGAGTGGGGTAAATATCCTCAATGTAAAGGCTGGTTCCGTCCTTGCCTGGAGCTCCTGCCGGACCCTGCGCGCCAGTGGGGCCCTGTGCACCTGCGGGACCTTGTGGACCTGCGGGCCCCTGGATGCCCTGTGCACCCTGATCTCCCTTAGGACCCTGCGCACCGGGCACGCCCTGGATACCCTGCGGGCCTCTTGCGCCCTGTGCGCCCTGCTCGCCCTGTACGCCCTGCGGGCCTTGGGGGCCGCGCACGTTCACGCTCTGGGGCGAGGACGTTACATTTTGCAGGGAAAAGGACATAACGCCGTTAATATCCACACTGGGGACGATGGCGGGTCCCACCGGACCCTGTGCGCCGGTGGCTCCGGTATCGCCGGTATCGCCCTTGTCGCCCTTTTCACCCTTGTCACCCTTTATGCCGGTGATCACGGTCACACCGTCCTGGTCCGTCACCGTGCCGTTGGTGAACTGCATCCGGCTCCGCTGGGGGAGGGCCTGTCCGTCCGGGCCGAGAATTAGGTGGCCGGAAGAACCGGTTGCCTGCCAGGTATCACCGTCCGTGCTGACCTCCAGCACCTTATCACTGTTCAGACGGATGTACTTGAATCCGGCCTCGTTCTGCGGCAGCAGCACCGCCGTTTCCACGCCCAGATTTTCCAGCGCCGGGATCAGGGTCTCGTTCATGTAGGTCTGAAGTGCCTTGCCGCCCTCGTCGAACTTGTTTTTCAGCTCGGCGGAAGTCATGCCTCCAACGTCATTGGGCTCATCGTCCAGCGCCGCAATGATCGCCATGTTTTTATTGAATTTCTCAATTGCCACAGGTTACACCTCCGTTTTCGGCACTTCGCCGGTCTCGTTGATCTTCCGCTGCAACTGGCCGTATCCGGCCCCGCCCCGAATGGGGACGGATTCCTCTTCGGTAACAGGCTGTTCGCCCTCTGCTCCCGGCTGACCACCCATCATGGCACGTTCCTGCTGCTGGAGGGCTTGGATCAATGCCTCCTTGTCGGTGATCTGTCCGGCGGGCAGACGTTTCAGGTATTCCACCGTGGAGATCTTGCCCTGCATCAGCAGGTTATCAAGGGTCTGCATAGCTGCAATCTCGCTCCAGTAGGAGGCCGCGCCCGCATCCAGTCCGATGGTGAAGGGGATCTCCTTCAGGATGGAGAAGTCAAAGGGGACCACCAATTTGCTGCTGTCATAGGGGTTGGAGATCTCCACATACCGTTCTCCGTAGTATTCGCCCATGAACTCCATGTAGATACGGCCCAGATCCTCAATGCTCTGCAAAAGGTTCTGCTTCGTCAGCTCCATAGGCGTTGCCGCCGCCCGCTGCAAGGCGATAATGGCGGAGGTGTTGTCCGGGCGGGTATCGCCCAGCGCCACGTCCGATGCGCCGAGGAATTTCTGCGTGTAGCTGATGGCAATATCAATGAACTGGCTGATCTGGGGGGAGATGCTGGCGGGGTCAATGATCTTCGCCACGCCCTCCACGCTGCCGTTCACCGGAATGGCCCCGCCGATCTTGTTTGTCCACTTGGCTACCTTGGTGGAATCGTATACCACCTTCGGATAGGCCAGCGTCATCAGCGAGATCATGGACATGGCAAACAGCTTGTTTACAAAGATTTGGTTGGGCAGCAGGCCGGTAATCATGGCCTGTCCGTGGTAGCAGTCCTGCACATAGTCCCAGTTCATCCACGTCAGGGGGTACAGCTTGATACCGAGATCCAGATCGCCCCGGATCTCCGCCTGCCGGGTGCATTCGTAGGCGTGGACGGTGCCGGTCTCGTCATCCTTCCACAGCCGGAGCAGCACCGTCACCTTGTTCCCGCTGCCGCTCATGGAATCCATGTAATTGTTGCCGCAGTCCTTGTTGTCCGGCTGGATCTCGTCCGGGTCCTTGCCGTACCGCTTGGCCCGCTTCCGGGCCTCACTCAGCAGCATCCGCCGTTCCAGGATAATGTAGGGCTGGCTCTGCACGTCCCGGTTATTGGGGTTGCCGAACAAAACCTGCGTGTTCATCAGAACTTCCGTGCGAATGGCACCCTTGCTTGCCTGTCCGGTCTCCGCCGTATCGTCCCAGTAGGTATACATACAGCCGTCACCGTCCACGGCGGCATTGCGGGTATACTCCCGGATGCGCCCGCCGATGCTGTTGTGCTCAAAGATGGACGCGAACTGATCGTTAAGAATGTCGGCCACCAGCTCCAAGGTCTGCGTGTTCCGCTCCCCGCTGGAGGACATGGCCCGTGCCCACAGCTTCAAATTGTCCGTGGAGATATTCGCCACGGAGAACAGCACCACCCGCTTCAAAAAGTTAAATACGGGGGTAGGGAGGCCGTTGCTCTGCACGCCCTCCCACTGCTTCCCGATGAAGAAATTTTCATTGGTCTCCACGCAGTCATAGAGGTCAATGCCGCTGTTGAAGCTGATGCCTGCGTTGTATTCCTTGCCGACCCGCTCCGGGGTCATCGTCTGTTTGCTCATGGGTTCACCCCTTTATTTCACATTTCCGGTATAGCGGAGCTGCACGTCCGTCTCCAGAACCGTTGCGGTAGACGATGCCGATTTGCTCTTGAATACCAGCTTGTAGAAGGTGGCCTTTTTCACCTTCATCTTCACCCGCCGCACCTGCGGCTTCCGGTTGGTGCCGAAGGACCAATGGGCGAAGTCCGCATGGGCAAAGGTGGCCAGACCGGAGGACACGATTTTCTCCGGGTAGTCGCTGCGGCGGTTGGTCTCCACCGTTACGTGCACCCGCGCGTTGCTCTCCGGCTGGATCGCCACGAAGATCAGCGGGCTGTATTTCAGCACCCAATCCCGGTCAAAGTCCATGGAGCCGGTGGCGGCGTAGGCGTCAATGTCCTTGCCGTCGTCGTTCCGGTACTGCCGGGAAAGATGCACCACGCCGCCGTCAGGCCGGAAGCCGTAGGTTTCCAGCCCCACCTCCACCATGGCCCGGAAGCTCAATCCGGTGTAGAGATACCATGCGTCCGCACCGTAGTTCAGGATCAGCGCCTTGTCTCCATACATCCACCAGTATTCTTGCGCCGATTTCCGGTTGAAGGTCCGGGTCTCTGCCATGTCAAAGCCTTGCAGTGTCACCTCTACCCGGTTGCTGATCCGTTCCGCGTTCCGCTCGTCAAAGGTGATATTGCCGCTGGTGGATACGCTCCGCCACCGGTACACCGCCTGATCGTCCAGTGTCAGGGGGTTGTTCTCCAGGATGTCCACCTGCCCCGGAGCCTTATTGCCGAACTGCCGGTTGACAGGGGTCACGTAAAACGCCGCCGTGGTGACGTCCGTAGCCGTTACCAGCGTGGAATAGCTCATGGAGTAGGTGGCGTCCTGCTTGAATACCACCAGCCGTGCGTAATGGCGCACCATGCCGGTGATGGGCGTGTTGGACTCGCCAACCTCCGCCTCGTACAGATCCGGGAAGTATTCCGCCGAAGGCTTGCCGGTGGCAGAATCAATGCCGGAGTAAATGGTCTTGTTTGTGCCGTCTCCGTAGAGGAACACACGGCTGTCCGTCTGTCCGTTGTAAAGCTCGGAGAAGCGCATCCCCGTTACCTGCGCCCGTTCTCCGTTGCCGCTGCGGTAGATCAGCTCCAGCGTGTTGGTTCCGGCGGCGGGGGCGGGGGTAATGGTGAAGGTCCGCGCCGTCAGGTCGGAGGTATAGGTCTGCGCCGTGTCCCCGATCTTCACGGAGATGATCTCATCCACCGTCTTTTCCGGGATGTGGAAAACCGTCTCCTTGCCGTCGGGGGAATACAGCACCTTTCGCTTACCCGTCAGCCGGTTCACGTTTTCCAGCAGAAACCCACCGCCCGCAGGCGTGGTGGCGTTCATCACCGTGGGGATATAGCCCTCCACCGCCGCAAAGCTGCTGTCCTCCTTGCCGTCCCAGCTCATGTATTCATGGCCATTCAGCAGGTAAACCTTGTTGGAAAAGCCGAAGAACGAGGTCTGGTCCTGTGTGCACTGGCCCACGACCTTGGTTGTTGCCGCCGCCGGGTCCAGAGAGAAGATCAGCCCGCCGAAGGCGGCAAGGGTCCGCTGCTTGCTATCTACCACGCCCTCCCACGCGCCGGAGAAAACCGGGTTTGCTGTGGGGGCCGTGTGGCCGCTCTCCGCACACCATGCGTCCCATGCCGTTTTCAGGTTCAGGACTGTCTTGGTTCCGGGGCGGATTTGTAAATGCTTCTCCCGCGTCACGCGGAAGTTCCGCATCTTGCTCATTTCGCCGTTCTTGATCTTAGTATCCCCGTCCGGGTTTTCGTTCAGGCCCAAAAACTGGCGGATCTTCAACACCTGAATATCGTTGCTGGATGTGATTTGAGCCATCGTTCGGGCCTCCTTTATCCGTAGGATAGATAATCGGCGGTCATCTCCCCGCCCGTCATCACGTCATCGTAGTCCTCGCCCTCGTCAAAATCGTCCACGATCTTCTCCACGGTTTTCTGAGCGCCCAACACGCGGGTGACACAGAAATACCGGGCAGCGTCGCAGATATGGGTGATCTCGTGGGGCTCCGTGGCGCAGTCCGAGGGGTTTTTCTCGTCATGCTGGATGGAGGGCAGGTTGCGGATCAGGCCCACGCAGTTTTCCGTCACCAGCAATCCAGGCCGGTCTGTGTCGCTCTTCATGGGCTTCAGAAGCTCCTTGACGGCCATCCAGCCCTGAATGCGGTTGTTGCTGGCTTTCAGCAGCCCCAACCCGTACTGTGCGAAGATCTCCGCCATGCTCCGCCCGCTGTCCTTCTGCCGGTTCCACATATCCGGCGGGGCAATGGTGAACTCAATGTGTTCCTCCGGCGGGGTCAGGGCATTTGCCAGCTTTGCCGCCTCGCTGACGATCAAGCCGCTTTGCTGTACCTCCCGGTACACATAGGCCCGCCCCTCAAAGTCCACCGCCACCCAAAGGCAGGCAAACATATCAAGGCCGTAGTCGAACGCCCGGTATTTCTTCCACTCACGGGGCACCCGTACAAAAGGCGCAATCACATGAGTTTCTTTGCGGAACTCCGGGAAGAACGTGCCTGCCATGGCGTTCCAGTCGCCGTAACGCCACGCCCGCCGTACATCCTCCGGCAGCAGGTCCAGCATTTGCTTGTACTCCGGGGACGCCTCCAAAAGCTGGGGGTTATCATCCACCGTGGCGGGGATAAAGGTGTAATCCTTGGCCTTTTCTCCCTCCCGGTACTCCCGGTCCACGAACAGCCGCTTTACCCACAAGTGGCCGATGCCGCCGGGGTTGCAAGTCAGGTACATCCGCCGGGGGAATTTCGTGGAGCCGCGCAAACACGCGCCCAGGGTCCGGAATTGGGCCTCTGTAAACTGGGTGGCCTCCTCCATGAAGATCCAGTCAAATTCAAGGCCCTGATACTCCTGATCGTCCCCCGCTCCGTAGTGTCCGAACTTGATAATGCTGCCGTTGCAGAAGAACATCATGCGCATACTGCCGTTGTAGCTGCCCACCTCCGGCGGGATCAGCTTTTGCATGGGCAGGATGATGTTCTGCTCCAATTCCGGGTACTCCCGGCGCACGATCAGGATCTTGATTCCGGGGTAAGTGAGCGCACCGCCTGCCGCCTTCCGCAGCAGAACGTGTGTCTTGCCGCCGCCTCTGGCGCCGCCGTAAGCCGTGTACCGGCTCCGGGACTGGCAGAACTGCTTCTGCTTGGGGTTCAGCGTCCCCAAATCCACCTGCACCGTTCCGCCTGCTGTCTGTTTATATCGAGGCATAATCGCTCCTTATATCTGGCGGACGGGCCGGGTTCATGCACCCGCTCCGTCCATATAGGCGGGAAGGGGCCGCAGCCCCCTCCCATGAGATCACTCGTAATCCTTGGTGCCCTCGATGCCGACGCAGCCGTCCTTGGTGGCCACGGCCCGCATGGTCTGACCGGCGGTCAGGGTCACAGCGGCGGTGTAGACCTCGGCGGTGGTGGAATACCGGGGGTTGGTGCCGTCGGTGGTGTACTTGAACACCACGCCGGACACGGCGGTGATGCTGACGGCATGGCCGGTGATAGACATCACGGGGGCCGCCAGAACCGCAGCATTGCCGCAAACGGCAACACCGTCGCCCTTGGCGCCCAGCACGAAGCTGTCATAGTAGGTCACGCCCTGCACCACGGGGCCGGAATAGCCCTGCACCTCGGTCAGGATGTTGTACTTCTGGAGCTTCACAGGGTCCACGGTGCAGCCCTTGTGCTTGATGAAGAAGTACACACCGGCGGGCATGTAGCTGGTGGGGATGGGCTTCACGCGGCAGCCGTCGAACTCTCCCACAACGCCCTTTGCCAGAGCCTCCTTGCCCAGAGCGTCCACGCCGATGTAATCGGGCATCTGCTTGAGCAGCTTGTAGTACTCGGTGGCGATGTAGAGGGTACGGCCTTCCAGAGGCACCAGCGCGTCGGTCATCTTCGCGTTCAGGTCGATGATAAGACCGCCGATGGTGGCCTTGGTGGGGGCGGTAGTCTCCTTGACGGCGATGTTCGCGCCCATGATCCATTTCTTGATGCGGTGCTTGTCCATGCCGGGGATGGTCACCTCGTCCAGCTGACGGCGCAGAGCGCTACCTGCGGACTTCTGGATGGCCTGATCGGTCTGGTCCAGTGCGTCGATGGTGAAGGAGAAGGCGGGCTGCTGCTCGCAGGTCATCTCCTGAAGGGTGTCGCCCACGTCATGGACCTCGCCGAAGCGGTTGGAGCCGCTGCGGGTGTACTGGGTCTCAGGCACGGTGTTCACGCTGCCGATGCGGATGGTGCGGCTGTAGGGGTTTAGCCAGGAATAGCTGTTGCCGCAGTCATCGGCGGTGATGGAGGCTTTCTTGAAGCGCTCCGCGATCTTGGTTGCGTACTTAATTGCGTAGTTGATAGCCATAGGTAAAAACCTCTCTTTCGTTCGGTTTCCCCATAGGCAAAAGAGCCGTTACATGGCACTGTCAAAGGCGTCTCCGAAATCGTCCCGCGTCTTGGAGTTGTCCCCGGCGCTTCTCATGCTGCCGGTGGAGCGCTCCGCGTTCCGCTGGTTCTGCTGTACGGAGGCGGTCTCCCGTTTGGCGTCTGCCGCGTCCTGCCGCGCCTGCTGCACGGCGTACCGGGCGTAGGCAGCTACCAGAGAAGAGCCGTTCCGCACATCTGCCCAAACCTGAGGCGGGATGCTGTTAGGATCCTTTGCTGCCTCGGGGAATGTCTGTTGAAATTCCTGAATGTCCGCCTGTCGGCGGCTTGCCGCCTCGGCCTCGGCCCTCTGGGCCTGCGCCATGGCGTCCTGCTGGGCCTGCCGCTCTGCTTCTGCGGCGGCCACAACGGCCTCCCGGTCCTCAAGCTCCACGGAGCGCCGTGCGTCCGCTTCACTCAGGCCCTCGGCCTGCTTGGCCTGCGCCCGGAGCATGGAAATGTAGTCCTTGGTGTTCAACCCCTGCTGGTTTGCAAAGCGGTTGACCATCTCCATCACAGGCTTAAACTCGTCATACTGGCTACGGATGCGGTCATAGTCCATGCCCTTCTGGGCTAGGGCCACCATTTCCTCTTCGTTGGCCTGCCGCACCTCGCCCATGTGCCGCAGCTCCCATGTCTGGGGCCGTGCGTCCACGGTCTCCGCCTCGGTCTGCTGCGTCTGGGCTGCCTGTTCCGCGTCTGCGGGAGGATCGGTGTCCTCTTCCGGCGTCTCTGCGCTCTCACTGGGGTCCTCGACAGGCGTTTCCTCGCCAGTCTCCATCGGCTCTTCAATTTCCCCCGGCTGGTCTGCCGTCATCTCCGCGCCGCCGTCCCAATCGTCCAAAAAGGCGTCCGTAGTTTCGGGCTCCTGTTCGGGGATCTGGTTCATGTTTTCGTCCATATTGGCCTCTTTCCCCGGCCTGGTCTGGCCGGATCTTTGTATTTTCAAAGCCTGGTCTGGCTTTGATGACAAAATAAAAAACGAGACCACAAGAAACGGCTTTCGCCGTTCTTATGGCCTCGTTGGGCTCTCGTTTATTCAGTTTGCTGGAGAATTATTCCACAATCTCCCAGTCATCAGCCAGCATATCCGCCTGACTTGCCAACCATCCCATTTGGATGCCGGAAGTGCCGCAGAAAGCAATGGCTTTGTTGCCGATAGCATTGTGTTCTGCGTTGACAATCACGCCCTCCGGGCTTGTATAGCTGATGGCTGATGCCAATTCGATGTGCTGGTTTTTCCCGTTCCAGCCTGCCCGCCTGCATTTCTTGCCCTTCTTCATAGCCTCGATAGCCAAACCGAAGTTCATGCCGTCGATAGGGCGGTACGCTTCCTCGAACACGGCCTTTGGGCTCCAACTCTCGTAGCCGTCCGGATAACGCACCCTGTAGCCGCCCTCTGTCGTAGCACCAGCCATGCGGATGCTTGGTACTGCCTCGATAATTTTCGTGCCGATGTAGGTTTTCATTTTCATTGTCATTCCTCCGTCTGTATATGTGTGATGGGGAAGGGAACGTCTGTATCCAGCTCCCGCCCCTCAAAAATGGTGGGGTAGTGGCTCACCTTGCATCTTCGGCAGTAAATCGGCGTGTTGTAGATCACGCTGCCCGGTTCGATGTGCTGAAGCGCTTTCCCGCAGATAGGGCAGCGGTAGACCCACGTCCCATCTACCACCATGCCCCAAACTCCCCGTGCTCAATGCCGCCGTAGAGGTTTTCCACGTCGCCGATCCCGCTGGGCAGGCTCTGGCGGCACAGCTCCAGCTGCTCCAGAAACGTCTGCCACAGAAAGTTGGCCCGGCTTGGGTCCTCCTCCAGCAGCAGCAGACCTGCCAGACCGTAGGGCAGCGCCCCGGTGCAGATCCGCTCGTCCAGCGCCACCTCGTCCGCCATCCCCGTTACCTTGGGGCAGATGGGCCGCTTGCCGCCCGCCGCTTCCAGCGCTTCCCGGTAGTTGTCGCTGTACGGAAACGCCCGGTCCAAAACGCTGTTCAGCAGAGAAACGGTCCGCAGCTTGTACTCTTTGGTGTCCGCCGTGTCCGTGGAACCGGTGGATTCGTTCTGGGAATCCATCAGGTGGATGGCGATGTCAAAAATCTGCTGTACCGTAACCGCCATATCACACCTCCCGCCCCTTCAGGCTGGCTTTCATGGTGTTCAGATCGTAGGTCATCAGGTTATCAATGCCCTGTTCCACGCTTTTCTGCCGGTCCGTAGGTTCTTCCGCCTCCGGCTTCTCCGGTTTAGTGGGGGAGGGGGCTTTGATCTCCCGCAGCAGCCGCAGGATCAGCACTGCGCATACGGCAGCGCCTATGCTGGCCGCGCCGCAGATCAGAGATAAAACCAAAATCAGGCCGTTCACCTCGCCGCCTCCTCACTTGAAGTCGCTTGCGTCCACGCCGTCCCCGAAGGTCACGTTCACGCTGATGTCATGGCGGGTCTCCTGCTTGTCCTGATAGCCGCCCAGACGCTTCTGCTTGTTCAGGAAAATGCCTCGCGTCACCATGCCCTTTTCCTGGTAGATGGGGCTGGTGTCGATCTGCTCCTGAATCCGCTGGTAGGCCAGCCGCACGTAGTAGCTCATGACGCAGCGGGGATCGTCGATCTCCTCATTGCCCGCTTCAAAGGCTTCTACCTGCGCCTCGACCACCTCGGCCTCCCAGCCATCGTTGTAGTCGTAATACCCCTGAAGCCGCTGAACCGTCCATCGCATCGCATTGGCAAGACCCGCCTCGCTGTATGCCTGTTCCAGCCGGTCCTGCACGTCAAAATATTCCTCGGACTGCTTCAGGAACGCCTTGATCTTCTCAATCGTCTGTTTTCTGTGGGCCGCGGCGGCTTTCTTGTGCATGTTGTCCATGTGTGCCTTGTGCTCTGCCGCAGTTGGATTTTTCTTCTGATAAGCCATGCCCCGGCCCCCTCTCACAAAAAATTCTGGCGCAGACGGCAGGACTTGAACCTGCGCATACCTCCGGGCGCGGTGCTCTACCGACTGAGCTACGTCTGCATATAGGTGCCGGTCTTTCCCGGCTGCCAGCAACGAACTGTCCTGCCCCGGATGGCGGTCCCGGCAGGGATCGAACCTGCGACCCAGCGGTTAACAACCGCTTGCTCTTCCAACTGAGCTACGAAACCATGCGCCGGTGGGTCCGAACAGCCCACCGGGCAACAGGAAAGGAAATGAAGGTGAAAACTGGCGTCTGACACAGGAGGCAGGCGGGTTCTATCCCGCCACCTTCATTCAAGCATATCCGGCAAAGCCAATTCAACGGGTTTCAGTTATTTTCGCATTTATAACGGAAAATCTCCCCGCCCCTTTTTCCGCCACCCCCCAGAGGGAGCACCGGCATAGCTTCCCCAGCTAACATACCAGTGCAGAAAGGTCTGTGAAAGGGAGGAGGGGATGTGTGTATATAGCCCTATACCCCGCGCGAGAGACACCCCCTGTTTTTC
>ERZ1034687.343-NODE-343-length-29766-cov-7.807142_pt1 | contig 29766 bp, 48 predicted proteins | sample MGYA00520704_ERZ1034687 | MGnify/ENA primary metagenome ERZ1034687 (study PRJEB33766, sample SAMN09781762) | gut metagenome | biome: gut microbiome | host: Homo sapiens | place: Madagascar | study: EMG produced TPA metagenomics assembly of the PRJNA485056 data set... | reverse complement strand
GGCATAGTCAGCATGGGAGCGCCGTCAGAGGAAAGAGACATAGAAAAACTCCTTTCAGTTTTTTATTATCAAATCGTGGCCACGATGTTGATTAACCTAATAATTTAAAAAACACATTGCTTAAATGCTTGCTTAATTTAGCTTATTGTTTGCTTATTTAAGCAAGCCTTGAAACTGCTTTGCCATCTCCTGCAGCTGGTTCAACTGCTGCTGGTTCATTCTGCCGGATTGCAAAAGTTTTTCCACTTCGGCCTTCGGATCCCCCTGAAAAGAGGACCGGAACTGGTTGAATTGCTGCATCATCTGTTGAAATTTGCCTACCGGCGTGTTCCCGCCGCCTAAAGCGTCAAAAAAGGGGTTAGCCATCCGCGTCAGCCTCCTTCGCCTTCTTTTTACCCTTCATGCCGTCCACAACCGCCGCCAGCGCGTCAAATTCTTCACGGGTGACAAACTTCACAGGGTCTGTCGTGGGCGCTGTACGGGGCGTTTCTGCGCGTTCTACGAGGTCATAGATTGTAAGTGAGGGTTTACCGCTGGCATCTGCCTTTTTGAGATACACCGTTGGCGCGGAGCTGTCCCACAAAGCCACGGCAGCGTTGGGCGCGATCATCCAGTTTCGTGCCTCCTGTTCCCCGCTGACCCACTGCACACCGCTTTGCGCCACCGGATTCTGCGGGGGCTGCGGTACCATCATTGGAGGCATCTGCTGTTGACGGAGTTGTGCCAGGTTATCCGGCATAGGCAGTGCGTAATAGGGATTTTGCCATCCGTAAGGTGTGTAAGCCATTTTAGTCATCCTCCTTGACCCAGTAATACAAGATGTTCTCGTTGCTGCTGTCCCAGCTGTCCCAGATCATGCCGTCGCAGACACAGACCACATGGCCGGATAGAGCCAGAATATAGGTGCCTTTGGGGTGATCCTTCGAAAATTGGCCCACCGTGTAACAGTCTGGGCAGGTGTCCGGCACGATGTACCGCCGATATCCGATGCTGCGGAGATACCGCCCCCAACAGGCGTTAGCCGACGGCATATCACCATCCAGATACCCTTGGATACAAAGCCGCAAATAAATTTCGCCCCAATCCTTGCCGGTAGCCTTTACGATTGCCCGCACGGTGCAATCCCCCACATTTTTCCCGCAGGGGTTGGGGTTGAAATACTTATACATATTCCCGGCGGTCATCGTAGAGCAATTCATTTGCTCTCACCAATTCAGCCAGCCCTTTTTCATCATCCTGTGCCGCGTATTTATAACAAATATCTGTGGCGCTGGATTCGCTCATCCCGCACGCCCGCAGACGGTCAATATATTCTCTGCCAGTTGTAATCACGGAGAACCCCTCCTTTGCTCTGCTTTCATTGTAAGACAAAAAACTTCATTCAAAGTGGCAGAAAAAGGGCAGAAAAGTGCGCAAAAAAGACGCGGTTCAAATTGAACCGCGTCTCTCAACGTGTAGTATAGATTTCGTCTTGCAATTTTCGGTAAGCAGAGCGCCGTAGCCGCTTTACGGTGTCCACACTGACGTGCAGCCGGTCGGCTGTCTGGATGCAGCTCTGGCCGTGGACGTCCACCGCCAGCACCGCCGCCTCCTCGTCAGCGGGCAGGCCTACCAGCCGGACGGCCTGCTCCGCTCTCATGGGCGCCATAGATGACAACAGCGCCCGGATCTCCTGGTGCGTCTTGTTCATGGTGTGTCCAGACTTGCAGAGCGCGGATTGCCCGCGTGGATGTTGTCATCGCCTGTGCCCTCCTCTCATTCAATCAGGATACCCCGGCCTGACGCCTACGGTAATCAGCCCCACATTCCGGCGGCGCTTCATGACGGCCCCGCCGTTGGCGTCGTTGCCGGCGCCGGTGTTGCCCTCAATGGTGAGGATCGTGCTGCCGACAACGCCCGCCACGATCCCAACGTGTTCTGTCTTTTTGCGGCTGCCGGAGAAATCGAAAAATACGATGTCCCCCGGCCGAAAGCCGCTGGTGACGATCTGCCGGGGCGCGTACACCCGATAGCGGTTGACAAACGCCGTGCAGCTGGCGGTTTTGTACAGGCTGAACCCGGCCTCTCGGAACACCCACCACACAAACGCCATGCACCACGGATACGCGCGGCCGGAGACCTCCCGGCCATAGTACACCGTGTTGTACTTGACCTTATTGGAGTTGGAGGGCATCTCCACGACGCCCTCCTGCCACTCCGCGATCTGAAGCACCGCCCGGCGGGTCTTTGCATTCAGTGCGCCGGTCATCACTCTGCCTCGGTCAGCGCCGCTCCCTTGACAGGGAAAACCTTTCCGGCGATCATGCACAGGGCGTACATCTCGCCGCAGTCACAGCCCACCAGATGGCCGCCCCTGACCTCCACCTTGTCCAGCGTGCCGGTGCCGGTATCCAGCAGGCCGAAGCCGTTGGCGTTGGCGGCAGTCTCTGCCTTGGCCGCTGCGGTTTCTTCGGCGGTCAGCTCATTTTTGCCGGGTTCCAGATGGATGCCAGCGCCCATCTCCGCCAGCGCGGCGTTGGTCTCCTCCAACGTGGTCTGGCCTGCGGTGTACTTGTTGAGAATTTCAGTCATGCTCATACGATTACTCCCTTTCACATAATTTTACGCTGCGCCCGCAGCGATGGTTACTCCGAAACTGCCTCCACATACAGCCCCACCAGTGCGCTCAGCGGATGATACACCGGGCTGCCGGTATCCCGGTTGCACAGATACGTCACGCCGTCCTGCGTGTAGTACTTGCCGTTTTCCAGCGCCATGCTGCCGCTGTAGGGAATGGGGTCGTACTTCGTGCCGTCGTGGGTTTCGTCAATGCGTTCCCACAGGCTTTCCGTGCCAGTCATGCCCGGCGCCCAGCTGTCCTGAGAGGTATGCTCCTGCCGCAGCTTGTACAACTTCCCACTCCGCACGACCTTGTAGCCCACCGGGCAGCCGTTGGCCGTAGTATACGCCGTTCCGCTCTTCCATTCCGGGTAAAACGCCGCCATCCGCAAAGCTGTTGCATCGTCCACCGCAAGGGTGTTCACCTGCTGGCGGATGAGCATCGTCTGGACTTCCTCAAGAGACAAGGGGCGGCGCTTCTCTTCCACCGAATAGAGGGCAGCTGCTGCCTCTATTTTCGTGATTTCTTCCGGCGTCATGTCGCGGTAAATGCCATTCTCGCAGATTCTCATGACTTTACACCCCAAATCTCAATTTTTGCTCCGGCTTTAAGCAGCCCCGCTGTCTGGCACCCAAATTCTGTTACGCCATTGGGGGCGATGTTTTCCAGCGCTGTGGTCTGGATTCCACCGTTGAATCCATATGTGATAGTTCTACTATTGGTGCCAATGCTTGCTTGCACATATGGTGGGTATACACTGTCAATTTTAATGTATATCCCTTTCATGTTATCGATGCGGGAGTTGAACAATGAGTATAAAACATTGTTGATGGTAATCCGTGTCCATCCAGATAAAGGCTCACCACTGGCAATCACCGGTGCGATAAGTGCTTTAACCCTTTTGCAATTGTCAAAAGTATAAGTCACTGACTCGACCGGCTCCGAGAGAGATGTGTCAACAAGTTTTTCCCATGTTTCGCCGCCTCCGCCTGATGCCATATCCACCGGCTCCCACTTGGTCGGCTTGCCGTTCTCGTCCACAGCGGAAATTTTGGCAATCTGCCCGACGGTGGCCCCGGTGATGTCCATCCCTGCGCCGTCTTTGCCCGGCGTTCCCGGCTCGCCCTGGGGGCCGGGGTCGCCTTTAAGATCCGCCACGGCGATGAGGTTCTCCCATGTCTCGCCGCCGTCCGTGCTGTACTGAATGTACCCGTCCGCTGTCCGCATAGAGATGCTGACAGCGCCACCGGAGCCGGTCTTTGCCGCCTCGTTGATAGCCGCCACAAGGTTCGCCTTGGCCTTGGTGGTCAGGTCGTCCAGATTGCCGATCTGCGCCTGCACGGCGGCAAACCACGCCCTGGCAGGCTCCTCCGGCGGCTCGCCGGGGGCGTCGCCGCTGATGGATGCAGCCACATAGGTGCTCCACGTCTGGGACTTGGCCACCACGCCGTCCACGGTGTAGGTCAGCTCGCAGCTGCCGCTGCCGGGGTTGGCCACATCGGCGGCCCGCACCAGCCACACCACGTCCCCGCCCTCTGTGGAGACAGCCACGGGGTACGCCGCCGCGTCCCCGCAGCGCTTGGCGGTCAGGGTAAAGGCCCCGCTGCCGTACAGCTTGCGGAATTTTTCCACGATTCCCGGCCACACGACCCGCACTACCTCATTTTCCCCCTGCTTGCCCAGCGGGAAGCGTATACAGGCCTGCACATATACCGTCCTCATGAGATTACTTCCCATCCTCGGCAACCCTCTGGGTGCCGAAGTAGAAGCCGATGATCACCGTAAAGATGGTCAGGAACTGATCAGTGCCGACTTGCCCCATGCAGCTCAGCGCCGCGAACACGGCGGTGAGTGTCAGCGTCACCAGACTTTTAACCGTCAGCAGATTTGCCAGCCGCTTTTTCAGATTTTCCATAATGTTCTCCTTTCATTTTCCGTTTTCCAGATCCTCGATCCGGTGGTTGATTACCTTGATCTGCTCCTCGATCACCGGCACCCGCTGGGCGAAGCTGTTGTGCTCCCGCACCTCGCGGGTCAGCTCGTCCAGTTTGGTATCCGTAATCGCCTGCTGCTTGCTGTTTGCAATCAAAACGCCCATTAGCGTCAGCCCTCCGGTGATGAGGGCGCATACAATCGTCTCTGTCATGCTGCCTCCTAATGTTGCAGATTAGGTCCGACTTGATATCGTGCAGGACAAAATCCGACTTTGCTTCGTGCAGTTCAAAATTCTGGCCAGCGTCTCTCGCACTGAGGGCAGACCTGCCGCCCCTCCGGGATAATAGCCCCACAGCAGATGCAAGTGTTATTCATACGCTTCTCCTACAATTTCCGCGTAATCCTCAGCGGTCAACACGCCTTTCTTCACGGCGTTCTTGACCATGGCCTTTGTCCACAACCTCTGCTTGTACCACTTTGCGATTTTCTCTTTCATGGATTAACCCTCACTTTCCATTAGAGTGTCAGTCATCAGAGCCGTATACGCCACTTGGGCCTCGATGCGGTCAATCTGGGTGGGTGCAGGCTCCGGCTCACCATCATCCTCAATGGTATACTCGCCATTGTGGGCTTCCGCCTGGGCAATTTTTTCGTTGGCCTCACTCCATCCAAGTGTGATGGCGGAGAAAACTTGCTCAATCTTCGGCTCATCCTCCGTGCCGTGGTTGACCTCGGTGCATAGTTGATATTTAAGAACTTTCATGCCGTTCCCTCCTTAGTCGGTGGTCTTGGTGTATTTGAGCATTACATGGCAGTTGCCTCCTGCCGCGCTTGTGCCGCACGCAAGTGTGATTTTTGTACGACTAACATCAGCAACGTAGTAGCTCCATGGGTCCGACAAATTATTGTTGGAAATGCCGGGCATTGGCATACCGCCACGCAATCCTTGAAAAGATATGCAATCCCGCATATTCACAATTCCGTGCTCCACTTGTTTATTGTCCGTGATCTGTCCACAATCAACGATTTTATAATATACCGGTCTTCCCCAGAACCGCTCCGTGGTGCGGTATTCTACGCCAAGTAACATAGGCGGGTTTTGGTACTCCATCACGGCCTCAAGGGTCTCTCCGCTTGGTAGCGTATCATCTGCGGAAATAAATGTCGGAGTAGTCAGTGTAATCGGATTGTGTCCGCAATTGCAAAGTTGCAAGTCCCAGTCATTTTTGCCCGGTCCCGATACGTAGAGGTCTAAAGCATACGTATTAGCAAATTTAACGAGCCGCGCATTGGAAATATATGGAACGCTATTGCTTTGGCCAACGCCTCTCAAACATTGGAGTTGTCCATGCTTATCGGGACTCGTAGATATGCCTAAGAGCAACTCAGACGGGCCTCCGGACGCCCATGCGTGGGATACTGTGAGATACCCGCTTGTGCTGTATTTAGCGAAGGGTTCCGTGATTCGATACCACCCGATTTGCCCCCCAGCATTTTCTACAAGTAAAAACTGTCCATTTAACGCGGAAATGTTTCCTCTCGCCTGATTTTTCTGCGTGCTCGACAGACTCTGCGGCGTGTAAAGCACGGCACCCTGCACGGTGTCCGCCCCGATGTTCGTCCGAGCCTGCGCTTTCTGCTCGTCGGTGAGGCTCTGCATTGCGTCGTAGCGGACGAAGTTGCTGGAGCCGCCCACGGGGCCTTCCGGGCCTTGCTTGCCCTCCGGCCCCTGCTTTCCTTCGGGGCCTTGGATGCCCTGCTTGCCCTGCGGGCCTTGCAGGTTGCCGTTGGCCACCCACTTGCCGTGGACGGTGTCCCAGATGTAGATGTTGTACGGAGGCTCAGTGCCCACGCCGTACACGTCACCAGCCTTGGGATTGGGGACGGCTGCCTTGAGGGCGTCCAGCGTATCAAAGTAGCCAAGAATGGCGAAGCTGGAACCGGCCTCGCCGGGATCGCCCTTAACGCCATTTTTGCCGGGAGGGCCAATGGGGCCTTTGATGGACGTCAGGGTGGTCAGCGTGAAGGCGTACACCCAGTTGGCCGTGCCCTTGAGGTACACCTTGCCGTAGTCCGCGGAGGCCGTGCTGTCCGGCAGGATCAGGACGAACTGGCCGCGCTGGACGTCGGTGCCGGTGAAGTCCTGGTTCATCTCGGCCACGCTCTTGTACTCCTTGGTAATGCCGATAGGCACACCGGCGGACGCCAGCCGCGCGTCGATCTCCTCGCCGGAGTAGGCGGATGTGTAATAGTCTTGAATCTTGGCGAAAATTTCCTCCAAGACGGCAACTCTCTGTTCAAGCGTCATGTTTCACACCTCACACGATGAAAAGTTTGTTCAGGCGGTCGAAGAACAGCCCGCCGCCACGCTGAACTAACGGCCCTGCTTTTACTTGCCCGAATTTCCGGTAATAGAGAATGATGCAGCCATCGCCGCCCTCGCCGCCGTTAGAGCCGTTTCCACCCAAGCCGGGAGCTGGGTTTGTAGCCAACAGAGAGGCGTTTGATACTGATAGCCCAATTTTGATTACCTGCTTTGCAATCGCAGTACCGTTTGAGCCTGCACCACCGCCACCGTTTCCACCGGCTCCCCCTTTTCCGTATTGAGTGGTTGCCTTTGGCGGAGGCAATGCGTCCGCCCCTCGTCCGCCGGAACTTCCAGTGACACTGGCGGACGTTTTTGAGGCAGAGCCGTGGCCATTGGCCACGCCTTTCCCACCATTCGCCCCATAGGCCGCGCCGCCGCCGAAACCGCCATCCCATTCCCATCCAACGTAGCCATACGGTTCCGTTGCGAAATTGCCTCTGCCTCCTTCATCGGAGGCATCGTTATCTTCGCCGGGCTTATAAACGATTCCATCAACAACAATTTCAGGGCTTGGGCTATCCACATACGTTTTGTTCTTACGCGAATAACCATGCCCCTTTGATCCGGGGATTCCAGCAGCTCCCGGCGTGGCGAAAATCTGGCCGGTTCCGCTGTCGGAATAGCCCTCATCAGTAGATGTCCCTTTAGCGCTGGAAGATTCTCCCATGGTTGTAGCCCCACCCGCTGCACCCTGAGCGCTTCCCGACGCAGAGTGTATTCCGCCGGCGCCGCCTTTGCCGCAATTATATGGGATTTTAGTGCCAGGGACTGCGTCAACAATTGTTTCTACCAATACTTTTCCGCCCGCTCCCGGTGCGCCAGCGTTGCCGCCAGCGCCTCCTTCGGAATAGGGGATGAAAACGTACCGCGTACGGGCATCGCTATTCGATTCAGTTAAAGTTTCTTCATGCAGAGACGGCGAATTTGCGCCATTTAAGCCGCTCCAGCCTCCATCACCGCCACCGATCAGAACCCTTGTGTAGCCGGTTACGCCGGGTGGGACTTCCCACTCGCCGGATCCGGTTAAAATCTCCATGGAGTCAAAATACTCCGCAGATTCCGGCTGCGCCGGGGTGAAGCCCACCAGCGCCTCCATGCTGCTTTTAAGCGTCGCGCTCATCGTCGTATCAAGAGACCGGATGCAGGCGGAAACCATCTTCTTATCGTAAGGGTGATACACGCTTACCACATGGCCCGGTTTCTCATGTCCACTCACAATGTTATTTGTGATGGTTTCGCGGCATCGGTAATAGTCTGCAAGACGCTTCGCCACGGCGTAGGAATTCACCAGAGATACCAGCGTGGCGTCTGTAACTGATTTGATGTTTTCCACAGCGCCAGCCGTCACAGGCTGCGTGATTAGGCGGGTGTTGTGGATATACGCCTTGCCGGTCAGTGCGCCAGTGCCAGCGGAAATCTTGGCGTAGTTCGCGCCGCTTTCCAAGATTGTGAAGCCAGTCGCAGAAAGGGAGTGCATCGGCTCGGAGAATGTGATGATATCGCCATTCTGCGCCGTGCCGGAGAATAGATCCTTTACCTCCGTTCCCGCAACGTATTGATGCTCCGTTACCGTCACAGCAGAGATGGGTGAATCGTATTTCACGGTTCCCCCGGCGTAAGATCGGTCGACATCAATCAACGATGCCGTACCGTCCCACAAGGGTTCAATTCTCAAAACACCGTTCAGGTCTGTTCGGAGATAGGCTCCAATGGCAAAAAGCACTTGTGCGAGGTTGTCTCGTGCAGAGCGTTCTTTCCCATCCGCATAAGGAAGCCAGCCATAAAGTTTAACTCCGGCATATACACTTTTTATCAACGAAGGGATGTTGCCGCAGATTTCTTTTACAACATCTTCCACGGTCTGGCCTGTGTAAATGCCGCCAGTATGCACCATTCCGGTAAGCGCGCCCATAGGGGACCGCCCTGTAAGTTGATAAGTGACAGGACCGATACGGGAAACGCCGCTGCTTACAAATCTTGCTTTGATTTCGCCGCCTCTGTAAACAATGATGGGGGTGTTATTGGGGAGTGCAGAAAGCTGTGCGCCTATTGTTGTGGTGCAAACTTCTACGCTGACCGTATCGAACGAAAGGCTGCTTTCATCCAATGCAACTTCTTGAAAAGATGAGCAGTAGTCTAACCGCATATCATCCTTAGATGCATCCCGATCAAACTGGTAGGGGCCGATCATGATATAATCCATACGCCCTCCTTACCGCGTGATTTGCGGTGCGATTGGGATGAAATGGATTTCAATTTCTCCCCAATAATTGACCCCGTTTTCAACCTTTTCAATATCGTGCGATGCGCTGGTGTAATATGCGCGATAGGAAATAGTTGTGTTGCCGTCCGCAGCTTCAAGCAAAACAAAATCGTCAATGGAATGAGCTTTTAGATAATTCCAGAACGCATCGTAGCCCATATAATCGTCGCCGCGCCGGAATACCGTCACCTTATGGCCGATATATGTCCCCAAAACATCGCGGATCATCCGGCCTGTGTCTTTCGATCTCCCAGCGTTCTCCCCATCAAGAACGCTGAAATTTTCGTTGTACTTGGAGATCGCGACATTCACATCAAATGAAGTCCCGTTAATTTTGATGTAATTCATATACACCGCCTTTAGGTCACTTTAATACCGACGCGCTGCATCTGGTCCTTGTTCAGCTTGAAGATAATGCGGCCCAATTCCTGTTCGCCGATCTTAAGGATTGCCGTCTGATTGCCACCGCCATACTGCGCCATGCCACGGGCCACCGCTGCCTCGATAGCAGATTCAGGGGCTTCAATGTTGTTCCCCTGCTTCTGGTCACCCAGCACCGCCAAAAACTCACGGTTCGGGGGAATCACTGCGCCGGTCGCCAAACGGGGAACGGATGCGGAATTGATGGCAGGTGTGCGGACGTTACTGCCGCCTGTAAATGCATTTTTGATGCTCCCCATTGCATTAGAAGCCCAAGATTTCACGCTTTCAAACGCTGACTTCAAACCATTGAGCAACCCATCAATAATGTTTTTGCCAAGGTCTTGCCAATATTCAACGGTGAAATACTTTGCAACACTTGATTGCCACCAGGCTTTGATACCTTCCCACGTTTCGCTTAATTTTTCTTTCAGATAGTCCCAGTTGAGTGCCACCACAGAGCCAAGTCCAGCCGCTCCGGTTACGATCATTCCTAAACCGAGAGGGATACCAACTCCGGTAAACACAAGGATTACGCCCAAGACAAGCAAAGCGCCGCTTATCATAGCCGTGATTGCTCCGATGGGGCCACCCAGCAGATTTGTTATTGTATCCCAGTTTGCAATCACCGTTGCCGCAAGACCGGCAGCACCGGCAATAAGCAAGCCGATTCCGAGAGGAAGTGCGGCTCCGCTGAATACTAAGACTGCGCCGATAACCAATAGTGCGCTGCTAACCACGGCAACAACGCCGCCAATAGCACCTTGCAGCAAGGTTTTAATTGTATCCCAATTCGCCGCAACCGTAGTCGCAAGCCCAATTGCACCGGCAACCATCAATCCTAAACCGAGTGGGACGCTTGCACCGCTAAACGCCAAGATTGCACCCAATACAAGCAATGCGCCTGAAAGCAGCCCCACAACTGCTCCAACAGGCCCTTGCAACGCCTCTTTGATCGTATCCCAATTTGCCGCAATGACCGTCGCCATCCCAGCAGCACCAACAGCCATCAGTGCAAGGCCAAGGGGGATATTTGTGCCGGAAAACAAAATCACTGCACCAATTACGAGTAGCGCAAAACTCAAAAGCGCAACAACGGCTCCGATTGGGCCTTGCAACATCTTTTTAACAGTATCCCAATTAGCTGCGATAACAGACGCAAGCCCAATTGCACCGGCAACCATCAATCCTAAGCCCAATGGGATGTTTGCTCCGGAGAACAAAATAATTGCGCCGATTGCAAGCAACGCAACTGACAGGATTGCAGTAACAACTCCGATTGGGCCTTGCAGCATCTTTGCGATTGCTCCCCAGTCTGTCTTTACAGCGCCCCAGATTGCCGCAGCGCCTAAAGCCATTAGGGTAATGCCAACCGGAATATTAGCGCCGGAAAATGTTAAAATTGCGCCGATGGCAAGAAGAAGCGCACCGGTAAACAGTTCCATGATCGCACTAAGTTGATCGTTAATTCCCGTTGCAAAATCCGGCCCATTTTTGGCTTTGTCATCGTTTCCGGAAAGCTTATTGATTTCGTCAAAAGATGCTAAAGATTTACTTGTTTTCTTTGCGGCTTTCCCTGTTTTATCCATTGCACTGCTTTCTTCATACAGATTCTCAGCAGCTTCCGCAGATGCTTCTGCCGTTGTCCCAAATATTTTTGAAACAAGGTCGGAAATTGTATTGACTATACGTGTCAACACATTTACAAAAACAGTAAATGCCGGGATAAGTACATTTAAAATGGGTTGCGCCAAAATCATCAAAGCACCTTTTAGTTTTGAAACTGCTTTCATGGCTTTTTCATTTGTTTGAATGGCACTCCACATATAGTCTTTTAATGCACGAAGCGCTTTTGTAATAAGCGTAAAAACAAAAACGCGCCGAGCAAGACCCTTGATGCGGTTGGTGAATTTGTCCATCTGCTTTGCCGCTTCTTGGGCTGCGGGTGACATTCCCTGCGTATGTCTTTTTGCCCCGGCAAGTTGTGCGGAAAGTTCTCCCGCTCGTGTGCTCATTCGTTCAAGGCTTCGGGTATCTTTTCCAATGGACGCATCCATGGTCTCAACCTTTTTTTGCACACCATCCCATTCTTTTTGCAATGATGCTACTGTCCGCTCTTGATCTTTTATAGAGCTGGATGTAAAAAACGCATCGCCGCTTTTCATGTAGTCCAGCTTCGCCTTTGCGTCATCGAGAATAGCCCCTAATTGTTTTGATTGCTCAACCAGCGGCATCTGCTCTTGTTTTTTATCGCTGATTTTTTCATTGAGCGCATCGATTTTTTTTGTTAGCCTGTTTAATTCCGTTTGCGCCTGCTTGTCATCAACATCAGCTTTGATAACAACGGAACCATCTGCCATGCAATCACCCTCTTTCTCTGTTGCTTGAAATGTGCAATTTTATATGTTATATTGAATGAAACAATTGTTAAGGAGTGATATAATGAGCCTTTTTAGCAAAAAACCAAGCAAAATTAAGTCCGCAAAGCTCCTTGGCGTTAGACAAGCGGAAGAAACTTTGTTGTTTCATACCTCAAACTTTTCTCTTTATAGTTTTTTTGTCGAATATGCAGACGGGGCTACCGCTGTAATTGAATGTACGCCAACTCCCCCCACAGGAAACAAGAAAAAGGAAAAAGAATTGTTTGATAAGTTAATTGCAATTTCAAACCAAACAAGCCAGAACAAAAGTGATGATACTCAAACAAGCGGGTCAATTTTGGACGAATTGCAAAAACTAAAAGATTTGCACGATTCTGGTATAATACCAGATGAATTATTCCAAAAGAGATCGGAATCTTTAGTGGAGAAAATGTCTAATTTGGTAAATGCCAATAGTTCAAACTCGCCAAACTTTTATGTGGAATGTGAACGCCCTCGTTCAGTTATGGAGGGGAAATCAATTTTAATTATTGATGGAGAAAAAACCGGGTATAATTTGGACGCGCCCGTTTCTCTACGTCTCGATTTTGGTTTCCACACAATTTCGATTGCTCGCGGATGCGTTTCAAGCCAAAAATTCAAACTGAATGTTTGCGAGTCAAAAACATATAAATTGACTTTTGACCCCAAAACAGTCAGCATTGATGCAGAATTGGCAGAAAAATAAGCCACCAATCAGCCGCCCTCTCCGGAGGGCGGTTTTCATATCCATTTGCTGATAACGTCCTCGTCCTGTTCCGTATACTGCCGCTTGAAGTCAACCAAGTGCCGGTTCTGCTTGTAAAACTCCTGTTCGCTTTTATCCAGTTTCTTCCCCTTTGCCTTTTTATTGCGAATCCCCACAACCTGGGCAAAGGTGCAATCCCCAATTTCCTGATACGCGGATACCCACGTCCACCAGTGCAGATACTCAACGGATCTGACTTCTTGTCCCAGAACGCGGTTGACTGGGGCAACGATCAGGGGAAAGTCCTGCTGCCAATCCATCAACTTCGGCCCACGCTTTTCCTCACGCTGCTCTTCGCCGCAGTTGATAAATTTTGCGCATTGCTTGATCGCTTCCTCGTAGTCGCTCTGCGGCATTTCCGCAAAGTCTGGATAGAAAATGTCAAGCATGGCCTCGGCCTTTTCTTCCTCCGACAACTCAGCGTCAGACAGTGCCTCAATGATTGTCAGGATATCGCGATAGTCAGAGCGTATCTGGTACTCAGTGCCGTTTACCTCTACGGCAGTCGGCAGATCGTACCTCATTTGTGGTACTTCTTCGTATACTTGCTCACGCGGGGGTTGGTGGCTTTCTGCTCACGGGCAAAGGTGGTGTCAACCTCATCCATGATAGCAAGCATCAGGTTCGCCCACACAGGCAGGCCGTCCGCCAGCGCATATACGTTCATCTCACCAAACAAGGCAGAACAAATGTCGAAGCTGAACACATCGTTGATGATCTCACGCATTTCCTCGTCCATCTTCCGGGCTGTTTCAAAAACTTCCCGCTTGTTGGCGGTCTTTTCCACCTCTGCCTTGTACGCATCCTGCTTCTTGTCGAGGATATCAAAGGCATTAAACAGCTTTTCCACAAAGGCGCTGTCAGTGGGGTTAAAAGAGAATTCGCATTTGCCGTTGATGTTGTAGGTAACTAAACCGGTATCGAAAATCAGGTCTTTCATAATAGCCTCCGAAATTGGGGCGGGTTTGCGCCCGCCCCTTTGTTTTTAAGCCCCTGCCGTAAAGGTCACGCCACTGGTATCCTTGGTAATGGTGCCCAGCGTACGATTGCCGCCGTAGGTGATCTCACTCGTGATGTTGAGCGTGCCGCCGCCGTCTCCACCGATGCCCGTCACGGCAATAGCGCAGGAATCATACCGCTCGGCAAACTTCGCCTCGCCGGACGTAACGTAGAAGTGTCCAATCATCATATCCTGATTGGCAAGAGCCTGCGCGTCATGATCCTTGACGGCAAGGTTCCACATCTTCACCGCAGCAGCGTCACCCGAATCCATAGGGATGGGATCAAAGGTCTGGGAAATAACGGGCTTCTTCATGGTGGTGAAGGTGTTGCCCAGGATGTCCTGTTTGCTCTCCTGGCCCCAGTCCATTTCTTCGCTGGAATCCTCCACGCGCTTACCGATGGCGCTCCAAGTGGGAGCTTCCTTAGAGCCGGTATTCAGATACGCGATCAAAAGCTCGCGGTCAATGGTCTGACCTTCGGGCGTCGCAAAAGTTAAATCTGCCATTATACATTCACCTCGTAAATCAGTTTTAGCGGGACCATGTAGTCCTCGTATTGGTCGCTTGTCGCGCCGAGATACGATGCAAACGCAGAAGTCTCAACGCGGAGGGCGCACCTGCCCTCTCCAATGTCCGGTCGCTGCATCTGCGCCCAGTCCGCAAATTTGTTCAGCACTTCAACCGCCTTCAAGCGTGTATCGTCGCTCTTGCCGGGTGGTGCAATCTGGTAATGGATTTCAAACGAATACTCCGCCTGATAGCCACCGCAGATATACTTCTTGGTGATAACGGCTCCCTGAACGGAAGAAAGCGCCATGCCTACCGTTTTCGCCGCGAAATACTCGTACTTGATCAGATCCACATTCTCCGGAATACCAGGAAAGCGGTTCGCCCAAATCAGCATCAGGCGGTCAAGGTCTGCCTTTTCGCTGCTGGATGCCAGCATTACAGGTTTTTCTTTAGAGATCACGCTTCACCGCCTTTTCTGCTACACGCACCCACTTCTCCATGTTCTGTGCCTTGGATGCTTCAAACCAATGGGAGCAGGTCCCGGCTCTGTGGAAAATCAAATTCTTTTCCGGCACCGCCGGAACCTTCGTAACGCCCTTCCGCGCATAAGAGCTTCCGGTCAGCGGGTCAACGTACAGTTTGCCGTAGTACAGATATCTGGCATACGGCCCTGGATAAACAACCGTGTTTCCCGTTACCCTTGTGTGCGTTCTAAGAGAGCCTGTGAGCATAGGTACAAACGGAGCGGTATCTTTTGCGACCTGCACCGCCAGAACGTGTTCTGCGCGATCACAGCCCTTGGAAACGGCCTCTTTTACAGCGTCCATGCCGTCCGTCTGAACGGAAAATTTCAACGCCATATCACACGCCTCCGACCTGCCAGTGCTGCATATCAACGCTGCCGAAATCCTTCTCGTCGACCTTGGTCACGGTGTAGCAATTGTCCTGAGACAACGCTACAGTTTCATTGTCCGTCACAAACTCGCCTTTGATGAAAAACGTTGTCCCACCATTGCCTTTGACAGAAAGCGTCCACAGGTCGGTTTTGTCCTCTGCGGTGTAAAACCGCTGCGGACCGACATAGGTTTTCACCTTTCCGGTAAAACCGTCCACAGCTTCCACGCCAAACGGGATGTAGAGGTCAACCGCATCCGCTCCGACAAGACCGCTCTCGCGCACGTTAACAGCTTTAGATGCTTGCAGCATCACGCCGCGAAGTACGGTCACATACAGCTTTTGCGTTTCCTGAAACGTCTCCTTGTCGGTTTCTTTGACCGGATTGTAGATCGTTACAGTGTGGGGAGCGTACATGATCCGCACCCCCTCCCTCGGTACAGCAAGCCAGTGTGGGCGAGATACTCCATGCAGGTCTCTGCGAGCAGCTTTCTTGCCCCATCCGTAGCGTTCAGCGCAGAAACGGCAGATTCGCCGCCGGTCGCCAGTGTGCGGGAATAACCGCCCACCGTTTCGCTTTTGACTTCTGCATCATTCGCCGCAGCGTTGACAAGGTTTTTAATAGCAAGCGCCTGCGCGGCTTCGATAACCGCGTACTTGTCAACCAGCGCACAGCAGCACATCTTTACCGCATCCAGATCCACGTTGTCCTTGGCTCGGTTCTGCGTGAAATAATCGAGAAAGGAGCTGGCGCGGACAACAAGACGCGGGAAGTCATTTCCACTCACAGCGCCCATGTAAGTGCCGGAGTAGTATTCAAAGTCTGCGTAAGTCATACGGGTCAGCTCCTTTCAAATCAGGCAGAAACGGTAACGGTGGCAGTGCCGGTCTTGGTTCCGTCCTGCTTGGACTTCGCGGTAACGGTGATGCTGCTCTTGGTTTCGGTAGCGGAGACAGTCAGGACGCCCTCATCGCTGATTTTGCTCTTGGTTCCATCCTGAGACCATTCAACCTCGCCGTTGATGATGCCCTCACCGTCAACCTTGGCGGTAAACAGCTTGCTCTCGCCCTTCTTTACAGTGGCGGTAGCAGGGGACACAGCAACGGTGGAAATAGCACCGCCCTTGCCGTAAACGGAGAAGGGGAACGGGTTTACCTTTTCTGCGTTGTAAGCGTTGATGGGGTTTGCAATCTCCCAGCCAAGGCGCATAACAGCGCGCAGTGCGACCATATCGTTCTGCATGAGGTTGTAGACGATGTCCTTCGTGGCGGGATCCTGAATCACGCCCTCGGCAAAGACCTTGAAGGTCATATCCTGACGAATAGCATAGACGAGCTGGCTCCAATCGCCGACGATCATCTGCGCCTGCGCAGGGTCGAACGCACCGTTCATGGGGAAGTACATATCCATGCCGTCGAGGCCGTATCTGGTAGCGCCCTGCATATCGGTCTTGAAGATGGGCTGTCCAGTGGTGTCTTTCAGGCCGCGCAGCTTGCCGCGCATCTGGATTGCAGACATAACGCCGTTAGGATTAAAGCCGTCCAGCTCGACCTTGGAAATCAAGCCACCTTCGCCCATAATGTCATCGAACACACTATTGCTTACAGGGACACCGTTACCAGCAGCAATGGCAGCAGGGACAACGCCTTCACGCCAAGTGCCAGGCTTATTCGTGCCAAACAGGATAGCGGAATCAATGACCTTGCCAAAAGCCTCGGTCAGTCGAGGCTTAACCTCACCCCAGATGTCGTAGTCGGCATCGTCCAGCGCGGCTTCGGGGATAGGGACGATGACCGCGATTTCCTCGGCGTACAGCTTCTTCTTGTCCCATGCCATCTTAGTGGTCTGCTTGAATGCCTCACCAGCGCCACTGTCAGAAGCTTCGCCGTTGACAAAGTACGCGGAGGGAAGTGCGTCAAGCACGTTGATGGTCTGCGTCTTGCTGGACATATTTGCCAGTCTGCGGCCCATGCGCAAAACGGCAGATTCAGCGATAGCGCCCTGCATGATCTCGCGGGTTACGGGTTCCGGGATCAAACCAGAAAGTGCGGAACGATCAATACTTGCCATGTTATATTCTCCTTTTTGTTACTTGAGTGCGCCGCGAATCAGATTGTTCATCGCGGCATTGGTGTCAGTTTTCTTTTCACCGCCGCCAACGGCAGCGGACCAGTCAATTTTTACGCCATCCTGAAACGCGGACGGATCGGCGCTGACTTGTTCCTCGTGCCATTTGTCAAACCCATCAAGCGCGCCGTCTTTGATCTCAAGATGCTTTGCTTTCAGGTCTGCCAAATACGCCTTTTCGGCAGCTTTAGAGCTAAACTTCACGCCTTTCTCAGAAAGCGTTTTACGGATAACGTCTGCGTAGTCATAATCGGCAATCTTGGACTTGTAGCCCTCGATCTCCTTTTTGAGTGCGTCCGTTTCCGCGTTGCCGTTTGCTAAAAACTGCTTGTTTTTTTCCACTTCCGCGTCCAGCTTGCTCTGAACAGTCGAAAGCGCCTTTGTGATTCGCCTGTCGAACTCCGCCTTATAGGTGGGGTCAGCCAGTATTTCATCAAAAGTCTTAATTTCGTCTGCCATTTTTTATTCTCCTTTATTCCACAGCGTCATTCCCCACTGCGTATTACAACAAAAGAGCCAACCACCGAGAAAACCTCAGTAGTTGGCTCCTATTGCCCTTTCCCGTGCCCAATTACGCGGGAGTTGAATATTTGATTGTTTTCTTAACCTCTAACACGATGTACCCGTCACCCTTGCGTCGGATCTCCGCGTCATTGCCGCGCCGGATAATAGCCTCGATGGCCTGCATCAATTTATCATCCATTAGCCTACCCCGATTTCTTTCAAATATGCTTCATACTCATAGGGGACGCCAATGTCATAATTCTTGTAGTAATGCAGGAACTCATACGGGAAGGTGAATTTACCGTCCCAAAACATACCTGCGTGAAGTTCTTCGCCAGTAAACATATCAGAACTGGGCAGCGATGTTAGCCCGGCATCGAGGGAGGAAATATGTCTTAAAATCGCTTCTTTTGGGATACTGTTTTTGTATTTCTTATAGTCTTCAAAATTCTCAATAGAATTCTTGTATGGCAATCCTTTAAAAAAACCGAAATCCATATCACTTTCTCCTTCCTCTTTGATTTGGGGTAAACGGCAAAATATTTCCTTCCCCATGTGTTCCTACTTTCAGTACGCCAGCACCGGAAATAAAAAGCACATCGTCTGGGGCTTTCACTTCAACGCCAAGTGCATTTGCCAGCTCTTCTGCAAAGCAATAATCGTTTTCCATGCGTGCGCCTGTGCTGCAAGATAGCAAACGAACTTTCTGGCCATTCCACCCTTTACTATGCCGAATGACTGCGGCAAGTAAGCGCGGTGACATATTGAGTTCTTTTGTGCCAAATCCGACTGCCGTCTGGCTTCCGTGCATAGCGACGTCAAAATACGTTTTAAGGGGTTTTACCCTTTTAACGTTTTCATTCAGCGGGTCACCGTTCGGGAAGCAAGCGAAGCCATTCTCCAGCTTCATTGTACGTCTTTTCACAATAGAATTCAAGTTATCTCTTGCGTCTGCGCCGAAAAACTCAAGAGTGTCACTATCGTCTTTAGCGTTAGCCGCTGCCACTTCCGCCCGATGCGTTTTCATGGCATTTGCCGTTTTTAACGTTGCGTCATCCGTGAAATAGACGCGCATCCGCTCCGGTTGCTCCGGCAGGCAAGCTTCCGCACTGAACGCCTTGTATTTAGCGTTTAACCGCCGTAGCCGTATGTTTACCGCCGTCTCGTCTTCATGCAATCCTGCGGCCTTGTAGGCGGCTTTTTCGCGCTTTAACTTTCTAACCGTCCGCTCAATGCGGCGTTGCATCTGAGTTGCCTCGTATGCCGTGTAATCCTTGCCATCAAACTTGCATCCATGTCCATCATCAATGTGTTTCAGCTGTTCATCCGTGTAAGTGCGCTCAGACACGCCCTCGACCCACGGAAACCGCCTGTGGCGGCAGTTGGCCCCTTCCAGACCGTCAACAGCGCCCAAGCCGCAAATGTCATAAATGCTCGGATAAATGTCTCCGGCACGGACGCTGTAAACACGTCCTTGCCATTCCTTATGCGATGACCACGGTGACGGTCCCGGCTTATCTCGCGCGCCAACATGGGCTGATACTTCAAAATATGGTGTATCCAGATATTCTGCGGATTGCTCCGTATATTTGGCGCAGATTTGAGATACGCCGGCCATTACGGCTCTTCGCACGGCAACATCGACATGATCCCGATGGCCGCTTTCATAGTCGACCACTTTCAGACCGCTATCCGCGAGTTCCTTTACCGCAGTTTTAATTGCCTGATTGTAGTTAATTGCACCGCTTTGTACCTGCAACGCTGCGTTGTCGAGCGCCCATTGGTACGCCTTGGCAGGTGATAGCATCGTACGCTCAGCGTCCACCAGGAAGCCCATGGATGCGGTCAGATTGTGGAATGTATCAAGTGTCTGCGTCCTGATCGCCGCCACTTCCGCAGCGTCAACCAGTGTCTCAGGCTGGGTGATATGTGCAAGGTCGATCATATCGGTGTAATACTGTTGGTTCCTTGCGACCACATCGCCCAGCAGATTGTCCAGCTTAGTTTTGCTGATGCTGGAAGTCTCGCGGATTGCTTTCTTGATTTCCTTTAGGTCGATGCCGTGTGACCGCAACGCCTGGATGTCCTGCACCGTTACCTCGTTCAGTTCATCCGCAGCTTTCAGCCGAGAGCAGATTTCATCCAGCAATACGAGTTCAAGTGCCCGGAACAGTTCTGCCAGATCCTCTGGGAGCGCATCAAGTAGTTCCGGTGTAAATGGATACCGGCTCATTTTTCACAACCCCCAAAGTCCCAGTATTTTCTCCAAATCCCATTACTCGACCTCCGTTTCTTCCTCGGTCGTCATGTCCTGTGCCTTTGGCAGCGCTGCCTTTGCGGTGGCTTCGTCCTCGTTCATGTATTTTGCCCGGAATTCCCAGGCGTTCATAATTCCTGCGTTGAGCATTTGCAGGTCACGGGCAAATTCGCTCTGCTTGTCCTCAATGATGGAATCATCAAAATCAATGCTGATTTCAACATTTTCGTCAAGCCCTGCGCCCAACGCCTTATTACCAAGCCGCAGAAGAACTCTGCAAAGCTCAACCAGAGCACTTTCCAAAATGACTTCATGCTTTTTGATTGTGCGGAACATGGTGCTATTCTCGCTGATTACCTGCGTAGCTGTTGCCACGCTTCCGCCATCGAATCGATAATAGGTTTCACCGAACCCACATTTGCTGGAAAGCATATTGAGTTGGTCTTGCAGGCCGACATTCAGCGCAGCCGTCCGAAGTTCCGGTGCAACAGTCTCAACAACGCTCCCCTGCTGCGTATCTTCCGGGAGAAGGTAAAACCGCCTGTCATTGTCATCCAGTGTCGGTTCTCCATCTTCATACTTTGTCGCTGGCATTTTGACCATCATCATCATGGGGCCGTTTTCAAACTCATTGACGTAGCAGTCATACGCAGTATCAACGCCGCGAAGCACATCAATGGAATTTGCAAACACGGAAATACCAACAGGCAAAAGATAGTTAAAGTTGTTTGCAATGTTCGGCTTGTCAATCACAAACTGGCGTTTATTGCTTCCAGTGTATACCACAGGAGGAATGCGCTCAAACCCGGAAACGTTCTTCAAATCTTCATCAGATAGCTGCTCGTTCTGGTATCGGTAAATTCGGTTTTCGATTACATACGTTCCATCATTCGCTCTGCGGTGGATCTGGAAATACACATAATCCTTTCCGTCTCGCGTAACCCTGGAAGTAAAAGCGCAATCATAAATAAAGCCGTTCTGCCATGCAAGTGGGTAAATGTCATGCATCGTGGCATAATCAATCGCAATGCTGGACGCGTCACCGGGGATGATCTCACCAGAATCCGTCACGCCCTGCCCCGTCACGCGGGGGATATATGCCACCGTTCCCAGTGCGGATTTCATCTCCTGCATCTCATTAGCTTTGACGGTGAAATTGTTTTCCGCCAAAACGCGATCGATGAAATCCTGTTCCTTTTTGCCCTCAAGCGTGATCTTGACTTTTTCGTTCATGAGCAGGTTCGCCCAGTCCTCGCAGACCTTTTTTCCCATGCTGAGCGTTGCTCTATTGTGTTTAGTCCACTTGTGGCCGTTATATCTGCGGTACTGGTGGAATCCCTTCACTTTACCAACGTACCATGATTCCCACAGATCAACTTGCCCATAAAACTCTTCAGAAATCGTTGTATAGCCAAGCTCTTTTAACTTTTGGATAACTGCACTGCTCATGCAATAACTCCCATTCTGCGGCTGACAGGCTCCAACGCATATCGAGTCGCGTCAATCAGGTGGTTGTTCGCGTCTGGGTATCCGCTGATAATGTCACCGTCTTTGTTTCGTTCGTATTCGTATCCAACAAATTCATCGTAAGCGTGCGGTGTGCGTCGCCTATCAATAACAATCGTTCTCCGCTGCAAAAACTTCATGCCATATTCCACAGAGCCGGGGCCTTTGACCGCTTCATACGCAGGTAGCCCCATTGCGCGGAGATCAGCAACGCTCTTCGGTTCGGCGTTGTCGCAGATCGTTCTAATGTTGTTATATCCGCGCTGCTTAATCATGGTTGCGCTTTGCTTGTTGGATAATTTGTTTTGGTAAATCTCGTCCAGCAGATAGATGGTCTCTCGCGCCCGATCATAATGCAGCCGGATAAAAGCAAACGGGTCTGGAAACCAGCCGAAGTCCACCCCCTGATAGATGCGGTCGAAACTCTTGACTTCTTCATCGGTAATCTCCCGCAGTTCCAGCTTGTCAAACACATTTCCGCCGGTCCCTACCGGTATACCGAGATATTCGTGCTGATATGCTCGCTCGTCCGTCTCTTTCAGGTGTTCCGCTTCTGCAAGAAACTGTTCTCCCAACCACTCCGGTGGCGCTTGCAGATACGTAGACTTATGACACAAGCGATCAGCCCGTTCCTCCAAGCTGTCCTTGTTCGCCCAGTTGTCACGCGAAATTGGCGGGTTATAGCTCTCAAAATTCCAAAACACCGAGCCGCCGCGCATGGTCGACTGCAAAATGGTTCGGATTTCCGCGCGTCCGGCAAACTGGTCTTTCTCTTCAAAGTGCGTCACGGCGATATAGCCAAACGGGACTTTGATAGACTTGATCTTCATCGGGTCATCAGCGCCGCGAAACATGATCTTCTGTCCTGTTGGCTTATAGATCAGCTCCATCGGGGATACTTTCGCTTCCCAATACGCCGCCATGCCCAGTTCACCGATTGCCCAGATATACTGTGCATACACGCTATCGCGGATCGTGTTTGCCACCTTACGCAGCACAAGCGCGTGCGTGCCTGGGTTGTTTATCAGCAGCAGGGACACGAGTACAGACACCGTGGAGGACTTCAGTGAGCCGCGCCCACCGCTGAAATCGTAATGCGTGTGACCGTGGTGGAACACGTCATGCGCCACGTCGTAGAACGCAGAACCAATTTTTTCAGACAGGCGGATGTCAGACATCAATTATCACCTTAACACCCTCTGTGTTGATGTTCTGCTCCACAATATCCTTCTGTTCGAGGTACTGCTTGCCAAGCCAAATGGCCATATTCGCGTTCTTTTCAGCCAATCGCCACTGGCTCCGGCGCAGTGAAATCTTCCCCGCGCCGCGCTTTTGTCTAAATACCTCGGAAAAACTGGCATGATAGGTGCGTTTACACCAACTATCCAGTGTTTTATCGGTCACATCAAACCAACCGCAGATTTCCTCAAGCGTGCATTGCAGGCCGCAGAGGTTTTCGAACTGCTTCTGGTCTATTTCCTTTCTTGGCCTTGCCATACGCGCCCTCCTTCCTCGCAGTCAGCTTTCTCGCCACCAATGTATGCAAGCCATTCATGGCCCCTGTAATATCGCCGGACTTAATCAGCCCGTTCAGTGTTTTCATTTGCTGTGTGGATAAATACTGCTGGTTTTTCTTCAACATCCTCCGCGCAGTCGCCTGAGCATCAGTCATGCAGAAGCACCGCCTTCTTCCCGGTGAACTTCTCCCACCGGTCAACAATGACGTCGGCATACTTTGGATCATACTCCATGCAGAAAGCGTGTCTGCCATTCTGCTCCGCCGCCATAATCGTGGTGCCGGAGCCAGCGAACAGATCAAGCACATTCTCACCCGGCTTACTGGAGCACTGCATCTGGTAATCAAACAGCTTAATTGGCTTCATGGTCGGATGCTCCGCAGACTTGACAGGCTTATCGAAATTCAGCACAGTTGTCTGTCTGCGGTTTTTGAAGAAGTAGTGCTTCTTACCTTCCGTCCATCCGTAAAGGCAAGGCTCATGCGCATCCTCTTCAATCTCACTCTCACCGTACAGGCAAGGTTCATGTTTCCACTGGAAATCCTGCCTCCCCATTACGAGGGAATTCTTTACCCAAATCAGGCACTGCCGGACGCGCAGCATCGAATCTTTACACGCGCCACGGAAGTTGTACCCCTCGCTGTCTGCATGCCAGATGTAGAACGGAGCGCCGGGTTTCATAACCATCACTGCATTGGAGAAGGCATCCGTCAGGAACCGTCTAAATGCCGTATCCTCCATATTGTCGTTCTTAATCTTCCCTGCGGTGCCCTGATAGTCCACATTGTACGGAGGATCGGTGAGAAGGAGATCAATTTGTGCCCCCCCCCACAAGCTTTTGTACATCAGTCAGAGACGTACTGTCGCCGCACATCAAGCGATGGTCTCCAAGCTGGTACACATCGCCCAGCTTGCTCTTCGGCTCCGCAGGAATGACAGGTTCATAATCATCCTCGACAACGGAATCGTTCAGTTCGTCACGCAGACCCCATTCAAAGTCAAACGCCGACAGGTCGAGACCGGGCAGCTCATCAGCCAGGAGGTCAAAGTCCCAGTCACTCTCGTTGCTCTTGTTATCCACCAGCCGCAGGGCGTTCACCTGCTCCGGTGTCAAATCGTCCACGCAGACGCAAGGCACTTCTTCCATGCCCAGCTTCTTCGCCGCCAGAGCGCGGCAGTGGCCGATTACAATTACGCCGTCACGGTCAATCACAATCGGCTGTACAAAACCATACTGCTTGATGCTCTCCGCAACGTTGTTGATTTGCCGCTTATCATGCTTTTTTGCGTTTGCGGCATACGGCACAATATCCGCAAGCCGCCGTTTTGTGATTTCCATGCCATCCTCCTGTTTTGCTGCCGGTAATAATTTACTCCACGATCATCCAGTCATCGGCAAGCATATCCGCCTGCGATGCCAGCCAGCCGAGCTGCACGCCGGATGTGCCGACAAAAGCAAGTGCTTTGTTACCGATAGCTTCGTGAATGGCGTTGATCACCTCATTCGCAGCATTCTCATAGCTGATGCGCTCCGCAAGCTCGACGTGCTGATTCTTGCCTTTCCAACCACGACGGGCAATTCTCTTCCCTTTCTTCGCCGCTTCAATAGCCAAGCCAAAGCTCATGCCGTCGGTGGGGCGGTACGCTTCCTCGAACACGTCCTTAGGGCTAAAGCTCTCATAACCGTCCTGGTAGCGAACCTTGTAACCCTCTTCCATAAGCTTCATGCTTCTTGGGATGATCTCGTTCGCTTCATAGACCTTCCCACCCATGCGAATAGCAGGGGCTGCCTCAATGATTTTCGTGCCAATATACTTTTTCATTTCGCATAACCTCTTAACATTATTTTGCTACCAGCCCCCACCCCTTGGCCTTACATAGCAGACTTTACCCGCCCCCGAAGGGCATACACATCTTGCGTGTCCGGCTCTCCCCGAACCAAACATGGTACGCAAGTCACCTGGTACGGCATTGCAGTCCTGCCCTGCTTTAGCGCTTCGGGGAAAGTCCCCGTCACTCGCTGTGGTCTCCCCTTACGGGGCACCTATGCCGCATATTGGCCGTCTTTCTCGCTTAGATTGTCACACGCTACCGGCAACTACGCTCCGAAAAGTCGTAGCCCATATTCCGTCAGGTCAAACCGGTCTTGACGCATCAAGACAAGCGCAGTTTTCAGCGAGCTTTGTCATTTCCATGTGAGCCATGACGACAACGGTCTCACATTGTCCGGGCGCGACCCGGCATCTCGTGCAGATGGCTGGACTTGAACCAGCGCATACCTCCCGGCGCGGTGCTCTACCGACTGAGCTACGTCTGCATATCCCCGGCATCCGCCGGGGTCAGGAGGAAAGAAAGGATGGATGGAAAGAATGAGGATACGGATATAACCCCGCACCCTCATTCTGACACATATTTTTCTACGCTTGCCCCGAATTGGGGGCAAAGACTATTTTTTTTTGCGATACTATAAAGGTTTACTTTCTCGCTCACCCTCGTCCCATGCAAGCTCATCCAAGCTGACGTGGTAATGATTCGCTATCAGCTTCAATTGGCTGAGAGCCGGTTCGTTCTCCCCGGTTTCGTACTTCCGCAGCGTATCATGCCCGATCCCAATCAGCTCCGCTTTCACTCTCATGCTTTTAGCAGGCCGCTCAGATTCTCTCAATTTGCGCAGCCGTTCCGGGAATGTGCTCACATAACCACCTCACATAGCCGGAAATCCTCTACCACGGGTCCGCCCGCCGTTTCTGTCCGCACACTGACAAACCGGCCCTTTGGGTGGATGTAAATTACCTCTCCGCGCCGGAACGGATACAGTTGCTCATACGTTGGGTGCTGCCGTTCCAGCTGCGACGGTATGGACTTGAATCTGGCCCGAACCACCTGTCCAAGTTTCATGATTCCTCCATTTCCAGCAGCTTCACCAAGTCCCAGAACTTCCGCGCATCCAGCCCGGTTTCCGTCTTGATCTTGCCAAGCCGATAGATCACGCTGTTATGATGGATGTCCATCTCTTTTGCTGTTTTCACGCAATTCATATCATTCTTCGCATAGATGCGCAGGAGCGATATATCTTCCTTCTGCATAATTACCTCCCATAACGGACCTTTTTCAAATCCTTATATCTGTCCGGGAATGGGATCAGCTCCGCCTTCCCGTTGATAATCTGCGCCAGCACCCGATCCATGTGCACCTGCCGGACGTCTGCCTCCGGGTCCTTGCAGTTTAAGGCAGGCCTGTATTCCCTCTGGGTCTCCATCCACTCGTGCGTGACGCGCATGATGCGATCATAGCCCCAGCCTTCCTGCTGATGCATGGTCATCTGCAAAGTGTCAACTGCAAACTGCGCTGCCATCGCAGCACCGGCCCAAAAGACCGCATCCAACTGCGCGTCCCGCCGTTGCAAATAAGCGGATTGTTTAGCCATCCCCGCCGTCCTTTCTCTCGCCTAAGCCGCAAAAGAATGTCCTTGTGTCCTTCTCAAATGGCAAAAACACGATGTTTGTTTTGGGGCAAAATGCGTATATATCTTTTCGATTCCACACGCGCAAATGCTTGCAGTCCTTACACCGCGTCACGATCACGGCATCCACGGTTGGGGCTTTTTCGATCAAGCCAAGTAAGCCGTTCCAACCAGCACAATACGCCGCAGGGAGAACATCTTTGCTGCACCGGCCCACGCCCAAATCATCAACATCAATCAGCCTCATGGTCAGCACCTCCGTCATGCACCGTTGTGTATTTCCAAATCAGCGTGTTCAACTTTCTCAGCCCCTCCATGGTGATCAGGTCCTGCGCGCACAGTTCGTCCCGCAGGCGTTCCAGCGCTTCGATTGGGGCCACGTCGGCGGCAGGAATTTTCTTCAACGCTCTCGCTGATTTCCATACAGCTTCATAAGCCGAGCGCGTCGGGGCTTTCCCTGCAAGATCGGTTATAGCATTAAACGCCGCCTCCCGGCTCATGTATTCAGCCATCTTCAACCCTCCTCCACATAGCACCAGCTTTGGGGCGGGCGGCGAATCTGCAAGCTCTCGTTTCCGCAAGTGCCGTTGTTTTCCCAGTACATAGCGCAGCTTTCGCAATACCAGCTATTTTTGCATGCGCGCCGAAACTCACTCAGCTCACGCGGAACGTCATAGATGCGTAAACCGGTAACGTGCCAGCCGTAAAGCGGTGTTCCGTGCCCATAATCCCATAGTGCCCCATTTTCAAGACAAGTCTGTAATACATAATCATCGCCAATGTCATAGATGCCATACGGTTCGTCTGCCGGGGCAAGTCTATCTATGCGGTTGCAGGTAAATTCCCCGATGATCTTTCCGTCACCGTAAAACTGTGGCCTTGGATAGTCCGTCGCAATGGAGTTCTCGTGCGGATATTTTGGCAGCGTGCAGTAGATATAGCACTTAAACGGCGTTTCTAGCTTCGGCTTGGTCTTGCGGACTTCGATGGTTTTTTCACCGTTGGCGATCTTCTCCACCCACTTCGGACGGATGCTAATAAGTACAGCCTTACTCATTTTTCACCGCCTTCAATGCCGCTTCCGCCTCCTCGCGGGTCAGGAATACGGTCTTGCCGATGTCTGCACCATCATTACGCAGACGATACGCGCAGAACCCGTCCGGCTTGCGATTGCACGTTGACATACACAGATTATCCTCATCCGTGCAAACAGTTCTGATGTCCGGGGCTTCAAGCTCCATTTCTCGCGGCACATTGTCACTGCCAGTCACCCATAGCGTATCGCCCACCTTGCACGGCAGCACCACCAGCCGACCGGCTCTGTCGGCCTCCATCAGCGCAACAATGCGCTTGAACGGCACGCCCTTACTGATGGCCTCATCCTCAAACGTCTTGTAATTGGCGCACATCGCCGGTTCCAGCCCCGTGTCCTCATATTGCATGAGCCTGCCACGCAGTTCTGCGTATGACCATGCTGCGGTATAAAGCAGGGCAAGCAGGCCTGTCGGCTCATCAGGACCGTCCAACAAAAGCTCACCCATCGCATAGTCCACGCCGTCATCATCTGTTGGGAAGTCCAAGTCCGGCAGCAAAATCTTTGCGGCTTTGCGGATAAAATCGTAGAGCCGGATGTCCGGGTAATCCGGACCATCACCTCCGCCCCGCACCCACGTCTCGAAGTCTTTGACGTAAAACAGATTCAGTGCGGCATCAAGGTTGTTATCCGGGCAATTAGTTGTCAGTCTTTTCATTTACCTTTCCTCCTCCGGCGGTTCCGGCAGCGGCATCCAGTGCGTGACGGCGATATCGGATCTGTCCCCAATGCCGATATGGACGGACCATGCCGCGTGCTCACGCAGAGCATTTACGAGTTCTTGATCTTTCATATCTATGGCGGTCTGCTCTAAGTCGTTCATACGTCCTCCAATTCCCCGCCGCAGGCGGCATATCCGGCAACGTCGATCCAGTTATCTGCTTTGCCGTGGCCAGTGGCAATGCGGGCGATCTTAAACAGGCACATCATAGCCCCCACGTCAGCGCCGGTGATGCAGACGTCGCCGTCCGGGTTGACGCATTTCTGCCGCAGATACGGCTCCCACAGTGCTGCGATCATGTTAAAAGACGTTTCCGGGCTGCCGTAATCCTGATCCCTGTCTCCGCACACGCATTGCTTGGCAGCGGCTAAAATCTCTTCACGGGTCATTCCTCCACCTCCGCAAGCCAGAAATCCCTTTTGCACTCAAAGCAAGGTTGCGCATTGCAGTTAATGCCTATATCTGAGAACACATCCATCGGGCAAGCATTGAGGCACCCGTGTGCCAAAATTCGTGCGTAGGGGTAATGCTTCAAGAACTCGCTCTGGCGGGTTTTGACGGGATGCGCGGCGTCCCACTGCTCGACAAACTTCACCGCCCATGTGTTATCTCCTGCTGTCCTATAATCGTTGTAGCGCATTTTTTCTTCGGTAGATCCCCTTTTGCTGAGACGGTCAACCTTGTCCAAAAACTCCACAGCATCCATCATTCTGCCTCCTCAATTTCCACGCGGATTGTATCTCCGCTCCAAAATTTGTGTTCAACGGCACGGAACCACTCAGGGTTGTCATCCGGCAATATGTAGCCCTTCATCGCGTCCACGAAGGCTTTGCCCAGTGCGCCGTGATTGTCAACGTCCAGATTGTCATTCCAGAAAAATGTCACCTTGACGGGGTGATTTACCAGACGTTTTGTAATTCCTGCTTTGCGCATCGCCCAGTGGGCAAGCTCGTGCAACTCTTCCGCATCCTTCTTCCGCTGCGACCAATGCTTACCGGCGTAATACGCATTCAGGCCAAACCGCTTGTTCCACGCCGCTTTACCGCGCTTTGTTGCCGGATAGGGGATCTCAAATGCAATCACAGGTGGATCCCGCTTCGGTTCAAATCCGCTTTTTTTCTCGCACTTGCACAGGTGGCATTTGTCTGAATTTCTGTTTGCGCAATGGACGCATGCAAAGGCAAACGTATAAACCCCCATCGGGTAAAGAACGGGGACGGTAGATTCAACCTTCATCGTTCTGCGTCTCCTTCGTCAGCGTCAGATCTCCATAGCAGATTTCGCCGTTCCGCAGCTCCACACAGCGGATGGTTTTGTCGCAGTTCTTGCTTGTCCGATAGATTGAGATTCCGGCAAAAATACACTTGCGGGCATTGATAAACGTCTTGGTTTTGATGCCATCGCCAGCCTTGATGCCAT
>ERZ1034687.341-NODE-341-length-30064-cov-16.141924_pt1 | contig 30064 bp, 27 predicted proteins | sample MGYA00520704_ERZ1034687 | MGnify/ENA primary metagenome ERZ1034687 (study PRJEB33766, sample SAMN09781762) | gut metagenome | biome: gut microbiome | host: Homo sapiens | place: Madagascar | study: EMG produced TPA metagenomics assembly of the PRJNA485056 data... | reverse complement strand
GACCGTCACCGATTCCGAGCTCCGCCTGCATCGGGCACAGGTGGGAAGCCTTTTCCGGATGTTTTTTATGTCTTTGTAAGAAAAATCCCCATGGGCTATGGCATAACATATGCCGCAGCCCATGGGGATTTTTCTATTGATTTTTTGCTCTCACTCATTCGTGGCTTCTTCTCAGACGGAGTATCCTGCTTCTCGCGCGATTTCTTTCACATACGGGATCGGACTTTCTGTCGCAGCAGCAATGTTGTCGATCGGCATGTTCAATTTGAGCAGATTCATGATCACTGTTCTACCTTTTTTCTCCATGCCTTTCTCCATACCTTGCTTCATGCCGATTTCGATCCCTTCCTGCATGCCTTCGGTTTTATATTTTTGGAGTTCCATCAAAAGTGTCATATATTCTCGCCTCATTTCTTTATGTTCTTTGATCCGGATCACTTCTTCGTTGATTTCTTTCGTCAATGCACCCTCTGCTGCTTTCCCGTCCACATAGCGCAGGAGGGCTGCTTCATCAAAACGCGGAAAGAACATATAGTCATAATCAAAAGCAGTGAACCTTTCGGCTCACTGCTCTGGTATTTATTTCAGACAGAGTATCCTGCTTCTCACGCAATTTCTTTCACATACGGGATCGGACTTTCTGTCGCGGCAGCAATGTTGTCGATCGGCATGTTCAGTTTGAGCAGATTCATGATCACTGTTCTACCTTTTTTCTCCATGCCTTGCTCCAAGCCTTTCTCCATACCTTGCTTCATGCCGATCTCGATCCCTTCCTGCATGCCTTCGGTTTTATATTTTTGGAGTTCCATCAAAAGTGTCATATATTCTCGCCTCATTTCTTTATGTTCTTTGATCCGAATCACTTCTTCGTTGATTTCTTTCGTCAATGCACCTTCTGCTGTTTTCCCGTCCACATAGCGCAGGAAGGCTGCTATATCCGGGTCAAGGGTATCACTTTCGCCTTTCGCGTTCAGGAAGATCTTTGTCGAAAGATCCCCCAGCTCCAGACCTTCCTTTTCGATGCAGCGATGGCGGAAGGTATACATGGGGAGATTTTCACCGAAGGGGTCGAAGGTACAGATGAAGATGATGAAGGACTCTTTCAGCTCTGTATAGTACTGCCCTTTTTTCAGCTCGTCCATATCGATCATGCCTTGATAGTAGCGGGTCCGCTTGGGGAGTTCCCCTTCGCTGCCATTCGTACATTGCATCTCGATGTCATAGACATGGCCGTTTTCATCGTGCACATAGACGTCCAGACGGATGCTTTTGCTGTCGTAGCGGTTATCTATGGATTTTTCGCCTTCTGGAAATGTGATCTTTTCTATCCGGATGCCCAAAATCTTCTCGATCAGGTATTTGCAGATCCGCTGGTTCTGCATGACTTTCTGGAAAAGAAAATTATCCTGGATGGTCAGCTCTTCCCATTGTTTGAATCGTCCCATGGCATCACCGCCTTTCTACCTGTATTGTAACAAAAAACAGGGAAAAAGCGAAGAGAAATTCCGCAATATACAAGCAGAAAAGAAACCTTCTCTCCTCCTATTTTGTATCTGTATTAGGGAAGCAGGCAATAGAAAAGCAGTCTGCCGATGAAAACCGACAGGCTGCTTTTCTATGATTTTTATTTTTCCAGCTTTTTGAAAAGGCTCGCCATTTCGAGTGCGTCCATTGCACATTCGAAGCCTTTGTTGCCGGACTTGAGGCCGGCGCGGTTGATGGCCTGCTCGATGGTGTCTGTGGTGAGGACGCCGTAGAGGACGGGGATACCGCTGGAGAGGGAAGCCATAGCGACGCCCTTCGTGACTTCGGTCGCTACGTGCTCGTAGTGATCGGTCTCGCCGCGGATGACAGCACCAAGGCAGATGACGGCATCATATTTCCCGCTTTCTGCCATTTTCTTCGCTGCGAGCGGGATCTCGAAGGCGCCCGGCACCCACGCGAGATCAACTTTGTCCATATCGACGCCGTGACGGGCAAGACCATCGGCTGCGCCGTCGATGAGTTTGGAAACGATGACTTCATTGAAACGGGAAGCGATAATACCGACGCGGATGTCGCTTTCATTGAAAAGTCCGGAAATGATATTCATGAGGAAGTCTCCTTTGGGTATATGTAACATTTGGGTATATGTAACATATTATGTAAATGGTAAAGTCTAGGGTTCAAGGTTCAAGGTTCAGGGTTCGGGGTTGTTGTGGCGGCTGCGCCGCGAATATATGGCCGATGCGCCGATTTTTGTAAACTGAAATCCCCGAAACTGGCATTTCAGTCACTAGTCACTAGCCACTAAAATCCTATGCCTTCGGTTCTACGATGTCTTGGTCGAGCTTCAGCATGTGGCCCATTTTTTCCTGCTTGGTCTTGAGGTAGAATTCGTCTTCTCTGGTGGGCGCGATCTCGATGGGGACGCGCTCGGTGATGGTGATGCCGTACTCGCTGACGTCGTCGATCTTCTGCGGGTTATTGGTCAGGAGGCGGATGTGGGCCGCGCCGAGATTTCTAAGGATCTGCGCTCCGGTCATGTACTCGCGAAGGTCGGCAGCGAAGCCGAGCTTGAGATTCGCTTCTACGGTGTCATAGCCTTCGTCCTGCAGGGCATAGGCGCGGATCTTATTGATGAGGCCGATGCCGCGGCCTTCCTGACGCAGGTAGACGAGGACGCCGCGACCTTCTTTCGCGATCTGGCGCATGGCTGCGGAGAGCTGCTGTCCGCAGTCGCAGCGCAGCGATCCGAAGCAGTCACCAGTGAGACATTCCGAGTGGATGCGGCAGAGGACGGGAGATCCGTCATCGACCTTCCCCATGGTGAGAGCGACGTGGTGCTCGCCATTCATGCGGTTCACGAAGCCGTAGATTTCAAAGTCGCCGTACTTGGTAGGAAGTTTGGCGGCGGTGATGCGTTCGACGAAGATCTCATGCTTTTTCCTGTATTCGATGAGCTCCTGAATGTTGCCGATCTTGAGACCTTTTTCCTTTGCGAGGCGGAAGAGGTCTTCGCGGCGGGCCATGGTGCCGTCTTCATTCATGATCTCGCAGCACAGGCCGGCGGGCTTGAGTCCCGCAAGGCGGGCGAGGTCGACGGTCGCTTCGGTATGGCCCTGCCGTTCGAGGACGCCCCAGCGGCGAGCTTTCAGAGGGAAGAGATGCCCCGGGCGGCGGAAATCTTCCGGCTTCGCACCGTCTTTGATGGCTTCCAAGGCTGTCATGGAGCGGGCGGCGGCAGAGACGCCGGTGCCGGAGTCTTTGTAGTCGATGGACTCTAAGAAGGCGGTCTGGTGATTGTCTGTATTGTGACGGATCATCGGTCCCAGGTACAGGGATTCTGCGATCTCCTCGGACATCGGCATACAGATGACGCCCTTCGCTTCGGACGCCATGCGGTTCACATTCTCAGGCGTTGCAAATTCTGCGGCGCAGATGTAGTCGCCTTCGTTTTCGCGGGACTCTGCGTCCTGCATGATGACGATGTGTCCCTGCCTGATCTCTTCTAAAATATCTTCAATCGGGTCAAATTTAAATTCCATAGTTTCCTCCAGAAAGTGTCTCAAGCATACCCATGGTGAGACCTTCTTCCGTGTCCTTTTTCATGAGCTGCTCCACATATTTTCCCAAGTAGTCGCACTCGACATTCACCGGGTCTCCCGGGTGCTTCCCGAGAAGGATGGTCTTCTCCCCCGTATGTGGGATGAGGGAGATCGTGAAGCGGTCTGCTTCGCGCCTTGCGACCGTGAGGCTCACGCCGTCGATGGCGACAGAGCCTTTTTCTATGATGTATTTCATCCATTTCTGCTCGACGGAAATCGTGATATTGACCGCATTTCCTTCTTTGATGAAGGAGATCAGTCGTCCCGTGGTATCGACATGGCCGAGCACGATGTGACCGCCCAAGCGATCCGAGAGACGGAGCGCACGCTCGAGATTTAGGGGCGAGCCGACGCGCACCATGGAAAACGACGTGCGGGAAAGCGTCTCCGGCGTGACGTCGCAGTCGAAAGAGTGCGTATCCATCCGCGTCACGGTGAGGCAGGTACCGTTCACCGCGATGCTGTCGCCGAGCTTCGTCCCCTCGAGGACTTTTTCACAAGAAATGGTGAGCGTGCAGGAAGATGCTGTGGGTTTCATCCTGCGAAGCGTCCCGATTTCCTCTACGATCCCTGTGAACATGGCTCTTCCTCTCTCTTCAGCAAGTCGACGTCCGTCGGGCGCGTGGACTCTGCCTTTTCTTCTTTGGCTTCTTTTTCTACATACGCTTCGATGACGAGATCCTTCCCCGTCATCTGCGTCTGGATGTCACGGAGACGGATGGCCTTCGGGATGGTCGGTGCGCCCTCGCCGCCGATGAGCCCGGGCGCAGAGGCGCCGCCAATGATCATCGGCGCGGTATAGATGCGTACCTTGTCGACGATACCGGCATCAAAGGCAGACGCGGCGAGCGTCGCGCCGCCCTCTAAGAGGATGCTGTCGATGCCTTTCAGGGCAAGACCCGTCATGGCGGCCTCGAGATCGACACTGCCTTTCTCTTCGCCATCCGTCATGATGATATCGACGCCCATATCCGAGAGCGCTTTGCGCTTTCCCTCATCTGAGGCTGTCGTGGTGAGGATGATATTCTCCCCCTCTTCCTGAAATACCTTCGCTTTGAGCGGCACGGAGAGCTTTCCATCCACGATGATACGCACGGGGTCGATCATCCCCTCTGTGCGGGCAGTGAGCTGCGGATTGTCCGCAAGGATCGTCCCCGCGCCAACCATGATGCCCTTGTAGCAACCGCGCAGGACATGTACTTCTTCCCGTGAGTCTTCACAGGAAATCCACTGGGAGTCCCCCGTGTGGCAAGCCGTCTTGCCATCCAGAGACATCGCAGCCTTGTAGAGGACGAAGGGCTTATGCTGCGTGATGTATTTCAGGAAGACTTCATTCAGCTTCTTTGCTTCCTCTTCCATGATACCGACCGTCACGAAAATACCCGCTTCTTTCAGCTTGCGGATCCCCTTGCCGGCGACGAGAGGATTCGGATCCTCCATCGCGACGACCACGCGGTCGACGCCTTTTTCCACCACGAGGTCAGCGCACGGCGGCGTCTTCCCATAGTGCGAACAGGGCTCGAGCGTCACATAGAGCGTCGCCCCCTTCGAATCTTCTGTCGCGTGAGCGAAGCAGTTCACTTCCGCATGCGGCCCGCCATATACTTCATGCCAGCCCTCGCCGATGATGCGGCCGTCTTTCACAAGCACCGCCCCGACCATCGGATTCGGACGGGTATGCCCCATGCCGCGCACCGCCAGCTCCAGCGCACGGCTCATGAATTTTCTGTCTTCATCGATACGCAAAAAATCCACCTTCCTTTCCTTCAGGGAGGTGGACAGCCCAAAAGTCTACCACTCTTCTTTCATCCGGACTCTAACCGTCGGCTCTGGGTTCTCACCAGATCTACTGCAGGACATCTGCAGCTCGTGGGCTCAGAAGATCTTTACCACCGGTGGGGAATTCCGCCCCGCCCTGAAGAGATATATTTCTACGTTTCTATTATAACAGATGACGCAAGAGGGATGCGTGGCTAGCGGCTGGTAACTAGGGACTGGTGACTAGTGGCTAGGGATGAGAAAGGAGAATACCGCTTTCCCCATATCGTCATTTCGAGCGAAAGCGAGAAATCTTTTCCGTTCGCGGTCAAGCCAAGGATGCGAGAACAACGGATAACGGGAAACGCCATGCTCCATATGAACTGGACACTACGGTGTTTCATACAGACAGATTCACACAGGAAAAAAGAAACCCGTAGCCGAAAAAGATCCCTCGGCTCCGCTCGGGATGACGATACGGGAAAACGGACTCTCTCACATTTCCTTTCATACCGCTGCGGAGCCAACCTCCGCCCCTTCGGGGCACCTCCTTCCAAGGGAAGGAGGTAGAATACACACTATCCCCCGAACCATAGCCTTCCCCGCATGGGGAAGATGGCGAGCATAGCGAGCCGGATAGGGTTCTAGGGAAACACAAGAAAACAACCGTCTCAAGCCTGCGATTTACGAGAGTACCCGATCGCGGCTTACCTCACATCCCCTTTCATCCCTTCCCGTAGAAGGCTGCCCCTGCGGGGCAGATCTATCCTCCGCCTTCGGCGCGCCCCTTCTTCAAGGGGCTGCTCAGCAGTCATGCAAAAGCGCGGTATACAAGAATACCGCTTCCCCGTTTCTCTGCACTATACTTCCCCGCGTGGGGAAGATGGCAAGCATAGCGAGCCGGATAGGCTTCTAGGGAAACGCGAGAGAATGACCTAATCCCTAGTCACGAGTCCCCAGTCACGAATCCCCCAACCTCCCTTGCGTAAAACCCGCGCACCATATATACTAGAAAAGATAATTCTATTTTTTATTAAGGAGATGGATGTTTTGAATTTTGTTGACGCCGTAGTGGCCTTTTTGAACATTGGCATTTTCAGTACGCTGATCTGCCGCTTTACCGGAGCGAATATGGCAATGCTCGTTTTCTGTGCGCTGCTCTACATGGGGAGTGAACCGATGGAAACGGTGGGCATCATGCTGACGTACCTGGTCTTTATGCGCCTCACCATTTACACCCAGAAGCGCAAGCTGAATTTCAAGAAGCTGCAGGTCTTCAAAGGGATGCGTGTCTTTGTCCCTGTCCTTCTGATCGTGATCTCTCTCTTCCTGTATCCATTCGCAGCGCTGGCGATCTTCCTCCTGCTCTTCATGGTGGAGATCCTCGCGCAGATCAAGTCGGAGATCCCGGAGGACAGACAGCTTTCGAAGGGGGAACTCACCAAGTACATCGTGATCGGTTCTCTCCTGACCACGATCTCCATGATTGCCGTCAAATTCATTCCCGCTGCCTGGTACTATGCTCTAGGCGGCGCTGTCGGCCTTTTCCTCTGCGCCTTCGTATGGTGGCTGGGACAGGACCGCGACAGACTTTCTGGCATCTGGGATACAGTCATCCTGCTCTCCTTCATCCCGCTCGGCCTCTTCGGCTTCGATATGGCAGACTGGATGGATGATATGCGCCGCAGCGTGAACCCGACCCGCATCGCATACAATCTGCCTTTCATTTTCCTGCCGGTCTTCTATGTCGGCTTCCTGATGGCGAATATCCTCTTCGGTGTCTTCTCCCTCTCCGGCATGTGCATCACCTTTTTCGGCGCACTCGGTCTGCGTCTCTTCGGCTACTATGAAATGTCCGGCAAGGGCAAGGCAAGCCTCATCGCGATCGGCTTCACCGTCCTTGGCCTCTTCCTTCTCTTCCTCACCGCACCGGAGCCTGTCGGTGTATCCAAGTATGTAGATGCTTTCCTGCCGACCAATTACTATGGCTTCAAAGGCATCCTGAATATGTTCTGAGGCTTGGTGACTGGTGACTAGTAGCTAGGGATTAGTGGCTAGGGATTAGGAAGTAGGAAGTAGGAAGTTTGCCTCACATTTCCCGCTCCTCCGCTATACCCGATCCCAAAAGAAAACCGTCATGATCGGAAATGGTCATGACGGTTTTTGTTTGCCCAAAACAGATCGTGAAAAATATAACACGTAAAAAGCGAGGCCCGATGGACCTCGCTTTCGTATCGATTTCATAAACCGATAGTATGGAGAAATGGTAAGAGGGAAAATTCCAAATTCCTAATCCCTAGCTACTAGTCACTAGCTACCAGCTATTAATCCCTAGCCACTAAACAGCTACTCCCCCGCCTTCGGCTGACGATACGTGAAAACACGCTTCGGTTCCTTGCTTTCTACCTTATGATCGAGGAGATTCACATCGAGGATCGGGCAGACGCCGCAGCCATTGCAGGCCTGATGGCGGCAGTCGTGGGTGAGGATCCCCTTCTCAGCCATGCGCCATTCTTTCAGGAGGTAATCCTTCGTGACACCGCTGTCGATGTGATCCCACGGTTCGCATTCGTAGAAATCACGAATGCGCGCTGCGTACTCGTCGGGATCGATACCGCATTCCCGGAAGCTGTCCATCCAGACGTCGAAGTGGAAAAATTCCGTCCAGCTGTCATAGGTGCAGCCTTTCTTCCATGCGGTGTAGATGGCAGAAGAGAGCTTGCGGTCGCCGCGAGCGAGGACGGCTTCGATATAGCCGGTCTTCGCATCATGATAGGCGTACTTGATATGCCGGTTTGTGAAAAGGCTCTTCAGGTACTGCTGTTTGCGCTCGATCTCCTCTACGCTGCACTGCGGCATCCACTGGAAAGGGGTGAAAGGCTTCGGAACGAAGCTCGAGACGCTGACGGTGATGCGCAGGTCATAGCGCCCCTTGATCTCATGATAGAGCTCGTGAATGCGGTTCGCCAGATCGGCGATGCCCTTGAGGTCTTCATCCGTTTCCGTTGGAAGGCCCATCATGAAGTAGAGCTTCACCTTTTTCCAGCCATTTTTGAAGGCATTCGCACAGGCGCCCATGATGTCTTCCTCCGTGACGCCCTTATTGATGACATCGCGCATGCGCTGCGTACCGGCTTCCGGTGCCAGTGTGAGACCGCTCTTTCTGACCTGCTGGATCTTTTTCGCGATGTCGATAGAGAAGCTGTCGACACGCAGTGACGGGAGACTGACGCTCACGCGCTTGTCTTTGAAATTTTCCAAGAGGTGATCGACGAGCTCGGGCAGGCAGGAGTAGTCTGCCGAAGAGAGGGACATGAGGGAAATCTCATTATAGCCCGTATTCTTGATCAGGGTATCTGCGATCTTCTGCAGTCTCTCTTCGCTCTTCTCGCGCACAGGGCGGTAGATCATCCCCGCCTGGCAGAAACGGCATCCACGGCTGCATCCGCGGAACATTTCCAAGACGGCACGATCATGCACGATCTCGATATGCGGGAGGATCGGCTTGTCATCGATGTGGACATGGTCGACATCACGGATGACACGCTTCTTCACAGGGAACTGGGCCGCTTCGTCGATGGGACGGATGCTGCGGAAGACACCATTCTCATAGTAAGAGACCTCATAGAGGGACGGCGCATAGCAACCATCGATCTGAGCGAGACGGCGGATCGCCTCCTTGCGGCCGCCGGGCTTCCCTTCCGCTTTCCATGCTTTCACGATATCCACCATCTCTCCGATGGCTTCTTCGGATTCTCCGATGAAGAAGACGTCGAAGAAATCGGCGACCGGCTCTGCATTGTATACACAGGGGCCGCCGGCGACAACGAGAGGATCCTCGTCTGTGCGATCCTTCGCCCAGACAGGAATGCCTGCCATGTCGATCATGTTCAGGATATTCGTGTAGCACATTTCATACGGCATGGTGAAGCCAAGTACATCGAAGTCCTTGACCGGGCACTTGTTTTCAAGCGAAAAGAGCGGGATGTGCTTCTCTCTCATCATCGCTTCCATGTCCACCCATGGCGCATATACACGCTCTGCCAGCGCATCCTCTCTGGCATTCAGGACACTGTAGATGATCTTGAGTCCCAGATGGCTCATGGCGACTTCGTAGACATCAGGGAATGCCAGCGCCACTTTCACCGGGATCTCATCGTGGTTTTTCACCACGCTGTTCCACTCTCCGCCAATGTAGCGGGCAGGCTTTTGGATATGCATCAGCCATACGGGATCGATAGTTACACGGTTCATTTGATACTCCTAAAATAAATGGGGTTACAGGTTTGTGGTTTTATTGGTTCAATGGGTTCAAGGTTCAGGGTTCAGGGTTGTGGTGCGTCACATAAAAATATAGAAGCGCCGCTGAGTATGAAGAGCCTTCCCCTCTGGGGAAGGTGCCCCGAAGGGGCGGATAGGGTGCCTGTGGTATGAAAGAGCAATGATCGGATGTCTCCTAGTCTTCTATTCTCTTAGTCCCCAGTCAATCAAACATCAATTTCTTTCTTCTTAAATAGATATTCATCAAAAGCCCGACGCAGAGAAGATTCATGAGAAGAGCCGAGCCGCCGTAGCTCATGAAAGGCAGCGGGATGCCGGTGACAGGCATAATGCCGAGGGTCATGCCGACATTGATGAAGATCTGGAAGAGCCACATGGAAAAGATCCCACAGGCGAGCAGGCTGCCGAAGGCATCCCCCGAAGAGCGGGAAATCATAAGTGTCCTGTATAAAAGAACGAAGAATAAAAAGAGAACGAAAATGGCTCCGACGAAGCCCAGCTCTTCCCCAATGACGGAGAAGATGAAATCAGTATGATTTTCCGGGAGGAAATTCAGCTGGCTCTGCGTGCCTTCGAAAAGACCCTGCCCGATGAAACCGCCGCTGCCGATGGAAATCTTCGACTGGATGACATGGTAACCGGAGCCATACGGATCGACGTCCGGATTGAAGAGGACGAGGATACGCATCTTCTGGTAGCTGTGCAGGACAAAGAACCAGATAAACGGGAAGACCACGACGAATGCAAGAAAAGCGCGTTTCACGAGCTGCATCTTGAGCCCGGAAATATAAAGCATGCCGAAGGTGATGGCCGCGAAGACAAGGCTCGTACCAAGGTCTGGCTGGATGAAGATCAAAAGTGTCGGAAGTGCCATCATCCCTGCGACAGGCAGAAGACTCTTCCATGTCTGGAAACCGGATCTGTCATGCGCCATGAGCCTTGCCAGACAGATGATCATGATGATTTTTGCAAATTCGGAAGGTTGCAGCGTGAAAGGGCCAATCTGGATCCAGCGCTGCGCCCCGAGCGCACTCGTCCCGGCGAATTTGACGACCAGAAGCAGGATCGCATTGATGCCATAGAGGATGGGTACGAAGCGATAGAGTTTCCTGTAGTCAAAATAGAGCGAGCCCCCAGCGATGATAAGACCGCCGACAAAGAAGATCCCCTGCTTCATGACGAAGTCATACTGCCCCGGCTGTCCATCCATATTCGCATGAGTGGCACTCGCAATGATCAGAAGACAGATGACGCCAAGGCCCAGGACAGCCATCAGCAGCGTGCTGTCGATGCGCCGCCAATACCGAATGAGATTCATTCTGCTATCTCCTCCTCTGCCATTTATACGAGCGGCTGCCGGAGTGCCAGGAAAGGCCCGCCGGTGCCGTCTTCACAGGTGTCTTCTCCCGCGCATTCTCCGCCTCTGCTTTCCGGAGCAGCTTCTTCCAACGCGGAAGCGGGATCTGTTTCTCTTCTTTGTACGATTTCCAGAAAAGAGCGAGTGCTTCTCCGAGCGCCCCTTTTTCGGAAAAATCCGAAAGCTCTCCCTGATGCGCGAGACGGTCTGCCTCCTCCGTATACGGGATGATGGCAGAGACAGACTCTTCATCGAGTGTCTCCAGCATATCCGTCAAGGATATCTGCGTATCCCCCGAGAGGGAGAACTGGTTCAGCACATAGGTCATGTACCGCTTGCGAGGTCCCGTCATGAGACGCTCTGCATTCCGCTTCGAGGCCCAGGACGGCGCCACGACGAGGAACATATGATCCGAGAGATGTTCCGCAAAGCGGATGCCCTCTCCTCGCCCCGCCGGACAGTCGAGAAGGATGTAGTCATACTTATCCTCCACGTCTTCGAGCACGGTATCCATCGCCGCAGGAAAGACGGTCTCCCATGTATCATTCTGCGCCGCCGGCAGGAAATCCAAATGGTCATTCACTTCCAGGATGACATCCTTCGCAAAGCAGCGGCCTTCCGCCAGATCCATCACATGATAGAAGCACTCATTTTCCAGCCCCAGCACGAGATCCATATTTCTCATGCCCATATCCCCATCGATGAGGAGTACCTTCTTCCCCTTCCGAGAGAGGAAGATCCCCAGAGCAGCGGTGAGGAGCGTCTTCCCCACGCCGCCCTTACCGGAAGCAAAGGATACGATCTCAGCCATTCTTTTTGCCTCCTGCCTTTGCCTCATCCGCTGCCTTCAGCTTTGCCGGCGAATAATCTCCGATATGGAAATAGGCATCCATCATCTTCTTGACGACCGGTGCCGCGGACTCCGAGCCGAAGCCGCTGTGCTCGAACATGCACAGGATCACAACCTCCGGCTTGTCGAAAGGCGCATATGCCACGAACCAGCCGTTATCGAGACCATTCGTTTCCGCCGTACCAGACTTACCGGCGATCGAGATCGGATAATGTTCGAAAATCTGTCCGCCTGTCCCATCCTTGCTCATGACCATCCGAAGTCCTTTGTGGATCGCATCAAGCGTATCCTTAGATACCGGAAGCGTCCCCACCTTCTCCGGTGAGAAGATCTTGAGCGGTGTCCCATCCAGCTGATCGATGCGGTTCACAAGGTATGGCTGGTAGCGGAAGCCGCCATTGGCGATCGCCGAGTATACCATCGCCATTTGCAGCGGCGTCGTCAGCGTGAAGCTCTGCCCGATCGCGGCATCCATCGTCTCCCCGAGGTACCAGTCCTGCTTGAAAACTTTCATCTTGTAGGCTTCGCTTGCGATATTGCCGTCCGATTCACCGGCAAGGTCGATGCCTGTCGTTTTCCCAAGGCCGAATTCCTCCGCCATACGGGAGATGCGGTCGATGCCTGCACGGCGTCCCATTTCATAGAAATAGACATTGTCCGACTTTTCGATCGCTTCATAGAAATTGATCCATCCGAAAGCTTCGCCCCCAGAGTTTCTCTTATCGACGAGCCAGTGCTTGCCGCTATCAAAAATGCGTTCCTCCGGTGTCGTCACCTTCGCTTCGAGCGCTGCCGCGCCCGTGATGACTTTGAAGAGCGATCCGGGCGGATACATCGACTGGATCGTGCGGTTCTGCATCGGATGATTCTTATTATTGACGATCTCATTCCAGTCTTTCGAAGAGATCCCCTTGCTGAAGCGGTTCGGATCATAGCTCGGCCAGCTGGCCATTGCGAGGATCGCTCCGCTATTCGGATCGACAGCCACCGCGGAAGCCCCCGTCGGCATGACACCGCCATGGACGAGCGTCTTCACCTGTGCTTCCATCGCGTCCTCTGCCGCTTTCTGCAGATTCGCATCCAGCGTCAGACGCACACTGTTCCCCGTGACAGACGGCGTACCGCCCACATAGCGGACAGGCTGCCCCGATGCATTGACCTCGACCGTCTTCGAGCCATTCTTGCCTTCGAGATAATTGTTATAGCGGTGCTCAAGGCCCGCACGACCGATCAGTGTCGTGGTCTTGTACGGATTTCCTTCCGCGTCCCTATCATCCGGCCCCGCTTCGCCGACATAGCCAAGGACCTGCGCCCCTGCATTGCCCAGCGGATATACGCGCAGCGGATTCACTTCTATTTCGATGCCGGGGAATTCATCCTTCTTCTCTTCGATCTGCGTCGCGACATCGATGCCGACATCGTTTGCCAGATAGATCGCTCCGAAGGCCAGCTTATTGTCTTCGATCTTTTTCTTGATATCGGCAGTCGGCACATGAAGAAGCTGCGACAGGCGGCTGAGCGCCTCATCCGACAGCGTATTCCCCTTGCGATCGACCGGCATGACGACGCTGTATGCCGAGCGCGATCCCGCAAGGATCAAGCCATTTCTATCATACATGACACCACGCATCGCCTGCATGGGAAGATAGCGAATGCGGTTCCCATCCGCTTCTTCTTTATAATACCCGCCCTGAATGACCTGCATATAGAAAAGACGCAGTCCCAGGACGAGCAGGAGGAAGATCGCCGCATAGATCATACGCGCATAGCGGGACTCCTCGGTATTTTTCAAAAGCCCACTGAGAATCGAGGGCACATGCTTATTCACCACTTCGGTTCTCCCTCCCGTTTCATGGCCCATAGCGGCCTGTGAAGAAAGAGCACGGCTGCTCCATTCATGAAGGTGGTGCTCATCACAAAGTACAGGATATAAGAAATCGAGAAGACATGGCTGCCGGCTGCCAAAAGCACCAGCCATGACAGCAGTGCATAAAGGAGCGAGGCCAGCGTCATCGCAAAAAGCGAAATATACCAATGACGGTTATAGCGCTTCCTCCCCAAAGCGAGATACAGCGCTGCGATCGCCAGGTATGGCAGGAGGTGCAGTCCGAAAAGATTCCCCGTCACAAGATCCGTAAGGAGCCCGCCCACGAGCGCAAGCGTCATCGCCGTCTTGTTGTCAAAGATCAATGTCGCAAGGACGATGACGACCAACCACAGATCCGGCTGATGCAGTCCCGAGAAAAAGAATGGCATCACCGAGGACTGTACAAGAAAAACGAGGAAGCTCAAAAAAGCCAGTGCATAGCCGCTCATTCCTTCTCACCTGCCTGATGTTTATTGGGATTCATCGGCGGTTCCTTCTTCGGCGGCTTCACCAGGATACTCTCTGGCGTCGCCCTCTGGATATGGTCCGTGATGATGAAGACCTCTTCCAGATGAGAGAAATCAGCCGCCGGAACAATGCGTGCCACCTGCGTGCCGCCGATGGAGTCAACATCCACCTGCTCGACGGTACCGATGACCATCCCCTTCGGATACACCCCGCCATAGCCGGATGCCACGATGGTATCCCCCTTAATGACATCAGCCTCACGCGGCAGATTCACGAAAGAGAGCTTGCCCGGCTCACTACTGTTTCCGGAAACCATCGCCACCACGCGCGAGGCCGGACGCGCAACGATACCGCCCACCGATGTACGCGGATCCAGAAGGAGCTGCACACGCGCGGAGTTCTCATACACTTCACTCACAAAGCCCACAAGACCCGTCGGGACGATGACAGGCATATACTTCTTGATGCCGCTGTCACTGCCGCGGTCCACGACCAGCGTCTGTGTCCATCCCCCGTAGTCGCGGGTGATGACAGAAGCCCCCGTCAAGTGGTACTGTTTATAGCCCTGCTTGAACGAAAGGAGACTCTTCAGTCGGATATTCTCCGCAAGGATCTCGCTGTACTGAGCCTGCTCCGCGCGAAGACTTTCATTTTCCTTCCGGAGCGCATCCAGCTCGTTCCAGTTCTCCCACACGCCCGAAAGTAAGTCAAGCCCCTGTGTGAAAGAAAGCGCCGTCCTGCTCGCGGTATAATTGAAAGGAGCTGCACCGATAGAGAGCGGTTGCGAAATGAAAGGGATGTACTCCCTATGCCGCCAGAACCAGCCACATGCGCCCATAAAAACAAAGAGGGCGACCGCGGCGGCCATCTTTTTTCTGCCAAAGAAAATCACGATCAAGCGCCTCCGTAATATTTTTCACCGTTCTCGATGAGAAGCGGCAGATCCTTATACATGCCAAGAGCCTGATAGCAGCCCATAGCCAATACCTCTCCCGGCAGAGCCGGTACGAAGGCCGGCATATGAAGCTCTCCGGCGAGCCAGTCCTTCAGCCCGTCTAAAAGCGCACTGCCGCCGGAAAGAAGCAGACCATTCTTCAGAAGATCGCCCGCCATCTCCGGTTTCGCCTCGCGAAGGACACGGCGGATGAGCTTCAGAACAGGCTGCAGGATATGCTGCATCACCGGTCTTAATTCCTCCGTAGAAAGCTCCACCACCACTTCCACGCCATCACGGATCCTGCGCCCGCGGATAGTGAATGTCGCCTGCCCATCCGCCGCTTTGAGAGAGATTACTTCACTCTTCAGCTTCTCCGCCTGATCCAGCCCGATCATGATCTGATACTTATCCTGCAGATACTGGCAGATCCCCTTATCGATATGATGCCCGCCGAAAGGGATCCCCTCCTGCGTGACGATCCCTCCGCAGCTGTAAAGCCCCGCATCAGCGACATCACGCCCGATGACAAGAGAAAAGATCACAGACGGTGCCAGCATATCCTTCCCCGCCCCGATAGCCGCAGCCGCCGGCGAAGGAAGAAGGTACACATGCTGCGCGCCGGCGTGGATCAAAGCATCCACCAGCGCATGCCGCGTGACCGAGCTCGTCTCGCCCGGAATGGAGATCATCACCGTCGGACGCGACACCGCATGATGAAGCGATTTGCGGATAAAAAAACGAAGCATCGCCTTCGTCATATCATAATCAGCGATGACGCCATTCTGTACCGGCCACTCCAGAGAAATATTCTCCGGCGCCTTGTGGTAATGAATGAGCGCCTCCGTGCCAAAGCCCAGTACATGGCCGTCGATGTTATCCACCGCGACCGTACTCGCTTCGGCAAGGATCACTTTATTCTCTCGGTAGATACGGACTTGGGACGAGCCCATGTCCATACCGATCCAGTTCGATAGTCCTCGAAACATTTTCATGGTAAACCCTCACGATATATAAAGGCCGGTACAGAGCTCCCCAAGGTCAAAGACCTGTGAGATACAGCGAAAATCCGCGGCGCATCCTGAAGCGCAGCCCCTGTCTCTGTCCGATGTATTCAAATGAAACGTCTTATTATTATAGCATGTTTACCATGGAGAATACAGTAGAAAGAGACGGTTTGGAAGCACCATAGCCAAGGAAATATACGACGACGAGCCATCGGACTTAGATCAGGGATTTGCTACTAAAGCAAAGAAAAAGGCATGATAAAAAGCCGGGGCATACCGCCTCGGCTTTCTGACCTCCTCAAAGGTCGATTTCCCCCATGTATTACCCCACCTTCATGGGTGTAACTGGACGAATTTTATTTTGTCCGATAAGATCGGAGAAATTCTGGTGCGTCTAGAGGGATTCGAACTCTCGACACCTGGTTCCGGAGACCAGTGCTCTATCCACTGAGCTATAGACGCTTAACAAGCGTTATTATAGCATATGGAGAGAAAATAAGAAAGGGGAAAAGATGTCTCGCTTTTGCCCGAGAGGAGGATACAAACCAGATCCCGCTCTCCTCCAGTGCCGGATCCTTCAAAACTATTTTTCTACAAATACTCTCGGGATGCGCTTCAGGTCGCACATGATTTCATGCGGGATAGTCTCAGCCGTAGCAGACACTTCATCGACAGTGATTTCTTCCTCTCCCTGCTTGCCCATGAGGATGACTTCATCGCCGGGACGGACTTCGTCATCGCAAGCGACCATGAACTGATCCATGCAGATGCGGCCGACGATCGGGCAACGCTTGCCATTGATGAGGACGACGCCCTTATTGGAAAGGCTTCTGTGCCAGCCGTCCGCATAACCAATCGGGACAGTCGCAGTCTTCATATCCTCTTTGGCGACATAGGTACCGCCGTAGCCGATGGCTTCGCCCTTATGCAGGATCTGGACATGGGTGACATGGCTCACGACGCTCATCGCATACTTGAGGTCAAGCTTGTTCGTCATGACGTCCGATGGCTGCGGCCCATAGATGATAATGCCAGGGCGGGCAAGGTTATGCCAGCTTCTCGGGATATCAATGACACCGGCACTGTTGGCGGAGGAGATCACGAAGTTTTCATCGACCGGCATGTAGGAGATCGCTTCATCGAAACGGTCGAGCTGTTTCAGTGCGGCATCCTTCTCCTTGTGGTCCGCCGTCGCCATATGGGTGAAGGTGCCATGTGCGTGGATGTGCGGATAGGCTTCGAGCTTTTTGAGGAGCGCAGGTACATCCTCCGGATGAGTTCCGATGCGGTTCATGCCCGTATCGATCGGCAGCATGACTTCGATCGTTTTCTTCGAAACAGCCGCGATGGCTTCCATGGCGTCAAGATCGACGGTATCATCGATCGGCATGATGAGGTCTTTATTCACACCGATAGGCATATCCTCCGGCAGCGGCAGTCCCAGTACATAGATCGGACAAGTGAATCCGGCGTCGCGCAGCTCCGCTCCTTCTTCCACACGGGCAACAGCAGCAGCGACGTAGCCTTCCTCGAGGGCGATGCGCAGCGTTTCCTTCGCGCCATGTCCATAGGCATTCGCCTTCACGACAGCGAGCACATTCACTTCCTTCGGCAGATGCGCGCGAATGACCTTGAGATTGTGACGAAGCGCATTCAGATTGATTTCCATGTAAGAAACCGGCATTTGTATTCCTCCCATTCTTTTCTGCCGTCGGCAGAAATGAAAAGCACCGCGCCAAAAGCATCAGGGCAATGCCTGATACTTTGAAGCCTCGGTGCTTCCTTTTATTTTTATGCATCTATCATACCGCGATTGGAAGGAAATGGCAATGGGACCCTTAAGAAAACAAGCTTCCCACAAGCGGGATCCATGCCCATGTCAGGAAACTATAGAAAAGCAGCCCAGCCGCTAATCCCACAATAGCCCCGTTGATACGAATGCCTTCTAATTCACGGTATACCTTCGACTCGATGAATTCATTCAGTTCCTCTTCCCGAAAGCTTTCAAGCACTTCTATCATAGACCATGATAAGAAACCATGCTCATAGGTGATGATCTCTGCGATCAAATCTCTTCCGATAGTGTCCAGCTTCTGTCTAAATTCTGAGTCTTCTATAAAAGAAATACTTTGCTCTATAGCTGGTTTCAATTTTTCTGCCAAAGCTGGCACACCCCAATGGTGCTGAAAATCAGAAATCCCCTCGTCGATCCGTTTTTCCAAAGGGAAGGAAGCGAAGAGACCCCGCCCAAATTCCTGCAGCGCCTCCAACGTAGCCGGTTCTTGCAGGAAACGAGCGATCAGAAGATCCCACTGTGACAAAAGCTCCTGATGAAACGGATTGTCCTCCCTTTTCCATGCTTCCATTTCTTCGGCTAAAGCATCCAATGCCGCCTCAGCCAACTGGTCATAATCGATCGCGCCAAACCATTTCCCGAGCGCATAGCCGATAGATCCCAAGAAACCTTTCTCTTCCCGGTCGCCTGCCTTTCTCAGCTGCTCTGCCAGTTTGTGTCGAAGGGATGGTTCCTCTATTTTCCGTTTTCCCTCCTCCAAAAGACGAAGAAGCCATTTTTCCTGGTCCATTTCCTGCCGGAGCCGCTCTTGAACGAAAGAAATAAAAACAGGCAGCCATTTCTGCGATTCACTTCGTCCCCAAGTGGCTATTTCTTCTCTATGGCTAGATAGAAATTCCACTGCATAGGTGGCTCCCTTCGCTGCCAATGTTTGAGAAATAGATTCTCTGTGACTGATAAGCCATGGAAGACATAAATCCATCAAGGAAAGACGGGATATCTTTGCCAGCAAATTCTTCGGGCTCAAAAGGCTCTGATTCATTTCTACCACTTTTTGAATAATCCGATCCCGGTTGGCTGGAACGAGCGGCTTGATAGGGAGAAAATGTTTCCGAAAGAGTGCCTCTACGGCAATGAAATCTGCTGCACATCCGATACAGCAGGACTGGGCCATGAAATAAACCAGGTCTGTCTCATACGTGCCCTGCCAGGGACTTCCCTCTTTGATCCAAAGAGAAAATAGCAGAAAAAGCAGTGAGAAGAAACAAATCCCATTGGCCGTTTTATATCGTTTCATTTCTACGCCTCCTTATATTACGGTTGATGATTGATGGTTGTCAGTATGCATAAAAATCCAAGAGCAAATTGGGCAACTATTGCATCAGTGTTTTCCATAGGAGTGATACAGCAAAAAAGGCCGCTCCCAAGAAAGCTCCCCACAGAGAACCATTGATACGAATGGCCGCCACATCTTCAGATACAGATTTTTCTGCCAAGGACGCCATCGTCCGGCCATCATAACCAGCCAAAGCCTTCTCCACCACCGACGCCGCTATGCGATGCATCCATCCCACATGCGGCCGCACCAGACGTAAGAAGAAGGCATCGAAATCCCGCCGCTTCTCCTGAGCAGAAAGCTGTCCGTCTATCAAAGAAAGTAAAACCTCTACCAACCGTTGCGCCAGTGGCTCTTTCTTTTCCTGCCACAAGGAAATGAACCAATTCCGCCCTTTACCAGACAATAAGCGACGAATCAACTTCTGCGCAGCACCATTGACCTGCCGCTTCCAAACCTCATTGGTCTCTAGCTGGACGATCATTGCATCATAGGCTTCTCCCATCTTTTGGCGAAGCTCACTTTCCGGATCCGTCAAAGCCTCTGACAAGAACAACATCTTTTCCTGCACCTTTTTTACCATCTCTGCATCCCGATCCTCTACCGCATCCCGGAAGAGGGAATGAAGCCAGCCCTTATCATTATATTTCCGCCAAGCCAAAAGATAGACTCGCTGGATTTCTTCCTGCGTCACCTCAGCCTGCAGAAAGCCCTTCACCTCGGCCGCCAAAGCCTCCGTCAAAAGCTCCTTCTTCGGATAATCGCGGAATGCCGCCATCACCTGGGCCATATGCCCCGCCCAGTCTATATCTGCCGCTTTTCTCTCGATCGTCTCACTGGACATCGTCCATATCGATTCCGCAGGAAATACAGTCAGCACCATGTGAATCACATCCGCTGCCAGCTTCTCCGTCAGATCCCTATGGACTGTCAGCCAGTGAGCCACCACATCAGAAGGCACATGCTGGCGCAGGATCTCCGATAGCCGCCCCCTGGTCAAAAGCTCATTCACCACCATATCCTTCGCAATGGATACAATCATGTCTCGATTTCGAGCAATCAAATCGGTATGCCAGGAAATCCCAAGAGGCCTGCGAAATAAAGAAGTCACGCCGAACCAATCGGCAAAACCTCCCACCGCCGCTGCAAAAGACATATGAAACACCCCTGCGAGCCACGGAATCTCCCCCTGAAACGGAGCTGCCCCTAAGGTAAGAACCACAGAGCTCGCCAGTATACCGTCAGCAAGCCATCGTTTTTTCAAAGAAATCACCACCTCCGATTAGATATCACTAGCATTCAGTATACACTGATGCGTAGATTGTTGTTGGTTGTTATTAAATACAGATGATAGGTCCGTAGGATAGTGCTCCCTTTTGGGGAAAGGTGGTGCCGAAGGCACCAAAAGGGGTGTATTTCCTGCGGCCGTAAGGCCGGTTGTATGGTTTTAATACTAAATGGGATAAAAACAATTTGACACATATCAAACATGGGAGTATATCGCCTTGTATTTATAAAAACCATACAACCAGCCGTTGGCTGAGAAAATGTCCCCCCTCTTTTTATTCTCCCCCGAGGAGGCGATGTCCTAAGTCTGACAGCCAACAACCTACCCATTCCTGTTAATTTTTCAAAAAGAAATCCTCAAACGATTCCCCCTGGTCTTGCAGAATCACTCTCACTTCATCACGAGACAAAGATGGATTCCCTACTGCATTCAGCAAATGGCATTTTTCGTGAATTTTCTGATAGAAAAATTGATTGATTTTCTGGAAACCCGCTTTTAATTCCATTTTCTTATCCATAAAAGATACCAGTACATCATTGGGAACGACAAGGATCTCATCAGCATACCGTTGAAGTTCTTCAATCCCATGGTCCGCCTTTTCACCCCGCGTCTTTCCTTCAAAAGAAAATGGTCTCGTGACCAAAGCCATGGTGACAATCCCAAGCTCTTTCGCTCGCTGTGCTACAATCGGTGCGATGTCAGAGCCTACCTGTCCACCCATACCCGCCATAATAAAGAGGACTTCCGCACCAATTAGCACCTTATCCAGCTCCATGGTAATCCATGGCTTTATTTTCTTTACATTCAAATGCCCATCCATGTAAAAACATTTCATAACTTCTGCATCTAACTGTATGCTCCTTTCTGCGCCCGACTGCAGCAAGGTCTCTTCATCTGCCACTGTAATATACTCCACATTTCGTATCGATTGATTCATCACGTAATCGAGCATATGATTTCCACCATGACCGATACCCATCATTTTGATTCTTGGCATTTGCTTCATATGATATTCCCTCCATTAACTCATGTTGTCAGCTGTTAGTTGTTTGCCTCCCCCTCGTAACATAATGCTGTTAGGTTAAAGATTTGCAGTAGTAGTTATGAGACCGCTAGGAAGTATAGGGTTCTAAAGATACAAAGTGTTCTCAGAATTCCTGAATGAGCTGATGAACGCTAATGCTATCATCTCATTCGGGGCTCTTTAAAACCTTTAGTCCCCTTAGAACCTTGAGAACCTTGAGAACCTTTGGTGAAGAAGAGATCATCGCATATTTTGTTTTACACCGGTAAAAAGCTGAATGAATAACCAGCCACTAAGCTAATGTATAGTCATCTTCCCGATAACATTCTTTATTTCATGATAAGTCAGATAAGAGGCCTGTGTCACAGAACCATTTTCATCAAGAAGTAGTGTATGCAGTATCTTTTGCATCATCATCACCAACTGCCACGCTTTGGCCCAAGCATCCAAATTCACTTTGTCATATATATCCGCCTCCACCTTGTCTTCCATGACATTTGGCAGCTGGCTCATCGCCTCATGAAATTTCTCATGGACTTTCCCTATTAAATTAATCAGTAAATTCGCGCGAGCACTAGCCTCCTGAAAGGCATCGCTCACCAAATTCATTTTCTGATTTGCCTCTTTTACTTCTACATAGTAATGCTTGGCCTTCTCTAAATTTTCATCAGCCTTCTTTGCCAGCTCAAATCCATTCAGAAGAAACGTCAGATCTGAAATATCTTCATCAAAATCAACCATTCCATCCACCTGCCTCAAATCCTTCCCAGCCATGACGTCTCGCTTCCGTGCCATTAAAGCAGCTACTCCACCAAATGGTTTCGTATTTCCCTCCATAGGAATCATACTACATGCCCCAAATGCCATTTTCTCTCTAACCGTGGCCTCTTCCTTTTCTCTTTTCCTCCAATCTGCCGATAAACGACTCATGTACTTGACTTCCTTGCAAATTTCTTCTAGCGGTTCATCTGCTAATAGATCGCTAGCTCTGCCATCTGCCTTTAACATCTTTGCCAAATGCACAAAAGAAGTCATATCTTTCACTAAAACACAGACCTTGGCCTGTCCTACCCCCACCAAACTATCACATGCCCTCGTTTTCGCCTTTTGCAATCGATTTCTGGCTACGCAGTAGTTATGCCGTGCTTCATTCACCATCTCCTTGGCCTCTTGATTGGTATCCTCCGCCTTAGTTCCCTTCATATAACTGGTCATGCCAGCCGCAATCATCATCGCACCTACAATAAATGGTAGTGCCATATGGTTCTCCTTCCCATAAAATAACTACCTCGATAATTCAATTTTCAATAGCAAAAATCTGGATTACCGATTGTTGTTGGTTGTTAGTTGTTAGGCCAAACAACCGACAACTAATAACCAATTACCACTTGTCAATCCATCTTTCCAATTCATCCAAAGAATCAATGATAGAATCACAAGCCTTTTCCGTCACCGTATAGGCTTTATCCAGCGTATCCACCAGTGCGTCCGCCGTTGCCATCAATTTCATCTCAGCCGCTTCCTGCTCCTCTGCTGGCAATTCCTCTATTTTCTGATCCACCCAATTTCCCGCTTTCTCCAATAATTGATCCATCATCGATGGCTCTTCCTCTGCCTGTTTTTCTTCCACCATCTTAGCATAAAACTGCTCTGCCCACTGCTGCAACTCATGTTTATTGTTTTCACTCATGATCGATTCCTCCTTCAGAAATATACTGTATCCGCCTGTGTATCAGCTTTTCTTCTAGTATATCCAGAAAGTTGGACAAAGAATGGGTATGAGAGATAAATTTTAAAAATCACATTCAATAAAGCAAACAAAAATGTCGTTGAGTACTTGGATCATGCCAAATCATTCAACGACATTTTTGTCAACTTTCAGATGTATTCCCTTGTATTTTTATGATAAGGTCACGGATTTTACGTGCATTTTTCAATAGCCCTTTTTCCATATTCAACGCATAGCAGACTTCCAAATTCTTAATAATGAACTTTGATTCACTCATTGTACTTTTAAAATACGTCTCATACATTTGACGGGTATTGCAAATCTCCGGTCGATAAGAATAGATACGACACTTCTTCGTTTTCTTATCATAATTCTTGCAAAAGCCATCTTCCCCTATGTATGGCTGCAACTGCGGTACCATAGCTGCCTTTTCACAACACAGCCCACAAATTAAGCAAGGAAATTCCATTATGCCTTCACTTTCGTAATTTTGGGGTTCATTTCATGGTAAACATCTAAAGACTTAGTTGTCACCGAACCATCTTTATTGAGAATCGGGGTATCTAAAACAGCTTTGGTAGCTACCGCTAAACTCAATGTCATTGCTAAGATATCTTTTTCAGCTTGTCCATAATTTCTATAGTCAGTACCTTTGTCTATGATTACATCTTTCATCTGATCTACAAATTTTTGGAATTTGATATGAATATTTTCCAACAATCCAATAAACATATCTGCTCGCTCACTAATCTTTTGGCAAGCATCACTTGCTAGCCCCATTTCATGTGCTGCCTTTTCAGCTTGTGCACGATTACTTCTGGCATTTTCTAGATTTTCATTTGCTTTAGAACTCATGGCAAAACCTAAGACAGCCAGTGCTGGTCCAGCTACAATGCCACCAAGAATGGCAGTCCCACCAGCAATACCCAAACCACCAGCAGCCAATGTGCCTCCCCCTAAGGCCGCCAAAGTTGCATTAGAAGCTGCAACACCACTCAATCCTGCAATAGCAGTTCCTGTTCCAGCAGTTCCGAAAGCCCCAACCAAACTATACGCACCAAAAGCCATCAAGGCTCCACCAGCGGTTCCTTTTACAATTCCAGATGCCATTTCTATTGCTAAATCCCCCATACTCTGCATTTCCGCTAAAGTTTCTTCATTAACCTGTAATCTAGATAAATCTCCAATTCCCCTAATCTCTGTCATATTAATATTCTTGATTTTCTTCATTAAATTGACAAAGGGAACCATATCCTTCTGCAAAACATCTACCTTTTCTTGTCCCAAACGGGTAAGACTTGCTGAAGCACGATTCTTAGAACTTTTCAGTTCTTGTTCTGCTTGTTCGTAAATTTCTTTTGCATGATTATTAATACGTCTTGCTCTTTTATTAGTATCATTGGCATCCACAGCCTTAGCAACACCAGTAACAGCTGTAGCAACAGCAATTGCACCTAAAATAAATGGTAACGGCATAATTATTCCTCCTCATTCACAATACAAGTGGGTTATCACTTTTCATCAACACATCAAATTCTTCTTTGTCTTGAAACTGCACTTCACCCCCTAATTGCGTAGTAATTCGATTGGCCGCATGAATAAAACCGTCTGCATCTTTCATTTGCAAAGCAGCATCCATATTTCCTATCGCTTCATCAAATACCTTGCAATTTTCAGCCAAGTACTTGTCAGCCAATTCATTCAGCTCTCTCCGATATTCTTCTATCATACGAATGGCTTCTTCACATTCTTTCTCTATGCGTATCCGCCGTTCTCTCGCTAATTTTTCGGCTTGAAATTGACGACCAAGCATATTAAATGCCGCACTGCCCAGCATACCGCCAATCATGCTTCCCAGCATGGCCCCTACGATAGGAATAGGGATCAGCATTTGCCCTGCCATAGCCCCATAAGATGCGGCTGTACAAACAGTGGCAGTTTCTTCCAATTCCACCATACATTCCAAAGTAGAAATTTCTCCGCTAAGATATCGCTTCAAGGTTCCGCCTGTAGCCATCACCGCTGCTACAACCTTACCTGGAGCTCCGGCCTGTCCCAACACCCGTGCAAATTGAGACGTAGAACGACTAAGTACTTGAGTAGTGACGGTCACCATACCACCAGTCACATAAGAAACTGCCGCCGTTTTTCCGGTTGCAATGGCAATATCTTTCAATGCTTCCGATGGCTTTTTCTCACCCCGAAGAACCGCCACAACATTAGTGGCGGTTGACATGATTGCGGTAGCAGAAGCCCCAGCCTTTGCCGCCTCTATCCCCGACTGGTGAAATTCAGACGCCGCATTTTTAACTTGCCGCATCTGCAAATCCTGCTCAATATGAGATTTTGCCTTTTGTCCATCTTCGACTGCTTTTTCTCTGGACTTCTTTGAAAGATGAATGTCTTTATCTTTCAAATATTTTTTATCACCATAGAACTCTTCATTGCTTTTATCTCGTTTGGCATTATTTTGCTTTCTGGAAATAGCTTTTAGATTTTCCTTACTATTGACGGTCTCTCGAATGTCTTCATTTTTAGTAAACGCATCATTTTTATGTCTCTCATACACTTTATGTATGGGTTCTATATGGTCGGCTTCCGCCAAATGTTTCTGCCAGTCTTTCCCATATTTTAATTTGGCCTCCTGCTTGCGCAGTAGCAACTCATCACCAGAATAGGGATCTTTCACAGGCTTCCCTTTAGAAAATTCATTCATCTTGGCTTGCCGTTTTGCTGCCCCATCATCATAGAGGTTTCTGTCGTAAGTGTCAGGCTTCATATAAGTTTCAGCCACTCGCTTCACAGACTGTTCCACAGAGGCCCCTGCCGCTTGCCCAGCAGCAACATTTTCTAAAATTTCTTGAGATCGCTTTTTTCTCTTATCTTCCTCAGATGATTTTTTCTGCAACGTTGTGTTCATTATCAATATCCCCCTTTTTCTATACATACTTTATTCTATTATCAAACTCCTTAATCAATTAACGATCCATGGACTTGGAAATCTGCGTTCTTCTGTTTCCAGCCCTAGCGTTTTCTTCAATACTTTCTTCAATGCCTCCACCTGCTTAGATCTCTTTACTCCTGTCTTACACCAATAAGCAAAGTGCTCACAATTATTACCCCAAGGTCCATATCCTCTCTCCCCTAAGCGAGATTTAGCCCGTTCCACAGTTTCTTCTGCACTATACAGATGATAGCCTGGAATAGAACTCTCCTTTGGAAAAGCAATAATTCGATATTTACTATCCTGTTTAAAGTCGGAAAGCGACACTGTACGAACCATCGCAGAATCATCTAAAAGCTCACTATCCCCAGGTTCGCCAGCAAAATGAATCACTTGATTTTGTCCAATATACACTCCGTAGTGTTCATACAGATTTCCCCATCGAGATACTGATAGCACATCGCCTGGTTCTAGTTTTTTATCAGCCGTTTGGTCTTCATGATGATTAAATAGCACCCTCTTGCCAATCTCAATCGGCAAATCCAATTCATCAAGAGGATTACGTCCTGGAAATGTAGGGAAACACCCATTTGGTTTTATCATATAACTCACTCCTTTTATTTTAGTAAGTGCTAAGGCAATATACTTTCACCAACAAACTGCATACTGCCTACTTTTAAAAATCTCCCGCCACTTTTTAATTTGATGCGGCGGCGCCACCATTCCTCATTCCTAATTATCTAGTACCTTCTACCTTCACCTTAATCTCCCTAGCTTCCTAGGTCATATATCAATGCTAATACACCATAGATATTGTTCAATTTCTTTACTTGCTAAAATTAATGAGCATCTATACTAATTCGACAACACTTTTCCGTTTTAGTTCCACCTTTCCTGCATGTATCAAATCAATACCAGGCAGGATCACTTCTTTTATAGTTCCACTATATGGACAACTTTCGTACCTATACCTAATATGAAAATGCTCATCAAATTGCATCCCTACCTGCTCTTGTCGCAAGACATAACGAAGCCTACCATAAGAGCCATTAACTTTTTTTACGCTATAAGATAGTAACTTCAATAAAATAAACCTATCGTCCCCCAAGCAATCCGTATTTAATTCTTTAACCAGATCCCACAACTGAAGTAAGTTTTTCTCTTGTCCCACACAAATCAAAAAAAATTCTGGTGTCTGCCATCTGAAATGATCCTGAACTTGACTCTTTATAACCGGTGACAAATCTGATAGCAGTTGATACATATGGAGTACCTCCACAAAAGGAGTGGCTATGGTTTTCCATTCATTTAGATCTTCTTGCTTCTTCTCCAATTCTTGCCTCAACCGTTGGAGCTGCTGTTCATAAGCCCCCTTAATATTAGCCAGTTCGCTTTGCCATACCCAATAGTGTTTCTGATATATATCCCGCTCTCTTTGCCATTCTGTACGGGATTGTGCCAATTCTTTTTCCAGTTCCTTACATTTGGCAAACACTTTATTTCTATCAAGAGTGTGCTGTTCCTTTTTATCTTCCTTCAAGCACATGACTTCTTTCTTCATTTTCACAGCCAACATCTGCTTCAGCTTTTCCTGTACTTTCTCATCATCCCAAACAGATAACAGCTGTTCTTTGAAAGCCTTCATTTTATCTTCTTCAGAACTCACAATGCATTCTCCTTCTTATCAATTGCCAGTAAGTGGTAAACTGTTCAACTGCCTTTCGTTAACTACTTAAAATGGCACGCCAAACCGCATTTACTTGTTTAGATGTTTTTACGCCCGTTTTACACCAAAGAGCGAAATGCTCGAAGTTATTTCCGAAAAGTTCGTACCCTGCCTTTCCTAAGCAGGATTTGGCCCGTGCAACAGTTTCTTTAGCACTATACAAATGATAGCCTTTCAAATTGCTTGTCTTAGGAAAGGCCACAATCCGGTAATCGTTATCTTTTTCAAATGTAGCAAGAGTTACTTGGCGAATTTCCGCATTCTCCCCGAAATCCCCCTCATTGGCGGCGAAGTGAATCACATTCCCATATCCTATATATACACCATAGTGTTCATACAGATTGCCCCACCGAGATACGGCCAGTATGTCTCCAGGATAAATCCGCTTATGCAGCGTCCCATCTTCATGATGATTCAGTAATACCCGCTTCGCCGCGAGAAGTAACAAATCTTCCACAAAATCGGATGACAAGGCTCTCTCCCCCTTATCTTATTTGACAATTAACGACCTACCCCTAACGACCTATTAAATGACCTTCACCTTATCCCCTTGGCTCCCCAGCCACATATCGATGCCAATCCCATAGGCTTCTGCGGTGATGGTGTAAACGCCCTCTTTTTCTTCCAAAATTTGCGCCGTAGGAAGTCTATCCAGCACAGCTTCTACGGAAGGGCCGCTGTAGGTGAAGGTCACACGGCGGAGCGGTCCAGGGTACATGAACTGGACGCGTTTCCGGAACTCACCATCTTTGAAGCGGTCGGCATAGGGGATCTGGAAGGTCTTTCCAGTCTTCTCCATCTCTTCGATGCGGTCGACGCGGAAGATGGTGGGGTATTCGCTTTCTTCTTCTTTGAATGAAACGAGGTAAAAGTAGTACTCGGAGAAGAGGATGGCGACGGGCTTCACAAGGTGTTCCCGATGGATGCCGTCCATGCGGGTGTAGCGGATGTGAAGGATCTCCTGGCCGCGAATGGCCAGCGAGAGATCCCAGAGTCGATTCAAGAGTTTCTTTCCGTGCTTCAGAGGGACGTAGTAGAAAGTCTCGCTTTTGATGATGCCTTCGATGATGCTCCGCTCTTCGGGCGGACACTCGGCGATGAGTTTGTCTAGGATGCCGTGAAGTTCAACTGGCTCTAGGGCGCGGCTTTCGAGGAGAATCTTCGCCAATGCCAGGATCTCCTTGTGATTCAGGTGCTCATAGGAAGAATGTACCAGGCGATATCCCCGCGCTCCCATGTCGTACTGGATCTCCCCGCGTCCGCCACGAAGGGCGGTCTCGGACAGATGCGCGCGGAGCTCATCGATGTCACGCTGGATCGTTTTCGTCGTGACTCCGTAAGCATCAGCAAGCGCTTTCTTCGAGAGGATTTCTCCATGGCTCAGCCTATCATACATATCGAGCAGGCGCGCGCCTTTGTTTTCGTTTTCGTTCATGTATCTCTCCTTTGTCTGGAATTTGAGAGTGGCTAGGGTTAGGTTCAGGCGGGTTCAGATCCCCGCCTGCTCTTACTATACTCAGGGCCTTGGACATTCTTTGGGATAGGAAAGTGAATTTTCCATTTCTTCCAAATGCAAAAAGACCGCATGACAGAAAGATAGACTTTCTATCATGCGGTCTCGAAAAGCAGAGGGTGGAACGCTTGTTCACCCCCCCCGATTTTTCTCTTGTTTCATCATTGCAACGTGGCAGCACAGCTTCATTTTTTCTTTCATATCCATGCTCCTCCGTTTCATACCAACGATTTTTGAATGGTTCTTGTGTTAAGGACACACTGATCGAATCGCAGAGTTCGATTGAATCAGCGTTTCTCTCATTATATCATGGATTCCATTTTTGAAAATACCCTTTTCCTCATTTTTCGTCCTGCCAAGAGATAAAAGATGTCTCTCTATATAGCTGCTCAACTCCCCCCAAAAACATTTCCTGCTGTTCGGCAGTGGTTATTCACCATCCTGTGCAAAGTCCTTGCAATAAAAAAAGGCGATGTGAAATAACGATCATCTCATTTTCGCGTTCCATCTGCTACGGGGGACTTGCAGCTCTCATAGGAGTGACAGGGAAACCTTATCCCAGCTGTCTTTCATGCCATAGTCACCCTATCCGCCCCTTTC
>ERZ1034687.340-NODE-340-length-30075-cov-54.421985_pt1 | contig 30075 bp, 43 predicted proteins | sample MGYA00520704_ERZ1034687 | MGnify/ENA primary metagenome ERZ1034687 (study PRJEB33766, sample SAMN09781762) | gut metagenome | biome: gut microbiome | host: Homo sapiens | place: Madagascar | study: EMG produced TPA metagenomics assembly of the PRJNA485056 data... | reverse complement strand
GTGCTCCCCCTTTCCCTCCCCGTGTGTTTAGCGCGTCCGCGGGCGTTATATGCGCGGGCGTGCGCGTTGACGGAGCCGGGTGTGCCATGATAGTTCAAAAGTGAATAAATAGCAGTTATGCGAAATTGAAAGCTGTCTCTTTCCCTATTCCCAAAGCTATACCGTTAACCAGCAGAGCAGACCGTAGGCGAGAACTGGCGTGAGATTCGGGCTCGTGGATGGTCTACGACTATTCCATACATGGAGAATTGACTTCATTTTGTAGTCGGTTGGATATGTAGAAATGTTGCATTGACTATTCCTAGTAGAATGCTATGGATTAAGCAAGATACCATAGTGCGTTACTGGGAATTAAATCGAGCAGGAACAGACCGAATCGGATGATGCGACTATTTTAGCAGAATAATAGTTAAAAAGATTGAGTAATTGTCTGCGACTATTATAATAAGTACGATTGTTAAAGATTTTGAGGTAATGTGATGCAGATTAAAATTGACAGGTATCAAGACATATATTGATTTTGGGGGCGTCTGACTACTTAGCGACTATCGCACCTCTCTTTTTCTAAAAGGCGAACGACTATTTCACACAAAAAATACACAACTATTTGACGGTGATTCGCAAGAAAACGCAAGGACTATTACTCTACGACTATTCGACAGAAGGAACTACGACTATTGGCTACGACTATCCCAGCCGGAACGCTGCGACTATTGCTCGCCCTTATTGGCTATCGGGCGAAAGCCCGAAAAAGAGATACGGCGGTAGCCGTCAATGGTTCCGCGCCGCCCGCCGCGCCCCCTGCTGCTGGACTGCCCGCCGGGTAGAGGGTGCCAGACTGACCCGGTGCCAGATTGCAAGCCGCCGGGCTGACCCTGTACAGGTGGAGACGCTGACTCCTCAGCAGGTGCGCAGGGCACAGCGCTTGCCAGCTATCCGCAGACGGTAGGAGCTGACCCCGCCGGGCTGGCATGGATCTATAACAGGGGGCACCGCTACCCTTATATACATTATTATAATAGGGCGTTGTGCTGCCCTGTACAGCGTCCAGCGTGGCGCAGGTAGCATTATAGCCGCTTGTGCCGGTCTGGTATCTGCGGCGGTAGAATGTGGCAAATCACAGGGAAAGCACCTGTAAAGCCCCGTGCGCTGCTTTGCGGCGTGGGCGGTAAACTGCATTGACAGCATGAAACACACTGTAAACGCTTGTATGGGGCTGTATTGCAACAGTGCAAAATAAAAGCCCTGCATCCTCAGCAGATGCAAGGCAAAAGAAAAACCCCGCCAGCGTGGGCGGGGTTGCTTTTGTGCTGTGCGGCCATAGTGGAGTCATTACGCCGCTTTGATGGCGCTAATCATATTCTCCCAACGAGAAGTTGGAAATCCATAACCCTTGTCAATCTCAATCCAGCCACGAAGAACAGAAATTGCCTCGTCCTTAGTAAGGCAAGACTGATTCACAGGAAAACCAAAGAGAAAACCAAAACAATCTGCTGTGCCAAAAGAAATAGTACCGGTTTCGTCGTTCTGGACAACAAGAAAACCGTCACAGTCAAAGAGCACGTTGAACAACTCGAAATTTGCACCGTGGTTAAAAAACCATTTTCGTTGCTCCATAAAGTGATACCTCCAAAGTTGTTTTGTTGTGGCCCTTCTGGGCTGGGGCGGGGTTGCTTTACGGTGCAGCCCCGCTAAAGTATCCGATTTGCATTACTTGGACGCCTTAAACAAGGCGCTAAAAAACCAAAAGATGAACAGGATACAAGAAAAAATCACTTTGAGGCCTCCTTGTATCCATTGTGCAAGCAATTGTTGCAAATTGTGTCAATATCAGAGGCGCGCACTTGCGGCACATCGAGTGATACAAAATCAAGGTGCATTGCGCGGAAAGTTTTTGCGCAAGTGTCAACCCATAAGTATTTACAACCGTTTTCTGCTGTTTTCGTTCTAAACTCAAGTAACATATTATAACCCCCTTATACCACGCTAAAACGCTTGTAGGTGGTGCGCTTGCTGCACTCTGCATAGATATCCGGGTGCGCTGCTTGCAAAAGCTTGCTGTCGAGGCGGACGCTCTGAACGTCTTTATACATCACCTTGCAAGCACCTGCGACAACCTCCGGCGCTCCCTGCATCATAGCAATGATTTCATCTCGCAGGCTGTCCCGCATCTGCTCCGCTTGCTCTGCAAGCCGCTTATACTCTCGATACTCGTTGCATTTTTGCTCTAAGTCTGTCATTTTTTAGCCCTCCGAAATTCCTTTATTTTCAAATAGCATTCTCAAGTTGCGCTTTTCGTATTCTCTCCAGTTTTCGCCGATTGCAAGCGCTGAATTTTGTGCCCAAAATGGGACGCCCGCCCGGTCAAGCTGACCAAACAAAAAATGAATGGTTTTATCAGCCTTTTCTAAAAAAACGATGTCGTCCGGGTCTTTTTCCCTACAATAGGAGATCTCAGCCATCCAATACACAAGGGATTCTAACAGGCCGTATGCCTTTTTATTTGCCGTGTATGTCATTTTGTGCGCCCCCTCAGCTGTTAAGAAATGCAATCATTACAAGCGCGCCGGAGATCATGCCGCCCACGTACCAGAGAGCGGCCCACTGGGCAAAGTCCAAAGTAATCATATTGCAAACCCCCTATTACATAATCTGGAACAACGCAGATGTACGGGCAGTCACGGCGTACAGCTTGCCGGTGGTGTTGCCCTTGACCAGAACGCCAGTAACGCCGTAAATATCGGTGCTGTATGCGATGGTTTCAAACCCGCACTCCGCAACGCGAATGGCGTCAATCTCTGCGAAACGCTTTTTGGTCAAGTCCTCGGCTGCGTTGGTGGTAACATAACGGCGGATATCTTTCAATGTGGTTTTCATGGTTTTTGTCCTCCTGTTTTGGGTCAATGGGGTTTGTGGTTGATGCTCATTTATTTCTGAGCTTGTCTATATTATATCATATATATCTGAGTAGTCAAGGGCTTTATATAAAAAATACAGATATAAATGAGTATAAATATAGCGTCCGAAATTGTACACTTTGCCGGACACACTGCGTAGACAGTCTAGCCCCTGCACCGTCCCGATCTACCCGGTGCGGCCTGTCTGGTATCGGGTGTTGACCGGTGCAGCGCGTCCAGCGTCCGGGCGTGTGTGCTGGTGCGCGGCCTGTTGTGGGCGGTCTGCCTTGCATCTGGTACGCCCTGTGCTGCTGCCTGTGCTGTGCAGCCCGTCCGGGTGCGCTGTGGGCTGGGGTCACCGGCGGGGTATATGGGAAGAGCCGGGGGTGGGGTGGGTCATGCCCGCTCATTCCGAAGCAAATAAAAAAGGCGTTCCCTCTCCATACCCACCCCACCTTCACAAAACAAAACCCATCTGATTGTGCAAGTCTCCAAATTTTCCGAAAAATACAAAAAGACCCCTCTCGGAGCCTAGAATGTGCTATAATCAGCTAAAGGCAATACGCCAAAGAAAGGAAGAATCGAAAATGAAAAAGAGAATTATTGCGGCAGTCCTAATGGCTGTCTTGGCTTGCATTATGTTGGTTGGCTGCGATAGCGGAGACTTTGCGCCGGAAATCAGCGAGGATGCTTATAAGGCGCAGTGCCGGCAGATGGATTACAAGGAACTGTCCCGCTATCCCGATAAGTACAAAGGAACTAAGGTTATGGTCAAGGTCAGGGTTGCACAGATTGTAAGCGCAAACTTCTCTGGCAGCAGGAAAGCATGGAGAGCCTACACCGATAACAGCGGATACGGATTCTATGCAGATGATGAGTATTATATGCTGGACAAGCGTGGCAGTTCCGCCGTAAAGATTTTGACTGATGATATTGTCGTTGTCTACGGTGAGTTCACCGGTCTTGAAGAAGTAACAAGAGCGTTGACTGGAACGACCGATGAACTGCCCCGCGTTGAAGTCAAGTACGCAGACCTCGCAGAATAATAATCATATAATAAAAGCCAGTAGCCGAAAAGCCGCTGGCTTTTATGAATGTTGGAGATTTACTGTATGATAGCCATTGTTGCAATTCTTATATTTTTTTATTTGATAGTGGTTCTATCAAAACGAAGTAGTGAAGATACTCTTGTAGATATTGATTTTTCTAAAATTGACGAGATGGAAGGCCACAGATTTGAGTATTTCATCGCAAAAGTTCTCAGAAAAAACGGATTTAAGAATGTTAATGTCACAAAAGCGAGCGGAGATTACGGAGTTGATGTAACTGCGAATAAAGATAATCAGAAATGGGCGTTTCAATGTAAACGGTACAGTTCAAACTTAGGGCTGAAACCGATTCAAGAGATTTACGCTGGCGCAAAGAAATATGGCGCAGATAAAGCCGTTGTGTTCACAAATGTTTATTTTACTCCGAATGCGCAAACTTTGGCTAAAACATTGAATGTTGAACTGTGGGACAGGGATACGCTTGCTGGAATGATAGGCAAAGACCCTGAAACAAAACAATCAATAGAAGCTGATATGGAAGAAGAACAAAACGAGCCAGAACAACGACAAAAGAAAATTCGTGATAATGGAGTTCCTTTGAAGCTGCAAAAGAACCAAATCCCTGCTGGCGATTATGTTGTTGGCAAAGACATTCCTGTTGGCGTGTACAATTTTAAGTGGGTGTTCGGGGCTGGTTCATTCCAAAAGTATAAAGAAGAAGGAAACACAACGCTTGGTGCTTGTACATATTTTGAACACGTTGGTGTTCAGTACGATTATGAATATAGCCAGCTTATCAATGTGAATTGTAAAGATGGAGAGTGGATTAAAATTAGCGGAAACTTGGTTCTTGGAATAGAAAAATCTGAAAAGCCTGTTATTGACCTATAACACAAAAGCCAGCGGCTAGATGTTCTCTAACCACTGGCTTTTCTTATGGGCTGTTATACGCTTCTACGGATGCTTGCATAGAGCAGACGGAATGTCTCACGGCCTTTCGGCGTTACTCTGGTTTGTACGCCACCGTGCTTATTCTTCTGGTTGCAGTATTCCTTGACTGCAAACAGGCCGTCACCTTTGCCCGCTTTCGGCAGGATGCCCTTGCTCTTGTCACGGTAGATGTAACCGTCAGAAATGAGCATCTTGATGAACAGGCGTTCAGGGATGCGCAGTTCCTTTGCAGTAGAGCGGAAGTTGGTAGACACGTTCCACGCCACGAGGTCGTCAAAGTAGTCTGCTTTAGGCTGCATCTCTTCGTTCTTCTCACAGAGTTGCTTGTTCTGCATCTGCAACGCTGCACTCTTTTCCTTCTCGGCCTTCATGTTCTGAATCAGCCCGATCACGAAGTCCGGGTTGGCAATAGCCGTCTCCAACAGGTTATCGGTCATGTACATTCCATGCTTGCGGATGGACGGCAAGACCTCGTGAGTGACCCAATGCTTGAACCGCTGTGCGCTTTCCAGCTTGCTGCTGAAAATCAGACTGTACAGGCCGGATTCGTTGATGATGGTCGGATGCTGTTCTCTACCCATGGGGTCGCAAAACGCTACCCCATCTCCCTGACGCTTATCTTGCTCGTCAACGTGCTTTGCAAGAGCGTCTTTCGTGTTGACGTACCCAAGTGCTGCGGCAATATCCTTGCCAACAAACCAAGGGTCGTCGTCAATGAGCATGACGCGGATTTCGCCAAACTCGGCGTTGTTGAAGATTTTGATGTTCTCAGACAAAGAAAGTTGCATTAAAAAGCTCCTTTTCACTTGTGAGAGAAGCAATTTTCTGCTATAATAACGGCGAGAGAATGCTTCTCTCAGGGTTTACATGATACGTTCGCTAAAGTTTGCCGACAGCAGCGGGCGTATCATTTTTCGTTTTCATCATCGGGCATGGGGTACTTCTCAAGGTAGGCATCGCGGACGGCCTGTGACAGCGATACGCGGCACTTCTTGCAGTGCTCTACCAGCAACTCATACTGACGATCAGTGAAGCCAACGGCTACCTGATGGCGGTATGCTTCGATGTAGGGACTTCTTGCCATGTTCTTATCTCCTTTCTTTGAGGTGCATTAAGTGTAATCGCAAAATGTAGTAAAGTCAAGCGGAAATAGACCCACGAAACACTACATTTAGTGTTCGTTTATCTTGACAAACCACTTTCTACGTTTTGCACAAAACTCAGCCCTTATTTTTGGCTGCTCCTGCTTCGTACCCTGCCCGGTAGTTCAGTTCGGACAGCTTGCCCAGCGCTTCTGCGTACTCCCTATCCTCGCTGGTCGGCTCTTTGCCGCGTGCGAGGGTTTTCAGAAATTCTTCGCTTGTCGTGGGAAAGTTCATGTTTTTTACTCCTTTCTATTGCAGAAGCGGTCTGCTTCTGCTATAATAATTGACAGAAACCGAGACTGCGCCCTTGGTTGCGCAGCTTCTGTTTTGTGGTGGAATAGGTCATCAGTGCTACTTTGGTCGGTCGTGCTGATGGCCTATTTTTTATGCCACAAAGGATAAATCTACCGTTGTTGGTTGATTCATCATGTGTTCTGCTGTCTTAGATTATAGACGCTTGGTATATAGTTGTCAACAGCCCAATTTGTATAATTTGTACGTTAAAACACGTTTTAGTGTTCATTTTTGGTAGCGGTTTTGACACTTTAAGATGTATCCTGTCGGACAAAAAACTTCATTAAAATTTGATGATGCGATATTTATACAAATCGTAAACAAACACGAAAAAGTGTTGAGGAAAAAGTGACCCTATTGATAGTAAACATTTAATTTTTACTCTTGACAGTCACATATATCTGAGTTATAATTGATTCAGAGAAAGGAAGATGCAAAATGAGGGCAGGAGAAATTGTTTCTGAAATCATGAAATCTCAAAATGTCAAGGTTTCGGATATGTGCTACAAACTAAAAATCAAATCGAATGTTTTTTGTAATCGGCTTGTTCAAAAAAACATGAGTGTGAAAGTTTTAGACGAAATGCTGAGAATCCTTGATTATAAAATTATGGTGGTTCCTAGAGGAACTAAAATTGATGGCGGCTATGATGTTGAGTAAAACGAATTGAGCGGAGGTATGATATGCAGTACTTCTTAGCTAGAGTGTCTAGTAAGGAACAAAGCCTTGCAAGACAGCTTAAAATCGCACGAGAACGGTTTGACATCCCGGACAAGAATGTATTTTGCGACAAGATGACTGGTAGTAGCTTTGACCGCCCGCAATATAAACGATTGAAAGAGACTGTCAAGGCCGGGGATGAAGTCATAGTTAAGGAATTTGACCGATTCGGACGTGACAAAGACGAAATGAAGCGAGAACTTCAATGGTTCAAAGAAAAAGGCGTGATTGTTCGCATTCTCGACATTCCGACCACGCTTATTGACTTCCAAGACCAGACGTGGGTGCTGGAAATGGTAAACAATATCCTTATTGAGGTTCTTGGCGCAGTAGCTGAACAGGAACGCAAGAAAACCAAGCAACGTCAGGCAGAGGGCATAGCAGCCATGCCCATTGTTGACGGCAAGCGAGTGTCCGCTAGAACAGGCCGTAGCTTTGGCAGACAGGAAAAGCAAGTTGACGAGCAGCTGTTTGAAAACCTATTAGAACAACAGCAAAAAGGAGAAATCACTGTAAAAGAGTGCTGCAAGCAGCTTGGCATTGGGAAATCAACTTGGTATGAGCGTGTCGAAAGATACGCAAATAAAAATAGCGGCAGCCCAACCACAAGCCACCGCTAAGAGTACACCAACTTCATCAAAACAGGAAAAAGAATGGTGTAGTTACAGTATACCATTCTTTTGGAGGAACATCAATATGAATAAGAAACAAAAGATGGATTTAACTGAAAAACTAGAAAATATTCATGGCGGCAACTTGATTGTGCCTGACGGAACGACTAAGCTTCGCTCTATTTTTGACTTCAAGAAATACGAGGAACTATTCGCTTTTGTCGAAGGATGCAAATTGGCGAACTCTATTCTCGTTTTTGAAAACGAAGGGCTGACTATTAAGCCGACCGAATCAAACTTAGGGCAAAATATCCAGCTGGCTATGTATGCCAGCATTTGCGAAGATAGCACGATGGGAAAACAATATCTTGATTACATTATGAAGCTTGGATGTGATGGAAAGCGTGAGCCGACATTATACAAAGAATGATACCGCCCGCCAGCTTGGTGTGACCCGCCAGACACGGTATCGGATTGCTGAACAGAATAGATGAAAGTATGGCTAGAAAACTTTACGCAGTGACAAGCGGTGAATGCGATGATTATCACATCATCACCCTGACCAAGAGCCGCAGACGTTCGGAGAAAATCGCAGAGATGTACGGCGCTAGAGTTGAAGCATACGTTGACGGTGAGCCGGTAGAAGCATTCAGACGGAAACCAGAAAAGCACGAAGAACCAGAACGGACGTGGCTTGCAAAGCGTGAGAGCGGTAAAATTTACGTTATCCCTGAAAGCAGCAAGACCAGAGCAAGCAGCGTGTTGTTTGGATGCCGAATCTTCATCAAAGCACCAGCCATAGAAGAAGCCATGAGGATTGCGGTATCTATGTTTGCAGATTATGACCTGAGAAGGTCGAAAGGAGTAGCTTATGGACAACTTTAATGCCATTTACAAGATTCTCAAACTGCTGGATAAGCACAAGGGCGATGAAGAATTTGACTATGAGCTTATCTCTGCAAAGGCGATGAAGATGAAGGTCTCTGACTGGGAACAGATTATGATTGAACTGCAAATGAACGGTTTCATTCGCGGTCTGGTCTACACGCAAGACCTGACGAACAAGTTCCCACATATCGTAGAGCCGATTCACCCGCAGATTACCTTGAAAGGTATGGAGTACCTTTCTGAAAACAGCATAATGAAGAAGGTAGAAAAAGGGTTAGAAACGGTCGGACAGTTCTTTTAATTGATTTTGAGAAAGAAATTTTCTGAAATCGCACTATAAAACCAAATATTTGATTTTTGTGCAGTTGTAGGCACTCTTTACATTTTCAGGTAGGGGGTGCCTATTTTTTTTATGCAGCCAAAGCAGTGTATCGCCATTATCGACAGCATCAAAGCGTATGCAAAGCAGAATCCGACCGAAGCACAGGTTTACGAGGACTGGTTTCAGGCGGTGGTGAACCTGAGAGATGCTCTTCCGCAAGACAAGCGGTTCGATGCCTACAAATACTCTGGTGAGCTGCGCTCTGTCTGCGCGGCCATGATGGGGAAGATGAAAACAAGCGAGGACGTGGCGAAGGTTTATGACATTATCAGCCGGACGTATCTGTTTGAAGCAAAAGATGTGTTCGACAGCTATTGCATCTACCTTGAATGGAATCGTGCGCCGGAGAAGAAGTTCTATCAGCCAAGACGCAGAGTGCTGAAAGTGCTGGCAGACGACCTAGAGGACTTGTTCTATAAGCGGATAGATTTCTTGGGGGTCAGTCTTCCGGCTCGCGTAGGTAAGAGTACGCTGTGCATTTTCTTCATCACATGGCTTATGGGAAACCGCCCGGACGTTGCATCGGTCATGAGCGGACATTCTGACAAGCTGACTAATGGCTTCTACGGCGAAGTGTTGTCTATCATCACCGACCCCGTGACCTACAACTGGGGGAAAATCTTCCCTGACGTTCAGCTTGTAGATAAGAGTGCAAAGGATGAAAGTGTTGACCTGAACCGCAAAAAGCGTTTCCCAACCCTGACCTGTCGTTCCATTGGCGGCACGCTGACTGGTGCTGTTGAAATCGGAGAGGGCGGCGTTCTGTACAGCGATGACTTGATTGAGGACTTGGAGGAAAGCTTAAACGTTGAACGTCTGAACAACAAGTACGATGCTTATCTGAACCAGCTAAAAGACCGTAAAAAGCAGGGCGCATTGGAGCTAATGGTCGGTACACGCTGGAACGTGCTTGACCCTCTGGGGCGCATCCAGAACCAGTACGCAGACAATCCAAAGTACAGATTCCGGGTGATTCCTGCGGTGGATGAGAACGGGCACAGCAACTTCAATTATGATTATGGCGTTGGATTTGACGATGCCTACTACGCCGATATGAAAGCCAGCATTGACGATGCAACATGGTGGGCAAAGTACATGGGCAAGCCTTATGTGCGTGAAGGTCTGCTGTTCCCTGCCGATGAGCTTCGATACTTTAACGGTGTTCTGCCTGATGGTGAACCTGATCGCAAGCTCATGGTCATGGATATTGCATGGGGCGGCGGGGACTTCACCGCTTGCCCTATCGCCTATGTGTACGGAGATGCCGTGTTCATCCTTGACCTTGTGTTCAACAACGGCGACAAGACCGTGACCAGACCAGAAGTCGTGGGCAAAATCATCCAGCACAAAATCAATGTGGTGCGTGGCGAAGCCAACAACGGCGGCGATGAATACTGTGACGTAGTGGATAGCCAGCTCCGGCAGCAGGGGTATCACTGCTCTGTTCGTAGCCAACGCGCACCCAGTGGGCAAAGCAAGCTGTCAAGAATCATCCAGTATGCGCCGGACATCAAGCGGTTCTATTTCCTTGACGAAAAACACCAGTCGAAAGAGTACAAGGCGTTCATGGAGCAGGTGACGATGTTCACGCAGCTTGGTAAAGTTCCGCACGATGATGCACCGGACAGTCTGGCACAACTTGCCGATGAACTGTACAACGGAATCAGTAAAATTGAGCCTGTCAAGAGGCCTTTTTGATTAAAAACACAATATATTGTGTTCGCTGGGTCTATTTATTTGATTTCACCACTTGACAAGGCTTATAATGTACACAGGAAGTTTTGCAGCTTCCCTTAAAGGAATAGCTTGCACGCGGGGTTTTGTCATTTTACTCGCGTGCGTGTCAACAAGCATATTCCTCCTTTCACCGGTGGAGGTTTTCTCACTCTTTCACCTTCACCGGGCTTTATATGTTGCGTTTCCAATTGTTTGGGGAATGCCAGCCTGTCTCCCCCACGGCTGGCAAGCAACGGTTCGATTCCGTTACGCAGCACAACCAACCACCTAGCTTTGCATGGACTTATTCTCCAAAACTTCCACCGCTATTCCCGGCTCTCAATGTGATGTTCAGGCATGACATTGCAAAGAGCAGCGGTTAACCAATCAAGCCGGGTTTTTATGCTACATTAGCTTAGTATGGTTAGAGCACTCGGCTCATATCCGAGCATACATTGGTTCAAATCCATTATGTAGCACCAAAATTGCAGCTGACCCGTTTACTTCTGTCCAACAACTGAATGTAAAGGCTGCAATGGTTTTCTTCGGGCGAAGAATAGCGTGGCCGGAAGCGCGAATAGTTTCCCGATAGCTTCTGACAGGTCTGTGCTCAACAGCCTGTTTCCAGAAATCCAACGAAAGGAGCGCTCATGTTGGTTAGAATCTGTTGCCCTTGTATCCGGCAGAACCCTATCTATAAGAATGTCCGCTGCAACCGTTATCTTGGCGAAGTTGATGGACGATATCATTTCAAGTGCGACAGATGCAAGGGAGTTATTGAAGGGGATACAAAAGAAGGGTGGGTTAAAATAATTCATTCTCCTGAAAGGTAAAAAGGACAACGTTATGTGTGTGTTAGAAGAAAATATAACTGCTCTTTTTGAAAGCGGCAAGATTAGTTCTCTTGATTTAGAAAACGCAAAAAAGTTTTGTAGTATTTCAAAAATTGGAGAATATAAATGTTGCGTAAAAACTCGATATGGGTTTTGCTGCGATTTGTGTCTTGAAGATGAATTATTGAGTTTGAAATCAAAGGGAGTTAATACAATAAATTCTTGTTGTGGACACGGGGATTTAGCTCTTGCATCAATTTTAACCGCTGGGGAAAACAGCAAAAATAAAATGCTTTCTTTGGGATATATTCACGTAAAAGATATATCTGAAAGAATTTCTCAGTGGAAGCCTAAATCGATTTTCGTGTATCAAAAATAAGTTTAAGGCGCACTTTTGGCGCAGTGAGATAGACCTTAACAGGTTTGTCTTGCTGCGCTTTTTATTTTGCCGGAAAGGAGGAACGCATGGCTGAGTATCAGATGGTCGTTAGCGGCTTTTTGAATGAGCCGCTAACCGGGCGCAGACCGATTGAAACGCCGGAGACGGAAATCAATCGGGCAAACGTGCTGAAAGTGGTCATGGGCAAGGCAGAACCTATTCATCTGCTGAACAAGAATGAGATTCGCTTTCTGCACAACTACTACTTGGGTAGTCAGCCTGTCCTCCATCGCACGAAGGAATACCACGCTGAAATCACCAACCGCATTGTAGAGAACCATGCCAACGAGTGCGTGGGCTTCTACACAGGCTACATGAGCGGAACACCCTGCTCTTATGTGCGGTCTGAAACGGCAACTGGTGACGGTGAGGAAATCGCCCGCCTGTCCAACGCCTTGCAGTACGAGGGCAAGGACGCGCTTGATCGGCGGCTTTGGCAGTGGATGTTGGAGTGCGGACAGGGATACCGCATTGTTCTTCCTGATAAAGGATACAACGGCAACTACCCGGACGAAACGCCCCTGCTAGTGGATGTTCCTGACCCGGACATGGCGTATGTGATTTACAACTCCGGCATCGGTCACAAGCCTATCGCCAACGTGCTACACATCCCACGCAATTATCAGAACGACCTGAACGACTTGATTTGCGTATATACGCCGAACCAGTACTTTGAAATCGACAACGGCAAGGTTACGAAGTCGGAGAACCACTCTCTGGGAATGTTGCCGATGGTCGAATACAAGCTGAACCCGGAACGGATGGGTCTGTTTGAACCAGCAATCCCTGTGCTGGATGCTATCAACGACCTTGAAAGCAACCGTTTGGACGGCGTTGCGCAGTTTATCCAGTCCATCATGGTGTTTACCAACTGCCTTGTGGACAAGGACGCTCTTGACCAAGTGAAAGAGCTTGGCGCAATGTGCCTGAAATCCACCTCTGGTCTGCCCGCTTCTGTCTCGCAGATTGCAAACGAACTTGACCAGCAGCAGAGCCAGACCTTGCTTGATTCTATGTTGAATGTGTATCGCAGCCTGACCGCTATGCCTAGTGCCACCGGCAGCGAGAATGCAACGTCTGACAACGTGGGCGCAGTTATCGTCCGCAACGGCTGGAATCACACAGAAGCAAGGGCGCAGCAGTACGAGAATATGTTCAAGTTCTCGGAACGCCAAAGCTTGTCTGTGATGCTGAAAATTTTGCGTGACACGGCTGGTTCTAAGTTGATGGCAAGCGACATCAATATCAAGCTGCCCCGCCGTCAGTACGATAACCAGCAAAGCAAGGTTCAGATTTTCGCACAGATGCTTGGCCAGAGCATTGACCCGCAGTTGGCGTTCACAACGCCCGGTCTGTTTCCTGACCCGCAGGCTGCTTATGAAATGAGCAAGCCTTTCCTGATTGCCGCTGGCAAGCTGGGCGAGGATGGGAAAGCACCAAAACCGCAGGAACGGTCTAAACAAGATGCTTTCGGCACAAATGTCGGGAACATAGCTTTGCTATAAACATGGCAGACACACAATCTGCCGATACCAATAAAGAAACAGAGGGCGAATAACCCTTTGCACATATCCGAACATTCAAAATCCACAAATAGGAAGGATGGATAAAAATGTTAGTCGAAATCGCAAAAATCAACCATGAAGAACGTACCGTTGTTTCCAGCTTAGATATCGCTGAGACATTCGGGAAAGAGCATCGCCGTGTTCTTCAAGACATTCGTGAAATCGGATGCTCCGAAGAATTTCGACTGCACAATTTCGTGCAGTCCTCTTATGAAAATTCGCAAGGAAAGCAACAGCCTATGTTTCTTGTGACAAGGGATGGGTTTGTTCTCCTTGCGATGGGATACACTGGCGAATTGGCAATGCGATTTAAGGAAGCGTACATCAAACAGTTTAACGCAATGGAAAGCGCATTGCGCGGAAAGTTGATTGAACGCGAAAAAGGCATTGCTGTTCGGCAAGCTCTTACAAAGGCTTTGCAACAGTCTACCGAAAATGAGCGGATGCACGGTCACGCATATTCCACATATACCAATGTCATTTATAAAGTTTTGTTTGGTATGAACGCCGCACAGCTTCGTGAAAAATATCAAATTAAAGCATCTGATAATTTACGCGATTGCTTTACGCAAGAGGAGCTTCGGGCGATTCAGTCTATGGAATGTTTGGTAAGCGGCCTTGTGGATTGCGGATGGGAATATACCGCAGTTAAAGACTTCATTACCAAGACGAACGCACACAATCTGTTGTGCGCATAATTCAGAATCAATCCGCACAAGCGGGCTGATATATTCCGGCAGGGAAGCCGGGATATAAATTTCGCAGCGTTGCAGGGAAGCAACGGTAAAAAAACGCAGGAGGAAATTAACGATATGAAACTCAATGTGTTGCTTGGTGATGCCTACAAAGAGGGCATGACCGCCGATGAAATCATTTCTGCGCTTGAAAAAGTTGCAGACCCTAGCGCAGAGGTAGAGAAGTTGCGTAACGCCGTGACAAAAGCCAACGGCGAAGCTGCCGAGTACAAGAAGCAGCTTAAGGCAAAACGCACCGATGACGAAAACGCCGCACAGGAACAGGCTGACAAGCTGGCAGAGATGCAGAAGCAGATTGAAGCCCTGACTGCCGACAAGGAGAACCTCGTCAAGGAAAAGACCCTTGCATCCTACCGTGAGAAGTTCGTTGCACAGGGTTATGACGCTGAACTTGCCAACAAGGCTGCATCTGCACTGGCTGACGGTGACATGGACAAGGTGTTTAAGTTCCAGTCGGAGTTTATGACCGCTCACGACACCGCTTACAAGGCTTCTCTGCTGAAGGATATGCCCACACCTCCGGGTGCGGATGGCAATGGTGACGGCGCAGATAGCGCAGGTGTTTCCTTTGCTAAACGCTTTGCGAAGGAGCGTGCAGACGCAAACAAGGCATCGAGTGACGCAATGACTGCTTTCCATTAAGGAGGAAAACATGAAGTACACCAATACTCCGGTATCGGCTCCTGAAAGCACTATTCTGGCTGCTGATACTTACGTTGCCATTCCCTTTACCGTCAAGGAAACCAATGCCGTTCCGGCTGGTTATCCCATGGCAAAGACTGGTCTGAAAGCTGCTGCCACTACTGGCACTAGCGCTGCTGACGCAGCTACCGATGCCATTGGCATTCTGCTGCACACCGTTGACCCCGCCGTCAACCCCAATGGCGCACTGCTGATTCAGGGCGTTATTGATGTGGATAAGGCAAAGCTGTCCGGCTTTACCTATTCTGCAAACGATATTGCCGCTCTGAAAAAGGCTGTTCCTGCCGTTTTCTGCCGTACCGATGTTGGCGCAAAGAGCGAGTAAGGAGGACTAAATTATGGCACTGAATCTGAATGAAATCTTCTCCCCCGCTGCGATTGCCGCCTATTGGACGAATGACCCGACCAATGCGCAGCCCTATGCTTCTGATGCTCTGTTCCCTGCCCGTAAGAAGGTCAGCATGGAACTGAAGTGGCTGCGTGGTCACAAGGGCGTTGGCGTTTCGCTGAAGCCTAGCGCGTTTGACACTAAGGCTACGTTCCGTACTCGTCAGGGCATCAAGATGACCGAGACCAGTATGCCGTTCTTCCGTGAGGGTACTCACATTGACGAGGAAGACCGCCGCAAGATTATCTCTGTTTTGGCTACTAATCAGGAGTTTGCGGCAGATGTTATCAATCGTGTCTACGATGATACTGCACAGCTTATCACTGGCGCTCGTATCGTTCCTGAGCGCATGGTATGGCAGCTTCTGGCTCCCAAGGATGGCAAGCCCGGCATTTCTATCGAGTCTAACGGCGTGAGCTACGTCTATGATTATGACCCGGACGGCACTTGGAAACAGTCCAATTACAAGGTTCTGACTACCAAGGAGAAGTTTGATGCTCCTACTACTGCAACTCCCATCGCCACGATGACTACTGCCGCAAACACCGTGCTGGCAAACACTGGTGAGATTATCACCGATGCCTACATGAACACTGACACTTTCCACAAGATGATTGCTGCGGATGAAATCAAGAACCGGTTCCTGACGGTTATGAAGACTGCCACCGCTGTGCTGGTTGATTCCGAAGCACGTTCCGTTGTCGAAACTGCATCCGGTATTCGTGTCCATCTGTACGACAAGATGTACAAGCCGGAAGAAACCGCTGCTGCCGAAAAGTATCTGCCTGATGGCTATGTCGTGCTGGCTCCTTCTGGCTCTCTGGGCAATATGTACTATGTTGCCACCCCTGAGGAAGCCGACCTGATGGCTGGCATCTCCAACGCACAGGTTTCCGTTGTGAACACTGGCGTTGCTATTACCACCGAGCAGACCGTGCATCCTGTCAACACTAACATTTACGTTTCTGAAATCGTCCTGCCGTCCTTTGAGCGCATGGACGCTGTGTACTGCATCAAGGCTTACTAAGGCGAAAGGAGGAAAGCAGCATGGGAGACCAGTATTCTGAAGCGGCAGTCAAGCTGGGGCAGTACATTGCTCCTGCACTTGACCGTGAAGTCACGGACGAGGACTACCCACTCTTCGACCTGCTGCTTGATTTCGCCAAAGACAAGATATTTGCGCAGGGCTACCCCTTCGGCAACAGACCGGACGAGCTGCCCTTGCAGTATCAGTCGTTGCAGATACGCATTGCAGCGGAACTGTACAACCACATCGGCGCAAATGGACAGACGAGCTATACCAACAATGGTATCACTCGTGTGTGGGAATCGTCCGATGTGGCGCAGTCCCTGCTTAACGAAGTGGTTCCGAGAGTAGGTGTTATCGGCTGATGTTCAATGGAAGCCCGCTGGACAAGCGCCCGCTTTGGTATTCAAACCCCATCGGCGAGAAAGAACCTGTTGTGGACGAATGGGGAAACGAAACCGGCGAAACATCACAGACGTGGAGTGACCCTGCAAAGCTGATGCTGAACGTCAGCCCGCCTACTGGTTCTGCTGAAGCAAGCCCTTTTGGAGCGTTCACGGATTACAGCTATGTGGTCAGCACGCCAAGAAAGAAACGAAGGAACTGGTTTCTTATTGGATATTCAAGGCTGGCATCAAGAGACGTTTTGGGTTCTTCCAGTAAACTCAACAATAATTCGCTTTGTGAGGGCAGCCATGTCTGGTTTGGGATAAAACCGGACGTTCCTTACAACTACATTGTGGTCAAGGTCGCAGAGCATATCACGGACACGTTGTATGCACTGAAGGAGGTGGCTGCAAGTGAAAATTAAAGTGAGGTTGAGTGATGCCGGACTTCGTGATGCGGAACGTCAGATACAGGAGTACAAGACCACCCTGAACAAAAAGGCACAGGAGTTCGCAAAGGCGTTGGCTGACAAAGGGCTTGACGTGGCAAAAGTTCGCTTTGCTAATGCTCAATATGCTGGCAGTAACGATGTTTCTTGCCGTGTTGAGCAGAACGGAAACACCTGTGCCATCATTGCAGAGGGCAAGGCGGTTGCCTTTATCGAGTTCGGCACAGGCGTTACACATCATGGCTGGGGTGCTACCGGAACGGTCGGCCCGCTCCCTTTGCCTGGCAACATTGGAGAGCATGGCACATACGGCAAGGAAAACGGTAAGCACAAGCGCTGGTACTACTACGGCGAAACCGGAAACGCCGGTACGCCTGTCAAGGAAGTAGACGGCAAAGGCCAGCTGAACTACACCGGCGGTAATGATGCAGCTATGGCTATGTGGGGGGCTGTTGAAGAGATGGCTTCTCAGGTTGAAGCAACGTGGAGGGAGGTTTGGAGTAGTTGATTGATTATTTCAATCCCATCTTTACGGTTATCGCTAAGGAACTGCGGAAGCAAGTTCCCGGCATCTTTGTTACCGGGGAAATCAACGACAGCAACGTCAAGAAGTTCCCGTGTGTGCAGATAGAGGAAAACAATAATCTGCCTGTACACATTGATTCTGCCCGGCACAGCAAGTACGCTGCTGTATCCCTTCGTGTCCGTGTCTACTCCAACAAGGAAACCGGACGCATTGCAGAAGCCCGTTCCATCACAGGAATTGTGGATTCTGTCCTTGAATCACTTAACTTTCATCGCAAGTCGTTTGCCCCGTTGAATGGGCTGTATAACAATTCCGTCTACCGGATTGAGTGCAGCTACGGGGCAACAATCGGGGAGGACGGAATGATTTACCGAAACTAAGGAGGTAAACATTCTATGAGTACTGCTATCTCCGGTCTGAACACTACCCTTTACTGTGGCGACAGCGCAACCGCTCTGACGAAGCTGTGCGACATCAAGGATGTGCCCGACCTGATCTCCGACCCGAACCTTCTGGATGCAACCACCCTGTCTGATGGTATGCAGAAGCAGATTTTTGGCATCATTCAGGCTGACACCAAAGCCTTTACCGCCAACTACAACAAGGATGACTACAAGAAGGTCAAAGATGCCGGTTACGATGAAACTTCGGAATCCAACACAGACAAGTACTACGCTCTGAAGATGCAGGACGGCTCCGGCTTTACTTGGCAGGGTATGCATCAGGTTGGTCTGTCCGGCTTTGGCGTGGACGAGGTTGTGGAAATGACCATTAATTGCATTTTCCACTCCACCCCGAGTTTCAGCGAAAAGCTGACCCTCACCGGCATGTAAACCGCAAAAAAACAAATCAATCAAAACGGGCAGAACTGAACATCGGATTTGGTTCTGCCCCTATTTATAAAGGAGAGCATTTATTATGGCTGCAAAGGTTATCAACTTTCATTCCCCCGATGGCAAGAACACTTATGAGCTGACTTTCACCCGCGAGAGTGCCGAAGCCACTGAGCGCAACGGCTTCCAGATTTACGAGTTCTCCAACGGCATCAACCCCATCAAAAACACCTCTGCCCTGTTCCATGGCGCGTTCATTGCCCGCAACAAGAACATCAAGCGCAAGCTGGTCGATGATATGCTTGCGCACATCGAGGACAAGGAAGGTCTGATGGCTGCTCTGATGGAGATGTACGCGGATTCCATCAAAGCTCTGGTTGCCACCGATGAAGAGGACAAGACCGCAAAAAACGCAACGTGGGAGATTGTGTAACCTCACAGTCTCAGGAATCGGACAGCCACACAGAGCAATTCTCTGTGTCGAAGCTGTTCCACGATGTAGAAGCCTACTACATCTCTATTGGCATGACCTACGACCAGTTCTGGCGCGATGACGTCTGGCTGGCAAAGGTCTACCGGGACGCGGAAGAACTACGCGCCCGCAGAGCCAACGTTGAAGCGTGGAGAAACGGCTTCTACACAGCATCTGCGCTTTCCTCTACGGTTGGCAATATGTTCCGCAAGAAAGGGTCTAGCCCCATCAAATACATGGATAGACCGATTCCTCTTACCCAGAAAGAGCAAGACGAATACGAATACCAACGCGCATTGGAAGCGCAAGAACGCATCAAGAGGGCGATGTTCTCTATGATGAATCAGAAGGACGGTGGTAGCAATGGCTGATGTTGATATTACAAGCTTATCCGTAGAGATTTCTGCGGAATCGCAGGGTGCAGAGCTTAACATTGACAAGCTAACTACCGCTATTTCCAATCTGCGGACAAAGGGCAGTGTTGGCAAGGTATGTACGAGCCTTGATAAGTTGTCCAGTTCCATTGCAGCGCTGAAACAGGCGTCTGCTGGTATTTCCGGTCTGGATAAGGTCACGAACTTCCTGAACGGCATCTCTTCTGTCAACACCACCGCTGGCGTGAAGGGTGTTAATTCCGTTGTGAACGCCATCAAGAAGATTCCTAATGCGGTTTCTGCTCTGAATGGCGTGGACTTCTACTCCATGTCCGGCAGCATCACGCAGTTGACGAATGCTCTTGCGTCCTTGTCCATTCTGGATATTTCCGGCCTGAAATCGCTTGGCAGCGCGTTCAAGGCAATTGGCACTGTGCCTGACCTGACCGACAAGCTGAAAGCGGCAGACCTTGATTCTTTTGCAGATTCTTGCCAGAAGATATCTACCGCTCTCACTCCCCTTGCATTTCAGCTTGACAAGGTGGGCAACGCATTTGCAAAGCTACCCCCGCAGTTGAGCAAGGTGGTGACGCAAGCAAACCGTGTGACCGCTGCCAACGAACGGCAGAAGAAAAGCTACATGAGCCTTTCCAGCCAGATGAACAGCTTCATGCGGAATATGGCAAAGCTGGTCTCGCTGAAAGCCATTGCAACTTATCTTGGCAACGCAGCAGAGAAGTTCAATAGCTACTATGAAGCTGCAAACCTGTTCGGCGTGTCCATGAAGGGGCTGACCGGCGAAGCAAGTACGTTCATCAACAAGATGGAGACCCTGCTTGGCATCGACCCAACCGAAGCCATGAACAACATGGCAACGATTCAAGGTCTTACTACCTCGTTTGGCATGGCAAGCGACAAGGCGTATGTTTTGTCGAAGAACCTGACGCAGCTTGGTTATGACCTCGCTTCCTTGAAGAATATCCCTGTTGCAGAATCTTTCACAAAGATTCAGGCTGCTATCTCCGGCGAACTTGAGCCTATTCGCCGTCTGGGTGTTGACCTGTCACAGGCACGGTTGCAGCAAGAATTGCTCAATCTTGGCTATTCGCAGAGCGTCTCTTCCCTGTCTCAGGCTGACAAGGCTGTTTTGCGGTACATCGCCATTATGAAGCAGACTACCGATGCACAGGGCGATTTTGCCCGCACTCTGTCCAGCCCTGCAAACATGATTCGTATCTTGCAAGCACAGCTGAATAGTCTGGCTCGTTCTGTTGGCTCTCTGCTCTACCCTGCTCTGAAATCCATTCTTCCCCCACTGATTGCTGCCGTTGAACTGGTCAAGGAACTGGTCACCGGCATTGCATCCCTGATGGGCGTGAAGGTGGAGTTCCCTGATTTCAGCAGCGCAAGTGATGACGTAAGCGGCGTCACGGACGCACTGGACAATACCACCAAAGCGACCGGCAAGGCAGCAAAGGCGTTCAAGAATTACATCATGGGCTTTGATGAACTGAACGTCATCCAGAAGAACGCGGATTCTTCTGGTGGCTCCAGCCCTGGTTCTGGTGCAACCGGAAACCTCTTGGGCGATGTAGACCTGTCTGGCTACGATATGTTTAAGAACTATGTTGGCTCTTCCGTTGATGAAATCAAGTCAAAACTTGAAAAACTAGTTCCGCTCATCTCTGGAATTGCAGCCGGGTTTGCGACATGGGCAATTAGCAACTCAGTTCTTACTGCTCTTGAAAAAATCAAAGGCGAAGGTTCTTTGATTGAAGCAGTCTTGAAGCTTTGGAAAAACCCGATAATGGCAGCTGCGGTTGCCGTTGGCATTATCGTTGCAAGGTTTGTAAGCCTTTATCAGAATAGCGAGAAATTCCGAAAAGGCCTTGAGCGTGTAAGGGCGCTTGTCTACCTCGCAGCGGAAGGGTTTAAACAAGGTTGGAACATATCGCTTACCGATGGCAAACTCGGAGAATCCATCGAATACCTGAAAGAATCTCTTTCCAATCTTGGGCAATCTATCCTGAATTTGCTCCCCGAAAGCTGGCAGGAAGGAATCACTTCCGCGTTTGATACCATTTCAAAAGTTGTGAAGAAGCTTGACCTCGATGTTTGGGATTTAGTTACAACGCTTGCTGGTATCGGGCTTATCGTATCCGGTCATCCTGTTGCGGGTCTTGCGGTTATAGGATTTGAAGCTATTTCTGTAGCCGTTCGCGGACTTGGAAGTGAAAATCAGAAAACTGCCTTTGGAATGGAAACCGACTGGTTTGATTCCTTCAAGTCTATTGGCGAAAGCGTTGCAAATTTTGCGGCTGCTGCCGTTACCGCGATTGGGAACATCATTAACGATATTGCAATCTTTGTTGGCTGGATTAAAAACGGAGTTTCCGAAACAGACCGCTTGGATTTGCAGATGAACGGCAACTTCATTGAAAACTTTGTGATGGGCATTGCCCAAACAATCCACAATATAGGCGTTTTTGTTGGTTGGATTACAAGTGGCGTTGATGAAGCTGACCGGCTTGCAATTGCAGCAAACGGTAACTTCGCGGAAAAGTTCATCCTTCTGATTGCTGACGTTATCAACGGAATCAAAGAAGCCGTGAAGTGGTTCGGAAACCTGATTGATAAAATCTCTAAGTTCAATCCTGTTAGCGTTGGCAAAAACATTATAGATGGCATCGTAAAAGGCATCGTTGGCAAAAAAAACGTTGCGGATGATGCTGTCAAGGTTGTAACGGACGGAATCAAAGAAAAAGCACAGACTGAACTTGGCATCCACTCCCCTTCCAAAGTTTTCAAGGGTTACGGTGTCTACCTCATAGAAGGTCTTGTGAACGGCGTCTCCGCTACCAAAGACCTTGCGGTAAAAGCTATCCAGTCCGTGTCTGACGCGGTAAAGACCATTGGTTCTCAGCTGGCAGATGAGAACTACGGTCTGGGCAATGGCTCTATCAGCCTTTCCATTGACGCAAGCGGCAAGTCCATGATGGAAACCGCAAACGCACTGAAGCGCACGATGCGCACCACCAATGATAGCTTTGGCGGCTGGTTCAAGAAGATGAAAACCGACTTGGGCGACTTCACAGATGGCATTGACGCCGTTACTAAGGCTGGCAAGGATATCTCCAACGGCTTCAAATCCTCTGTTGATGCCCTTACCGCTGCATCAAAGTCCATCCTGAACACGCATGATGGTTTTGTGAGCGCAGTCTCCGATATCCGGTCTTTTGTGAAAAAGAGCGTTGCAGAGATTGAAAACGAGTACCAGTACAACGGCTTCTTTGGCGCCGCCGGTCTTGCTATCAAAAAGGCGTTTGAGGGCGTGCACCTTGTTTTTGACAAGGTTTCCACTGCTATCAAGAACGTGTCTGACACTATCGATAGCGTAAAGAACGTTATCACCACCTTCAACAATCTAAAAACCAAAGTCGGAGAGGTCATCGACCAAGTTCCCGCTTTGAAGCAGGCGTATGGTGGGCTGAAATCGTTCTTCAACGACTTGTTTGACAAAGACAAAGGAATCGGAAAAATCGTTTCTGATGGTTTTGACTTTATTAAAACAAAAGCTGGCGATGTAGCAAGCTGGCTCAAAGAAAAATTGCAAGGCATCAAACTTGGCGGTTCTGGTTCTTCTTCCGGCAGCTTAGCCGGTGGCGCAGCAGCATCTGGCGGCGCACTTTCTCATCTTGGCGCTTACGGTGGAATAGGCGCTGGTGTTGGCCTTGGCCTTTCTGGTGGCATCCAGTGGTGGAAGGACATGATAAGCACTTGGGGCGATTCCGATAAATCCGCTGGCACAAAAGTTCTGGAATCCATCAAGCACACGCTTTGGGATTTGTCTCCTATTGGGGCACTCGTAAATCTTGGCAAGAAGATTTTCGGCTTTGCAAGCGGCGGTTTCCCGGATGCCGGTCAGCTGTTCATTGCCCGGGAAGCCGGTGCAGAGATGGTCGGCTCTCTGGGCGGTCACACGGCAGTTGCCAACAACGATCAAATCGTTGAGGGCATCCGCGAAGGTGTTGAAGCTGCAATGGAGCGACAGAACCAGCTGCTGCGCCGTCAGAACGAGCTGTTGCAGGCTCTGCTTGAGAAGGAAGGAAGCGCGGAGATTAACGTGTCCAGCTTCTATCAGGCGGTCAACAGAACGAACCAGCGCAACGGCAAAACAATTATCCCGGTAGGAACTTAAAGGAGGGGCATTTATGGAACTTGACCAGTACAATCCGATTCGGAGCGTGGATGGGCAGTATCTTAAATGCCCCTCTTCTTATCAGTGGCGGTTACAGGACATTTCAGCGTCCGATGCCGGGCGCACAGAAGATAACAAGATGGATAAGAAACGTCTTGGCCAGTGCGTTAAGCTGGAACTGGAATGGAAGTACACCACGATAAAAGAAGCCGCTGTCATCCTGAAAGCGTTCAACCCGGAGTACATCAACGTCACCTACCTTGACGCGATGGCTGGCGAGTGGAAAACCAGCGAGTTCTACGTTGGCGACCGCGCCGTGCCGATGTACAATTCCCGGATGAACCGCTGGGAAGGGATATCCTTTAACATCATCGAAAGGGCTGCACACTGATGGTCAACGTATCGCAAGACATCATAAAATCCTTCAACGAGGGCAATCAACAGACTGCTCTTATTGAAGTTACCGCTGGCAGCAAGACGTTCACCATCACCGAAGCAGACATCATTCAGGGCGGGTTGAAGATTGACCGGTACTGCGTGACCAACAGTAAAATCGAGGTCGGCTCTGCGGTTGCGTCCGAACTGTCTTTAAAGCTGCGGAACTACGATGGCAAGTTCAATGATGTTTCCTTTGAGGGCGCTGTTCTTAACGTCAAAATCGGCATCAAACTGTCCAGCGTGCTTGAGGGCGCAACGCTCGGCAAGGGCATTCTCGGACGCATGATTCTTGGCTCTGCATCCTCTGAGCAAGACGTTGCTTATGTTCCCTGCGGTCTGTTCATCGTGGACACCCCGCCCCGCAAGCTGAGCACGATAAGCATCTCCGCGTTGGATTACATGGTCTTGTTTGACCGTGAGGTGAACGTTTCTGCACTCTCCTTCCCTATCCATGTTGACGCGCTTATTCAAAAAATCTGCTCCATCTGCAATGTCACGCTTGCAACGGACGTTTCGGTGCTGCCAAACCACTATTTCAGCATCGGCGGTCTGCCGGACGCAAACCAGAAGCTGACCTACCGGCAGCTCTTGCAATGGTGCGCACAGCTTACCGGCACTTGCGCGTTCATGGATGGCAGCGGAAGGCTTGTGCTGAAATGGTATGAGCAGACTGGCGTGACCATCACCGCGAGCGAGCGTTATTCCAGTGATATGTTGGAGAACGACATCACCATTACCGGCTTTACCTGTGACGATGGCAAGGGCAACACATACCTGTCCGGCACAGCAGATTACACGCTTGACCTAAGTGACTGCGGTTTCCTGACCAACGCTTACGAGGGCGTTTTGAAGGAACTGCAAGCTGCACGCGGCGGGTTTGCCTACCGTCCATACAGCGCCACTATTAAGTCTGCACCGTATTTGTTCCCGCTTGATATGATACGCTACAAAGACAAAGACGGCGTTGTACATGATAGCATTGTCACCAACGTTACACTTGCTTTGAACTGCAACACGGCGATTTCCGGCGCTGGAGAAACGGTCACAAGTTCTTCCTACACGCAGTCCACAAGCGGCGTTACAAGCCAGCAGGCGGCAACGGACAGAGCAAACCTTGAAAAGATAAATCAGACGATAACGCAGACCAATCAGAATAAGCAGGACTTGACGCAGTTCAGGACGGAGTATTCTTCCGACCTCGAAAAGACAAACACTGCCATTGAAGCCCGCGTCACGAAGGAAACGTACCAAACTGACATGGCTGGTGTTTCTACGCGCATCGGTGCAGCGGAAACAAAGATTTCTCAAAACGCTGATGCTATTGTCTTGCGTGCAACAAAAGAAGAACTTTATAGCATGATAACGTTTACTCCTGAAAATGGGTTGGTCGTCACTCGTAGCGGCTGGGAAGGCAAAGTTCAAATCACCGGTCAAAACGTACAAGTTATTCGCGGAAATAATAAAGTTGTTATAAACGACAATGGCATAGACATAACGAATGCCTATGGAAGCGTTTCTATTTATAGCGGTGGCATATCTTTTCATGGCATTCGCAACAGTAAGATTTTTGAATGGCCTTATGAAAAAGATTCTCATGGCAACCCAAAAGGAGCATTCACTGCGCAAACTACAAAAATCGATCTTTCGTCCTACTCGGCTGTGATGCTTGTCTATGACACGCATAAAGGTGGAACATGGTTTGCAAGTGGCGGCGGTGCTGGTAGGCTTACGGTCGTTCTTCCTGTTAATGGGCAAACGTACTCTTATGCTTATCCGTGGAATACCGTTCACTGGAGAACCGCCAAAGTGAGCGACACTGGAATAACGTTTGGCAGCGGAAACGAAAGAACCTCAGGCTACACCGTTTTAGTCACGCCAGCAAAGATTAACCTGCAAAACCCAGGCGATGACGGAGTCACGCAAAATGATGAGGTTTGCCGCCCGTTGGAACTATACGGTTTTATGTGAGGTAGATATCATGGAACATTTCAAATTCAAATGCAAAGTCGGATTGGATGGTCGATTGTATGGCGGCGGGTGGTGTCATGAAAGCGTTATTCCAAACCCGCTGCCGCCTGATGAGATTTTGTTTGATGACCTGTCAGGAATGACAGAGGGGTTTTATACAGACTATTTGTGGGATGGAGCCAAGCTGATATACAGCCCCGTACCAAAAGTCGATGAACCTACTGATACCGAAACAGAAACAGCTTTTACGCAAACCAACAAAAATGAAGAGGAGGTAACTTATCAATGAGCTATCAAAAACAGAACTTTGCAAACGGTGAAGTGCTTACCGCTTCGCAGCTGAACCACATCGAGGACGGCATTGTGGACGTTGAATCTGCTGTCAATGAAAACAAAGCCGTTGTCGATAAAATCATCGACCCCACCCTCTCCGTCTCCGGCAAGGCTGCGGATGCGAAAGCGACCGGAGATGCGGTTCAGGGCGTAAGGGATGACCTTGCGGCTGAAATCTCCCGGGCAAAAACGGCAGAGGAGCAAAATGCGACCGGCATTTCTGCTGAATCCACTCGGGCAAAGGAAGCCGAAAGCGCCCTGTCTACAAAAATCGAAGAGGAGACCACCCGCGCCAAAGCAGCTGAAAAGACCAACGCGGACAACCTCGCCGACGAAGTCACTCGCGCAACCGGTGAAGAGCAGCGCTTAGATACCGCCATCACCGACGAAAAGACCCGCGCGGAACAGGCAGAGCAGGCACTCTCCGCACGCACAGACGCCCTCGAATCTTGCGGATTTGTCGTGCAAAACGGCAAAGTCTGCATGAAATACCGCAAATCCTGAAAGGAGTAAAGCACATGGCTGAAAACGAAATTAGCACGCAGGCAGCTGCCACTGAGGTGGTGGAGCCTATCTATCTGGACGAGACCGCAAAAGACAACGGCAGAAAGCTTGACCAGATGACCGCCGCCCTGCTGGGTATGTCCAGCTCGCTGGGCGTGATCGCGCGGGCGCAGACCGGCGTGGTGGAGGATATGGACTACAACGGCATCAAGGCCGTGGTGGCTGCCGGTAACGCACCGGCAGTTTTTCCGGTCGGCACCCAGCTGGTGAACACCTACACCGCAAAGGACGGCAAAGCCTACGACTGCCCGTGGGACGTGGTAAAGACGGACGATATCGCCGAGGGTGAGACCGGCACCACCGCACCCGCAATGGTGCTGCAGATGCACTACGCATCTCTGGAAGATATCCAGTTTTCTGCATATCAGGCTTTCTATGTCGTGCCGGAGGCTGGTCTGGTGGCTGGCACCTACAACGTCAAGATGGGTCTGGACTGGGGCACCAACGTCAAGACCGGCACTGTCTATCAGTTTACCCTGACCAAGAACGCCCCCGCAGGCGCACGCCTGACCGGCTTCTACAACGCCCCGGATGTCGCACCCGCAAATTGGAAGGTTTACGTCTACAAGGATCAGCAGAAGTCTGAACTGCTGGAGACCTGCAACGTCTCTGCTGGCAGCGCGGGCACGAATCTCGGCACGTTTTTGACAAAGCCCAACGGCAACCTGAACGGCTTGCACCCCGTTGGCTACGGCGACAACCGGTGGTATAAGTCCGCATACCGCCAGTACCTCAACAGCGATGCACCCGCAAAAGAATGGTGGACTCCGCAGGATGAGTGGGACATGAAGCCCGATCAGGCAGATACCGTGCCCGGCTTCCTTGCCGGTTTTTCGGATGACTTCAAGAACGCTCTGACCCGCACCAAGGTGGTCACCTACGGCAACACCGTCACCGATGACGGCAGCGCTGTAGTGACCTATGACAAGATTTTCCTGCCCTCCCTGCAGGAGATCTACTGCTCTCCGCAGGTGTCCGGCGAGGGCACCTATTGGCCGTACTGGAAGGAACGCACCGGCGCAAAGTCCCCGCAGGGCTTGTGGCAGACCTACCCGCTGCGCATCACCCGCGATCTGGCACGGCGCACTGTGGGCCGCGGTGTGCGGCTGCGCTCTTCGGGTCGTAGCAACGGGGGCGGTGCCTTCGGCGTGCTCTCCAGCGGCAGCGTCAACAACTTGGGCGCGATCTACGCGCATCGCTGCGCCCCGGCTTGCGAAATGACTACGTTAGGATAAGGAGGATACTATGGAGATTGTTCACAACACTGGAAGCATCAAGACCCGGCAAGAAGAAGAAAACCGCGCGGCAGACCTTGCCAACGCCGTTGCAAAGGTAGAGTTTCTTTGCCTTTTGGAGGGCGTGCCGGTAGAGGACACCGAAGAACAGGAGGGCACATACCATGCGTGAGCACAGCAACGGCTACTTTTTGGCAAAAAAGAACTACGACAGCGGAATGTGGAGCAAAGCCATGCTGCAAATGCTGGTAGCCCGCGACCGCCTGACCGCAGCGGAGTATGAAGAAATTACCGGCGAAAAGTATTAAGGAGCAGAGTATGAGACCTATCATGGACGTTTCCGGCTGGGATGGCGCACCACCCTACCGATACATTGACGTGAGCCGGTATCAAGGCAAAATCACCCTCGACGGCTGGCGCAAGGTCAAAGCGTCTGGTTACAAGGGCGTCATGCTCAAGACGGTCTCCACGAATCCGAAGATGAGCAAGCGGGCAGACGGACTGTACATTGACCCGACCTTTGAGCGCAACTACCGCAACGCCCGGGCCGCTGGGCTGGACGTGGGCGTCTACTACTACACCTACGCCACCAGCGAGGCGATGGCCGATGCAGAGCTTACCCTGCTGCGGCAGGCGATGTACGGCAAGGAGCTCACCATGCCCCTCGCGGTGGACGTGGAGGAAAACAAGCTCAAGCCCATGAGCACCCTCGACCTCACAAACCTCACCGCCTACGCGCTGGAACAGGTGGAGAAAATGGGCTTTTATGCCCAGCTGTACACCTACACGGGTTACAGCTATGAGCTGGACATGCAGCGCCTGGCAGGCCGCTGGGACGTCTGGTTGGCCGACTACACGGGAAAGACGCCCAAAGTGGATTACATCTACCACGCCCACCAGCACACCAGCAAGGGCTCTGTGCCGGGCATTACGGGAAATGTAGACCTCAACGCCACCACCCGCAACTACCCGAAAATCATCCGCAAGAAGGGTCTGACCCGTCTTCGGGAGGGCAAATGACCGAAAAACAAGCTCTTATCTGGGTGCTGGGCATCCTTGGCAGCGTGTGCGCGGCAGCAATAACGCTGGACAAGGTGCTGGACATCATCCACAAGTACATCAAAAAGGCACAAGCGCCGGACGCCGCACAGGACAAGCGGCTGGACGAGATAGAAAGGCGCATCGGTGCGCTGGAACAGGGACAGCTGCAGCATGGTGCAGCCCTGACCCGCGACCTTGGGAGATTTGGAGAAATCGACGAGGTGAACCGCCTGACGCTTGAAGCCGTTCGCGCCCTGCTGGAATCGCAGCTGACCGGAAACAACGTGGCAGCCATGCAAGCCAGCAAGGCGAAAATCGACAACTATTTAATGGAAGGAGTAACCAATCATGGAAGCAATCCTTAACACCATTCTCACCCCGCTGCCCGCGTGGCTGGCGCTGGTGCTCATTGTTGTAGGCGCTGTGTCGCTTGTGCTGGGGCTTATCCGTCTGGGCTACGGCGCAGCGGTCAAGACGCTTGTGCTCAACCTGATCGACCAAGCAGAGCGGGAGATTCAGGGCACCAAGCGCGGCGCAGAACGCAAGGCGTGGTGTGTCAAGATGCTGCGCCACTATCTGGACAATAGCAAGTGGGGCAGGCTGGTCTCGTGGGCAATCACGGAAGAGACCATGAGCAAGGTGATTCAGTTTTTCTTTGACCGCGCACGGGCGGCACTGCAAAAGCAGTAAGGGGGATATCATGGCAAGCACTACATACGAGCATTTTGTTGACGTCAACAAAATGTACGCCGCACGAGAGCAATTTCGTCACATCACGAAAATGGTCTGCGGACGTTTTCTTGACCTCACGAAAACATACCATCTCGGTAACATCACCGTAATGGTGCGCAACGCCGGACAGCTGCCGCAGCCTTTCTGGCTCGGTGCTGCCTGTG
>ERZ1034687.335-NODE-335-length-30195-cov-6.904214_pt1 | contig 30195 bp, 34 predicted proteins | sample MGYA00520704_ERZ1034687 | MGnify/ENA primary metagenome ERZ1034687 (study PRJEB33766, sample SAMN09781762) | gut metagenome | biome: gut microbiome | host: Homo sapiens | place: Madagascar | study: EMG produced TPA metagenomics assembly of the PRJNA485056 data set... | reverse complement strand
AAAGATATTACATTGCTTATGGCAGCAACCTGAATTTACGGCAGATGAAAATGCGTTGTCCGACCGCAAAGGTCATGGGGACGGCAGTCATCAAGGATTACGAACTGCTTTTCAAGGGAAGTCTTACAGGGGCATACCTTACGATTGAGCCGAAGAAAGGCAGTGAGGTTCCCGTTGCGGTCTGGACTGTTACCGAAACAGATGAAAAGGCACTTGACCGTTATGAAGGATGCCCTGTTTTTTATTACAAAAAGGATATGGAACTGGATATCAGGGGAATACGGACGGGGAAAATGAGGAAAAGAAAATGCTTTGTGTATATCATGCACGAAGAGCGGAAAATCGGGATTCCTTCCCTTTCCTATGTAAGAACATGCCTTGAAGGTTATATCAGTTTCGGATTTGATGAGCATTATCTTTCCGAGGCACAGATCAGGGCGGTGAAGGAGGCAGGATATGAAGACTGAAACATTAAGAATAAGGATCTGCCCGAAATGCGGGGCAGGATACACACGGACACCTGCCCTTTCAAGGGAAGATAACCAGACGCTTATCTGTCCAGACTGTGGAACCCGTGAGGCACTTGCAAGCATGGGCGTGAGCAGGGAAGAACAGGAAGAAATTATAGAGACCATACACAGGTCAAACAGATAGCGGTTATGTAAAAAGGCTTCTTCGGGAGTCTTTTTTTGTTGCCATTTTTTTACAGGGAGGTGAGGACAGTGGCACAGAGAGGAAGAAAACCAAAGCCTACGGCAGTAAAGGTGCTTGAGGGCAATCCGGGCAAGAGAAGCCTTAACACGGGCGAACCAAAGCCTGAGAAAAAGGCCCCGCGCTGTCCGGCATGGCTTGAGGATGAGGCAAAAAAGGAATGGAAGAGGATGGCAAAACAGTTGGAGCATCTCGGTATCCTGACTGAAATAGATATGGCAGCATTCGCAGGATACTGTCAGGCATATGCGAGATGGAAAGAGGCAGAGGAGTTTATTACACAGCATGGAACTATCGTAAAGACTCCGAGCGGATATTGGCAGCAGGTACCGCAGGTATCAATAGCACAGACCTATCTGAAGATAATGAATAAATTCTGTGAGCAGTTTGGACTTACACCTTCTGCGAGAAGCCGTATCGTTACGGACAGCGGGGAAGATAAGCAGAACGATGAAATGGAGCTGCTGCTTGTGAAAGGCGGTGCAAAATAATGTATGACAAGGCAAAAGCAGACCATGCGGTCAATTTTATAAACTGCCTGAAACACACCAAAGGAAGGTGGAGGGGAGTTCCGTTTGAACTTCTCCCCTGGCAGGATGAGATCATCCGTACCCTTTATGGGACGGTAAAGGAAAACGGATACAGGCAATACAATACCTGCTACTGTGAGATACCGAAGAAAAACGGAAAATCGGAGCTGGCGGCTGCCATTGCACTGTATATGACATGCGGTGACGGTGAGTGGGGAGCAGAGGTCTACGGCTGTGCTTCCGACAGACAGCAGGCTTCCATCGTATTCGATGTTGCGGTGGATATGGTAGACCAGTGTCCGGCACTGAAGAAAAGGATCAAGCCCGTCATGTCCGTAAAAAGGCTTGTATATAAACCGACCAACAGCTTCTATCAGGTGCTGTCGGCAGAGGCGTACACCAAGCACGGTCTGAATGTTCATGCGGTCATCTTTGATGAGCTGCATGCACAGCCGAACCGGGAACTGTTCGATGTCATGACCAAAGGTTCTGGTGATGCCAGAACACAGCCATTGTTCTTCCTGATCACAACAGCCGGGACAGACAGGAATTCCGTGTGTTTTGAACAGCATCAGAAGGCTCTGGATATTATTGAAGGAAGAAAGATCGACCCGACTTTTTATCCGGTAATTTATGGGGCTTCTGATGAGGATGACTGGTCGAGTGAGGATGTGTGGTATAAGGCAAATCCGTCACTTGGATACACGATTGACATTGAGAAAGTGCAGAATGCCTATATCAGTGCAAAAGAGAATGCAGCAGAGGAGAATGTGTTCCGGCAGCTCCGCCTGAATCAGTGGGTGAAACAGAGCACCCGGTGGATGCAGATGGATAAGTGGGATGCCTGTTCCTTTGCAGTGAATGAAGAAGAGCTTCTCGGAAGGGAATGCTATGGCGGACTCGACCTTTCAAGTTCCACGGATATCACGGCATTCGTGCTTGTGTTCCCGCCAAGGAATGATACCGAAAAGTATGTGATCCTTCCGTATTTCTGGATACCGGAGGATAACATGAGGCTGCGTGTACGAAGGGACCATGTTCCGTATGATGTCTGGGCAGCCGAAGGGTGTTTAAAGACTACGGAAGGAAATGTCATCCATTATGGATTCATAGAGCAGTTTATTGATGAACTTGGTACGAAGTTTCATATTAAGGAAATTGCCTTTGACCGATGGGGAGCAGTACAGATGGTGCAGAACCTTGAGGGCATGGGCTTTACCGTTGTCCCGTTCGGACAGGGATATAAGGATATGAGTCCACCGACCAAGGAACTGATGAAGCTGACACTGGAAGGACGGATCGCACATGGCGGTCATAAGGTGCTGCGGTGGATGATGGATAATGTGTTTGTCCGTCAGGATCCTGCAGGGAACATCAAAATGGATAAAGAAAAATCCACAGAGAAGATCGATGGGGCTGTTGCAACCGTTATGGCACTTGACCGTGCAATCAGAAACGAAGGTAGTGACGGAAGTGTATATGATGACAGAGGAATTATAGTATTTTAACAGCGGAGGTATCGTATGGGAATTAAGAGTTTATTTGGATTTGGACAGGCGAGGGATAAGCCTGTGGACAAGGCAGCAGATGCAGGATATTCATTTCTGTTCGGAAGAACAACAAGCGGAAAGCCTGTGAATGAAAGGACTGCAATGCAGACTACGGCAGTATATGCCTGTGTCAGAATTCTTGCGGAAGCAGTGGCATCTTTACCGCTTCATGTATATGAGTATCAGGATGACGGCGGCAAGAAGCTGGTGCATGATCATCCTTTATATTATCTGCTCCATGACGAGCCGAACCCGGAGATGACTTCATTTGTGTTCAGGGAAACACTGATGAGTCATCTTTTAATATGGGGAAATGCGTATGCCCAGATCATAAGGGACGGGACTGGAAGGGTGCTTGGGCTTTATCCGCTCCTTCCGGATAAGATGGATGTGCAGAGGGATGACCGTGGAAACATCTATTATGTGTATTCCAGAAACAGTGATGAAAACCCCATGTTCAAGGAATATGGAGATATCAGGCTGAAAGCTGAGGAGGTGCTTCATATCCCTGGACTGGGATTTGACGGGTTGATCGGATATTCCCCGATTGCGATGGCAAAGAACGCTGTCGGAATGACACTTGCCTGTGAAGAATACGGGGCGAGTTTCTTTGCAAACGGGGCAAATCCGGGAGGTGTTCTGGAGCATCCGGGAGTCCTGAAAGACCCGTCAAAGGTGAGGGAATCCTGGAACTCCGTATACCGTGGTGTGAATAACGCACACAAGATCGCAGTGCTTGAAGAAGGAATGAAGTACCAGCAGATAGGCATCCCACCGGAAGAAGCACAGTTCCTTGAGACAAGGAAATTCCAGATCAATGAGATCGCAAGGTTATACAGAATACCACCGCATATGATAGGTGACCTTGATAAATCGAGCTTTTCCAATATTGAGCAGCAGTCTTTGGAGTTCGTAAAATACACACTTGACCCGTGGGTGATCCGGTGGGAGCAGTCCTTACAGAGATCACTCCTTCTGCCGGGAGAGAAAGGAAAGTATTTTATCAAGCTGAATGTGGATGGCCTCCTCCGTGGGGATTACCAGTCAAGGATGAACGGCTATGCGGTCGGAAGGCAGAACGGGTGGTTTTCTGCCAATGACATCCGTGAGATGGAGAACATGAATCCGATCCCGGATGAAGAAGGAGGAAGCCTGTATCTTATTAACGGTGCTATGACAAAACTTGCAGATGCGGGTGCATTTGCTGGGAAGGATACCGGACAGACACAGGAAGAGAAAAAACTCCCTGCACAGGAAAACAGCAGAAAGAGAGGTAAAAGATGAAGCGGAAGTTTTGGAACTGGATAAGGAATGAAGATGAGAGCGTGCCTGACATGGAAAGGACGCTCTTTTTAAATGGCATGATCTCGGATGAAACATGGTACGGGGATGAAGTTACCCCGCAGCTTTTCAAGGACGAACTGAATGCCGGAAACGGAAATATCACGGTGTGGATCAATTCACCGGGCGGTGATGTGTTTGCAGCAGCCCAGATCTACAACATGCTCCGTGATTATAAGGGAAGCGTGACGGTCAAGATTGACGGCATTGCAGCTTCGGCAGCATCCGTGATTGCTATGGCAGGAGATAAGGTCTGTGTATCCCCGGTGGCTATGATGATGATCCATAATCCTGCAACGATGGCAATGGGTGAGGCGAAGGATATGCAGAAAGCAATCGCCATGCTGAATGAGGTCAAGGAATCCATCCTGAATGCCTATGAATTCAAGACGGGGCTTACCCGTGCAAGGCTCTCGCACATGATGGATGACGAGACCTGGTTCAATGCAAAGAAGGCGGTGGAGCTTGGCTTTGCGGATAAGATCCTTTTTGATTCCGATGAGGATGAGAAAAAGAAAAAGCCGGATGATCCGGAAGAAAAGCCGGAGGAAGGCAGTGATGGAGAGAAAGGGGACAGAGAGGATGATAAGGACAAAAACGGGAAAAAGAAGCTCCCGTTCCAGCAGGATTCCATGATGTTTTCTACCAAGGCGATGAATGAATCGTTCCTTTCCAAGGTGTCTGATATGGATGCCATGATACCAGTCAACCAGTTGGAGAAGAGACTGAGTCTCTTAGCACATTAAGGAGGATATTGAACTATGAGTAAGATTTTAGAATTAAGAGAAAAGAGAGCGAAGGCGTGGGAAGCTGCAAAAGCATTCCTTGATGCAAAGAGAACACAGGAAGGTTTTGTTTCTGCTGAAGATGCAGCCACCTATGACAAGATGGAAGCGGATGTCGTAAATCTTGGAAAAGAGATCGAGAGACTGGAAAGACAGGCTGCCATTGATGCAGAGCTTGCAAAGGCAACAAGCACCCCGATCACCAATCAGCCGCATGCCGGAACTGGCGGGGAGACAAAAACAGGAAGGGCAACCGATGAGTACAGAAAAGCGTTCTGGAACGGTATGAGAAACAAGATGTCATACGAAGTACAGAACGCTCTTTCTATTGGTACAGATTCCGAGGGTGGATATCTTGTGCCGGATGAGTATGAAAGAACACTGGTGGAAGCCCTGAATGATGAAGTATTCTTCCGTAATCTGGCTACTGTTATCAAGACATCGAGCGGTGACCGTAAGATTCCAATCGTCACATCAAAGGGTGAGGCAGCATGGATCGATGAAGGAGGTCAGTTTACAGAATCCAATGACAGTTTTGGGCAGACAACCATTGGGGCTCATAAGCTGGCAACCATGATCAAGGTTTCAGATGAGCTTTTAAATGACAGCGTGTTTAATATCGAACAGTATATTTCCAGGGAGTTTGGAAGAAGGATCGGTGCAAAGGAAGAAGAAGCCTTTTTCATCGGTGACGGAGCAGGAAAACCTACAGGTATTTTCAACGCAACAGGCGGTGCTGAAACAGGAGTGACAGCTGCAAATACCACCATTACGTTTGATGATGTCATGGATCTTTACTATTCCCTTCGAGCTCCATACCGTAACAAGGCAGTATGGCTTCTGAATGATTCGACTGTTAAGGCAATCAGAAAACTGAAGGATGGAAACGGAAATTATATCTGGCAGCCATCTGTAAGGGAAGGAGAGCCGGACAGGATCTTGAACCGCCCTTACCGTACATCCATTTATGTGCCGGAGCTTGCAGCAGGAAAACGTGTGATGGCATTCGGTGATTACAGTTATTACTGGATCGCAGAACGCCAGGGCAGAAGTTTCAAGAGACTGAATGAGCTTTATGCTACAACGGGACAGGTTGGATTTCTCGCTTCCGAGCGTGTTGACGGCAAGCTGATCCTGTCTGAGGCAGTGAAAACACTCGATGTGAAAGCTGCCGGAAAGTAGGTGGGCTGAATGTTTGTAACGCTTGAGGAAGCCAAAGGGTATCTGAGGGTGGATTCATCAGACGAGGATAGTTTTATCCTCGATCTGATGGAAACTGCAAATGCTTTGATTAAAAATGTAACAAGACGGACTCCAGCGGTACTTAAAAAGCATGAAGCAGTTGTGCGGACAGCGGAATTGTATGTGATCGCTTACCTTTATGAGCACAGGGAGGAAGCCGACCATAAGGCCATGACGGAGACCGTGAAATATCTGCTCTTTGGCATACGGAAGGAGAAGTTTTAATGATCGAGTTGATGCGTGACCGGATCACGCTCCAGAAAAGTTCCGTGAAAACAGATAAGATCGGAAACCATACGGCAGTCTGGGAAGATGTGTATTCCTGTGCTGCTTATGCCAATAACCTGTCTGGAAAAGAATACTGGGCAGCAAAGCAGTTGAATGCCCAGTCTGAACTGGATTTTATTATCCGGTACTGCAGCGAGGTGGCAGCCCTGGACAGTGAGCATTACCGCATCAGGTTCCGTGGGGATCTTTATAATATTACGTTTATTGATAACGTGCAGTATAAAAATAAATCTGTCAGGATCCGTGCGGAACGGATCAAACGGTGAGGTGAATTGGAAATGGCAAAGAAGATCAAAGCGGATGCCCTTGCATCGGAAGTCATGAAGGAGCTGGACGATTATTCCAGTCTGACTACGGAAGTGATGAAAAAGGCGGTCAGGAATGCCGGAAAAACAGTCCGGGAGGAGATTGCGGACACAGCACCGAAAAAGACCGGAACTTATGGAAAAAGCTGGGCGGTCAAAAAGACCGGGGAAGACAGTAAGTCCCTGCAGGTGACGGTACATTCCAAAAACCGATACCAGATCGCTCATCTCCTGGAGCATGGACATGCAAAAAGGGGAGGCGGCCGGGTAGCAGCAAGACCGCATATTGCACCTGCAGAGGAGTCAGGAATCCGCCAGCTTGAGGAAGAAATCGAGAGGGGGATCCGGAATGGATGATCTGGTTAAGATGATGGAAGAAACAGGACTGCCATTTGCCTACGACCACTTTGAAGAGGGGGAAGCAGCAGAACCGCCGTTTGTGTGCTATCTTCTTCCGCAGAGTAATCATTTTTCTGCGGACGGAAAGGTGTATCTGAAGATTACGGAAGTCCATATCGAACTGTATACCGACTGTAAGGACTTGTCGGCAGAACAGAAAGTAGAAGCCGTGCTGGATAAGCAGGGTATTTTTTATGAGAAATCCGAGGTATGGATTGAAAGCGAGAAATTGTATGAAGTCCTGTATTCATTTGAGATGGAGGTTTAGACATGGGAAATAAAGTAAAATATAATCTGAAAAATGTCCATGCAGCAAAGCTGAAGGAAACAGTGAGCAGCAGCGGTGAGACAACATTTTCTTATGAAAATCCAAAGGCAATCCCCGGAGCAGTCAGTATCAGCCTGGATGCAGAAGGGGAATCCACACCGTTTTATGCAGATGGTATCGTATATTTCCGTTCCGTAACGAATAACGGATACAGCGGTGATCTGGAAATTGCACTGATTCCGGAGTGGTTCCGGACGGAGATCTTACAGGAGAAGCTGGATGGAAAAGGCGTGCTTGTGGAAAGTACAAACATCGGGGAAAGTGTAAAATTTGCCCTGTTATTTGAATTTGACGGGGATGTGAATAGTATCCGCCATGTGATGTATAACTGTACGGCATCCCGCCCATCCATCGAATCCGAAACAAAAGAAGATACGATCGAGCCGGGAACGGAGAAGCTGTCGCTGACGGCTGATCCGAGGAGCGACGGACTGGTAAAGAGCCGTACCGGAGATACCACGGATGCAGCGACATATGCGAACTGGTATAAGTCCGTATACATTCCGTCAGAAACAGAAGAAAGCAGTGCGAAAGGATAAGGTGAAAGGGTATGTTAAAAAGAGAAATTGAAATTTGTGGGAAAACGATCCCATTCCGGTCATCTGCGACCGTTCCGAGATTATACCGTGCAAAGTTCAAGAGGGATATTTTTAAGGATCTGTCGAAACTGGAAAAATCCTATAAGGGTAAGACCGAGGATGGGGATGAGTTCCAGATCGATGACCTGGAGATCTTTGAGAATGTTGCATATATCATGGCCTACCATGCGGATAACAGCATCCCGGCATCCATTGATGACTGGCTGGACCAGTTTGATATGTTTTCCATCTATGAGGTGCTGCCTCAGATCCTGGAACTGTGGGGTGATAACCTTGCAACAGAGGTGGCAGCAAAAAAAGGTCTGGCAGAAGTGAACGGGAAATGACAACACCGCTGTTCCTTCTGCGCAGCGTAGAGATTGGAATATCCATATCGGATCTGGATCTTTTGACGGTAGGGCTGGTGATCGACATGTGGACGGAAAAAGCAAATGACGGCGTGAAATATAATAAGATCGCCACGCAGGATGATTTTGATAAATTCTGATAGAAGCATCAGAAAAATCATGTTATTATGATATTGTATAATTTCTGTTTGAAAGAATACAGAAATTATTCTCCACTCCTGAGAAAATAATTATGCAGGGATAATCCTTGGAAAATATTCTATGGATTCAGCTTAGAAGGTGACAAAAGTGTCCGCTATCTTCTGCAGGTTATTTAATGGAATCAGGAAGAAAGGAGGATAACTATGGCTAAGAGAAAAGGAGTATCCGGTAAAACTCATACGAAACAGCAGCTTAATGATTATGCCAATCAGAATAATCCGAATAATAAGGCATGCCGGGCGAGAAGAACAAACGAAGGAAAAGCCCGAAAACAGGGAATCACTTTGACCGGGATATGATTTATTATGAGCCGGATTTTGGCTTTGGCTGGTGTGATGACTAGGAATCTGAGAAAGGCAGGTATTTGTATGGGAAACTTTTTTTATGACCTGTTTAATGGAAAGACGGGCTATACAATATCGGATAGCATGGCAGTGGATGAAGATGGTGATCTTTTAATGAGGTTATCTGATCATACGGTTATGGATATGGATACAGGGGAAATTGGTTTTTTATCATCGGCAGGAAATCTGTTTGATGAGGAAGATGACTGGTAATGTAAACCTGATATGACGAATGGAAAAGCATCGCATTTGCGGTGCTTTTCCTATACTTAGAAAATTATGTTTTTATGAAAATGAGGCATCGATCATTTAGTTGTGATCGGTGCTTTTTTTCTGCCATGACGGGGGAGGTGTGTGCAGGTGGCAAGCAGGATTAAAGGAATCACGGTCGAGATCGGAGGGGATACCACTGGTCTTGACAAAGCCCTGAAAAATGTAAATGCAACGATCAGGACGACCCAGTCTTCGTTGAAGGATGTCAATAAGCTGTTGAAACTGGATCCGGCAAATACAGAACTGCTTGCACAGAAGCAGAAACTCTTAAAGGATGCCATTGGTTCTACCAAAGAAAAACTGGATGCTTTAAAAACAGCACAGGAACAGGCAAAGCAGCAGCTGGAGAACGGGGATCTGGGACAGGACAAATATGATGCCCTTCAGAGGGAGATCATCGAAACGGAACAGGAACTCCAAAAGCTGGCACAGGAAGCAGTCAATTCCAATGCTGCCCTTGCAAAAATCGAAGAGGTTGGTGGGAAGCTGGAGTCAGTCGGAAATAAGATATCCGGTGTCGGAACAAAAATGCTTCCCGTTACAGCGGCAGTTGCAGGTCTTGGTACGGCAGCCGTGAAGACTACGGCAGATTTTGATTCTTCCATGAGCCAGGTACAGGCCACAATGGGAATTACGGCTGATTCCATGTCAAAGGTGGATGGACAGTCAGTAAATACAATGGATACCCTGCGTACCCTGGCGAAGCAGATGGGAGAGAAAACAGCCTTTTCTGCAAGTGAGTGTGCACAGGCACTTAATTACCTTGCTTTGGCAGGTTATGATACACAGCAGATGTGTGATACGCTTCCAACGGTACTGAATCTGGCAGCTGCAGGAGATATTGATCTTGCATCTGCATCGGATATGGTAACGGATGCAATGTCAGCCCTTGGCATGCAGACGGATGAAGCCAATACAATGGTCGATCAGATGGCAAAAACAGCATCGACAACGAACACATCCGTGGCGCAACTTGGGGAAGGAATCCTTACCATTGGTGCAACTGCCAAATCCGTAAAAGGCGGTACGGCAGAATTAAATACGGCCCTTGGTATTCTGGCCAATAATGGTATCAAGGGAGCAGAGGGCGGTACACATCTTAGAAACGTGATCCTTGCATTACAGAGTCCGACCGATAAGGCAGCTGCCTGTATGGAGAGTCTCGGCCTTCAGGTTTATGATTCGCAGGGAAACATGCGGAGTCTGAACGATATCCTTTCTGACCTTAATAAGTCTATGGACGGCATGACCTCTGCAGAGAAGAATAATATCATCAGTACGATCTTTAATAAAACGGATCTGGCATCCGTAAATTCCCTGCTTGCAAATACCGGGGATACCTGGGACAGTCTTCAGAAGTCCATTACGGAATCCGGTGGTGCTGCACAGCAGATGGCAGATACACAGCTTGATAACCTGTCCGGTCAGATCACCATCTTAAAATCAGCGGTGGAAGGTCTGGCCATTTCTTTTGGAGAGGCGCTTATGCCTGTGATCCGGAGTCTTGTCTCCAAGATACAGGGATTTGTAGATAAGCTGAACAGCATGGATGAATCCCAGAGAAATCTGATCATCCGTGTTGCAGCGGTGGTTGCAGCCATCGGACCGTTCCTGATCATTCTTGGAAAAACGATCTCAACCGTAGGGACAGCGATGAAAGGCTTTTCTTCCCTTGCCAAAGGAATCGCAAGTCTTGGAGTAAAGATCGCAGGAAGCAGCGGTTCGGTAACCGGGCTTGCAAGTGCACTTGGGGCGGTAGCAGGACCTGTGCTGGCGGTTATTGCCGTGGTGGCCGTTTTAGTGGCTGCGTTTAAACATCTGTGGGATACCAACGAGGAATTCAGAAATGTCATGACAGCAATCTGGGAAGGTATTGTCAAGAAGGTACAGGCATTTGTTGAAGGGATCAAGGAAAGGCTGGCAGCCCTTAATATTGATTTTACTGCAGTGGTAAATACACTGAAAAAAATCTGGAATGGTTTCTGTGAACTTCTGGCACCTGTGTTTGAAGCAGCATTCAGTATCATTTCAACAGTTCTTGGTACAGTGCTTGATGTACTGACGGGACTGCTGGATGTGTTTATCGGACTTTTCACAGGAAACTGGGAGCAGATGTGGTCGGGGATCAAGGAGATATTCTCCGGCATCTGGAATGGGATCACTGGGATCTTTACGGCAGCATTGAATCTTATCCGTGGGATTGCGGATACAGTCCTTGGATGGTTTGGGACAAGCTGGAATGCAGTATGGACTTCTGTATCCACATTCTTTACAAATATCTGGAACGGGATCACGTCATTCTTTACCGGAGTATGGGAGACCATCAAGAATGTGGTACAGATAGGAATCCTGTTTATTGGTTCGCTTTTGGAAGCAGCATTTAATATCATTACACTGCCGTTCCGCTTTGTATGGGAGAACTGTAAGGAGACCATTATTTCCGTATGGAATACGATAAAAAGCACGGTTTCGACTGTGATCGATGCCGTGGCATCGGTGATCTCTACAGTCATGAATACCATAAAGACTGTGATCAGCACCGTCTGGGATGCAGTCAGTACAAAGATATCTACCGTGCTGAATGCCATTAAGTCAGTGGTAACCACGGTATTTAATGCAGTAAAAACGGTAGCAGTTACGGTGTGGAATGGAATCAAAACCGCAATCAGTGCGGTCGTTGACGGCATTAAAAGCAAGGTGTCTTCCGTATTTGAGGCTTTGAAGAATACACTTTCTTCTGTTTTTAATGGAATCAAATCGACAGCGGTATCTGTTTGGAACGGAATCAAGAGTGCAATCGTTACACCGATTGAGGCAGCACGGGATACTATTAAAGGAATCGTGGACAAGATCACGGGGTTCTTTAATAACATGCATTTGTCGCTTCCGCATATCAAGTTACCGCATTTCAGTATCAGTGGGAAATTGTCGCTTGCTCCGCCAAGTGTACCGCATCTGAATATCGATTGGTACAAGGAAGGCGGTATCATGACAGGACCGACCATCTTTGGCATGAACGGGTCGAGTCTTATGGCAGGAGGGGAAGCCGGAAAAGAAGCGGTTCTTCCACTGAAAGGCTTTTATGAACAGCTGGAAAATATCCTGACAAACAGGCTGAATACTTCGGCAATGGAGCAGTATCTGGCTGTGATAGCAGAAAACAGCGGAAAGGGCATCTATCTGGATGACGGAACGCTGATAGGAAAACTGGCACCCGGGATCAATCAGAAACTGGGCATGCAGAAATTTAAAGCAGAAAGGGGCATGGTCTGATGAGTGAATATACAACCGCAGGATTTGGGGCAACGATCAATGGAAAGCACACATGGAAAGATTATGGTCTTGTGATCGGCAATACGGATATCGTAAGTGAGCCATCCCCGAAAACTAATTATATCGAAGTGCCTGGAAGCAGTATCAGAATTGACCTTACGGAAACGCTGACAGGACAGGTGGAATATGAGTCCAGACAGCTTAAGTTTTCTTTAGGAAAAATGGAAAGGGAAGATTTGTGGCCGGTGTTTTACCGGACATTTCTGAAGGCATATCAGGGTAAAGAAGTACGGGTTGTTCTGGATCAGGAGCCGGATGTGTATTATCACGGACGTGCAGAAGTTTCGGGGTTTTCCAGAAATGGAAGGCTCGGTACATTTACCCTGACGGTAGATGCGGATGCGTATAAATACGAAATTAATGTGTCTAGCGAGGATTGGCTGTGGGACGTATTGAATTTTGAAACAGGGATCATCCGTGATTACCGTGGGATCAGTGTTTCTGGAAGCAGCAGTAAACTTCTGGAAGGAAGCGGCATTCCGGTTGTTCCTGCATTTCTTGTCAGCAACCTTGATGAAAGCGTTTCGAACTATATTACTTTTAATGGGACGAGGTACACTCTGCAGGAAGGTCGGAATCGCTTTGCGGATCTGATCATTCCGGCAGGAGGTGGAAGACTCTATTTTTACGGAAAATATACAGTAAATATTGAGTTCCGGGGAGGGAGTCTGTAAATGTATAAAGTGTTTTATGACAATCAGCTTTTGTATCTTCCGGGAGATCAGGAGCTGATCATTTTTAATACCAAGCTGGAACTGGCAGATAACAAATCCGGCTCATTTGAGTTTGATATCCCGGCAGTAAACCCGATGTATGACAAGATGAAAAAGCTGACTTCTGTCATCCGGGTAGAAAAAGATGGGGACAGTATTTTCTATGGACGCATCCTTAGTATGGAGAAGAACTTTTATAATACCCGGACAGTGGTGTGCGAAGGGGAACTTGCCTATCTTCTGGATTCGATACAGGAGCCGAAGGCATACCACGGCTATACTGTGAGGAGCTTCTTGAATACCCTGCTGGCTGTGCATAACAGGCAGACAACAATGGAAAAACGGCTTGCTGTCACATTTAACTCCAAATGTGCGGGGGAAAGCGGATCTTATGATAACCTTTCCCTTTACTATCAGTCGGGAAGTACCACATATGCTGTTTTTACGAAAAAAAAGGCGGATGATGTGGCTGGAAAAACATTTATTGTACCTGCCGGAGACTTTTATGTGTACTGGCATACGGACGCATCGGTTAATAAATATTATGGATTTTCCATAGACAGCGTAGAGTTCACAGCGGGAGTTCCGGACACAGCAGTTGTATCAGCACTCCCATCTTATACGGCAGTGGAAACAAAGAAAGTTTCTGATATGCAGAGTGCGCATAATCCGTATGATAACAGTTCCAATCTTTTGTGGCATTACACCCATACGTTCGACAGGAAAGACCTGTATCCAAAAATGTTTGTTACAGGGATGGTTACGGTGGAAGACAGCAATGACAGCATTTACCGCTATACAAATTGGGAAAACACGCTGGATGATATTCAGGATAAGCTGGTAGACAGACTTGGAGGGCATTTACGGATCCGGCATTCCGGCACGACCCGTTACCTGGATTATATCGCAGATTATGATAATACCAATACACAGGTCATTGAGTTTGGCAGTAACCTTCTTGATTATACAGAAAATGCGGATGCATCTGAAATTGCAACCAGAGTGATCCCGCTTGGTAAACGATTGGAGGAAAGTTCGATCGAAGGGCTGGAAGAATATACCACGATCAGGAGTGTGAATAAGGATGTTCCGTATATTGAATCCACGGATGCCATAAAAGAATATGGCGTGGTGACAAGGACTGTAAGTTTTGAGGATGTCGGAGAGCCGGCCAATTTGAAGAAGAAAGCAGAGAAATATCTGTCAGATATTCAGTTTGAGAACCTGTCTTTGACCTGCAATGCCGTGGACCTGAACATGGTGGATGTGGATATCGAACGGATCAAACTGGGGGATTCCATCCGGGTCGTGTCAAAACCACACGGAATGGACTGGTATTTTCCGGTTACTGCACTTACCATTGACCTGCAGAATCCACAGAATAATACGGTAACGCTTGGAACAAGTGTAAAGGCAGGAATTTCAGAACGTACAACAAATCAGAACGACTCGCTTGTACAGAAGATCCAGTCACTGCCGCCACAGTCTGACACCCTGCGGATGGCGATAGAAAATGCAACAGCCCTGATCACGGCAGCAACCACGGGGCATGTGGTGACAAGACCGGAAGAGATCCTGATCATGGATACTGCAGATAAGGATACCGCAAAAAAGGTGTGGCGATGGAATTTAAATGGTCTGGGATATTCCAGTACGGGATATAACGGGACGTTTGGAACAGCCATTACGATGGATGGAAAGATCGTAGGTAAATATATTGCTGCCAGAAGCATTTATGCAGACTCTTTTATTGCAGGAGAACTACAGACTGCATGGAATGGAATCACGGATTATATCCAGCTAAAGAACGGGGAACTGCAGGTATTTAATACTTCTGATCAGTTGGTGTCAAAGTTCAATTATAATGGGGAGCATTTTTACAGGGACGGCACTTATGTAGGTAAGATTGGAACTAACAAGTGGTCAAGCAATGCAGCACACAAAGGGCTGGTGTTTGATCTGGAATATACCGGAAAGTATATGGCATGGTGTTATCAGAAAACAAGCGGAGCTTCATCCTATACCACGATGCTGTGTTTTTCACAGGGAAACAGTATCTACACGGAACAGGGACTGCATCTGGGCTGTGATTTTTATGGGGAATGGAATACACTCTACAACATTAAACTTTCGGGTGTTTCTTCTGGCGGATACAGTGCATTTACTGGAACGATCCCAATCATCATGAATATTACGGATAAAGGAAATGGGGCAATCAGCTGGACTTACAGTAAGCTTCAGGTAAAAAACGGCATCATAGTCGGATACTGGAATTAAGGAGGTATAAAGTGGAAGAAGAAATCGAACTGGAACTTCCCCGTGGGGAAAAGCCAAAGGAAGGAAAAACAGAAATGGCAGAAAAAACAGTGGAACTGATGTCTGGCTCACCGCTTGAAATGAAGCTGGAAGAAGTTTTAGGTAAGGTTACTGCTATGGAATCAGCTATGACAAAAATAACAGCATTGTTTGAGGGAGGTGTATTTAGTGGAAAATCAGGAAAAGAATAAAACGGAACAGAATCCCATGCCTCTTGGAATGATTCTGGATCATGCAAGGGAGGACATGACAAAATCAGTGGTTGCACTGCAGCAGAAATACGGGCTTCCGGCAAGTCTTCTTGATGTGATCCTGACAGCCGTGCTGTCAGAAGTACGGGAAATGAAGTGTATGGAGTACAGGCAGCTGAAGGAGGGGGAAAAAGATGGCAAATGTCACAACGTATCTGAATAAGATCTTGTCTGCGGTATATGGAAAAGATGTCAGGCAGAGTATTTATGATTCCATTAATGCAATCAATACACAGGTGGAAGGGTATGTATCTGCTGAGAAAAGCCGTGTGACAGCTGAAACTAATAGAAATAATGCTGAAAAAATCAGGGTATCAAATGAGAATGACAGGGAAGCTGCTGAAGAGGAACGTTTAACAAATGAAGCAGAAAGGCTGGAGATATATGATGATCTGTGCTCTCAGGTAGCTGATATGCTGGGTGAACTGAAGAATGTGGCAGAGGGGAAAATTACATTTTCTGCGATTTATCCTGTGGGCAGCATTTATATGTCCGTGAATAATACCAGTCCGGCATCCTTGTTTGGCGGCACATGGCAGTCATGGGGAAGCGGACGTGTTCCGATTGGCGTAAACACATCGGATTCAGAATTCTCTACAGTGGAAAAAACAGGTGGAAGTAAGTATCTTCAGAGTCATACCCATACTTTTACCGGAACAGCGGTCACGGTGACAGGAGGGTCACATTCCCATACGCTTCCATATCCTGTTCCTTCAGAACCGGGTTATGATTACGAAGGAGAATCTTATAATGCTCCTTTTGGTACTTATAGTCCGCAGAGCGAACTGATAGAGGAAACAGATTCAGAAACCCACAGCCATACTTTTACGGCAAAAGGTACACTTAGTTCAACCGGAATAGGAAACGGTCAGAACCTCCCGCCTTATATCACCTGCTATATGTGGAAGCGTATTGCATAATTTTAGTAACTGGTATCTCTCGGAGGTGCTTTTTTTATAGCCAAAAATCAAAGGAGGAACTTATTATGAAGGAATTTTGGAACACGGTACAGTTTGTTTTTACAGCAGTAGGAGGATGGCTTGGATATTTCCTTGGCGGATGCGATGGCTTGATCTATGCACTGCTTGCATTCGTTGTGATCGATTATCTCACGGGAGTGATGTGTGCGGTCAGCGATAGGAAGTTATCCAGTGCAGTAGGTTTCCGTGGAATCTGCAGAAAGGTCCTGATCTTTCTGCTTGTCGGAATTGCCAACATCCTGGATGTGCAGGTGATCGGTACGGGCAGTGTGTTACGGACAGCGGTGATCTTCTTCTATCTTTCCAATGAAGGCGTGAGCCTGTTGGAAAATGCATCGCATCTGGGACTTCCTGTGCCGGAAAAGATCAAGGATGTTTTGGAACAGCTCCATGACCGTTCAGAGAAAGGAGAATAACCGCTATGAACAAGAAAGAATTTATCACAGCGGTTGCAGGATATGTGGACAAGTATGCTTCAGCGTATGGCATTCTTGTCCATTCTTCTGTTATTGCACAGGCAATTTTGGAATCCGGCTGGGGGGAAAGCACCCTGGCTGCGAAATATCATAACTATTTTGGATTGAAATGCGGAACAAAGTGGAAGGGCGGTTCAGTCAATCTTTCAACTAAAGAAGAATACACACCCGGAACACTGACGTCAATCCGTGACAATTTCCGTACCTATTCTTCGATGGAAGAAGGAGTAAAGGGATATTTCGAATTTATCCAGCTTTCCAGATACCAGAACCTGAAAGGCATTACGGATCCAAGGAAGTACCTGGAAACCATCAGGGAAGACGGTTTTGCGACCAGTTCTGATTACGTGAAAAACTGTATGGCTCTGGTAGAGCAGTATGAGCTGAAAAAATATGACAATGCAAAGGAGCGAGAGATTATGGCAAAAACAGCAGCAACATTGATTGCACAGGCAAAGGCATGGGTCGGATGCCGTGAGGCAGACGGATCCCATAAAAAGATTATTGATACTTATAATGCACACAGACCATTGGCAAGAAATTATTCGGTAAAATATACCGATGCGTGGTGTGCCACGTTTGTATCAGCATGTGCCATTAAGACAGGCATGACGGATATTATCCCGACAGAGTGTGGATGCGGGCAGATGATCGCCCTGTTCCAGAAGCTTGGGGAATGGGACGAAAATGATGCAAGAGTTCCAAGACCGGGGGATATTGTTTTTTATGACTGGGATGATTCCGGTAAAGGTGATAACACCGGATGGCCGGATCATGTAGGAATTGTAGAAAAGGTATCCGGCAGTACGATTACGGTGATCGAAGGAAATAAAGGAAATGCAGTAGGGCGGAGAACCCTGCAGGTAAATGGAAAATATATCCGTGGATATGGAGTACCGAAATACAACAGTGGATCTTCACAGAATACTTCTTCTGGGAATGCCGGCGGGAGCAGCAGTTCTGGCGGTATCAATAAAACACCGAAATGGGTAGGGAAGGTTACGGCTTCATCCTTAAATGTCCGAAAATGGGCAGGAAAGGAATATGGCAGGATCAAATCTTATCCATATTTGTACAGAGGGAATCTGGTGGATGTCTGTGATACAGTAAAGGCGGCAGACGGAAAAGCGTGGTATTATATCCGTATTGCAGGAAAATACTATGGATTTGTTTCTTCGGATTATATCGTGAAGGCATAGGAATATGGCTGATGGTCAGTAATGGCTGTCGGCCGTATTTTTTTCAGTTTATGCCAAGGAAAGAAAGGTGAAAGGTATCCAAGAAAACACTTGCTATTATTGGCTTTCAGAGTGATATATAGACTACCAAAACGGAAGGAGGTATGGCTTGTGGAAATTCAGATCAGGGAAGGCAGCAGGGAGCAGAAGAGGAAATTAAAAGTCTGTGCATACTGCCGTGTATCGACAGATGCGGATGAACAGGAAAATTCATTGGAAAATCAGGTCAGGCATTATGAGACGGTCATAAAATCCAATCCGGATTATGAATATGCCGGAGTTTACAGTGACTTTGCCATATCGGGATTTAAAGAAAAGAGACCCGGTCTGCAGAAGATGCTTGCCGATGCAGAAAAAGGTAAGATAGACCTTATATTAACAAAATCAGTATCACGTTTTGCAAGAAACACTTCAATCGTTCTGGAAGCTACACGAAAGCTGAAAGAACTGAATGTAGGTGTTTTTTTTGAACTTCAGAATATCAATACGCTGTCAGGGGAAGGGGAGCTGATGCTTACGATCCTTGCAGCATTCGCACAGGCAGAAAGTGAAAGCGGAAGTGCTGGTGCAAAGATGGTTTACCAGCGAAAGTACGAGGCAGGAATTCCCGTACAGTACCTTGAGCGGTCTTTCGGTTATACAAAAGACGAGAGAGGAGTATTTGTTGCTGATGAAGCAGAGGCTGTATGGGTAAGAAAAATCTATAAGATGGCAGCAGAGGGATATACTCCTGCATCGATTAAACGATACCTGAATGAAAATGGGATAAAGACGGTAGGCGGTGTGCAGTGGGTAGACAGTACCGTGTTCCGTCTTCTTGAAAATGAGATTTACAAAGGCGATTACATCATGCACAAGCATTTCGTGAATGAAGAGAGAAAACTGGTCAGGAACAGGGGAGAAGTGGATGCATGGTACATCGAAGATGACCATGAAGCTATTGTTTCCCCGGAACTCTGGCAAAAAGCACAGGATGCATTGGCTGCAAAGAGGGATTATCTTGCGGAAGGCTCGGTGATAGAGGAGTTCACAGAAGAAAATTATCCTTACATGAATAAAATCTATTGTGCTAAATGCGGATATCCCCTTTACAAGCGGATCTATAGCAAAGGCAACAGACTTAACTGGGGGTGCAGTGGAACAAAAAGATATGGAAAGACCTTCTGTGATGGCATTAATATCCCGGATGGTGTGCTCCGGAGTGCGTGGCATTTTAAAGAAAACACATATATTGCTGAGAAAGCATCGGATAAGGGAGTGAAGGAATTTACTTATTTAAAAGAGCAGTCATGGAAAAGAAGGCATAAAAAGAAGCAGCCGCCAGCAATTCCAGAAAATACTGAAACAGAGTATCCTTACAGAGAGAAGATATTCTGTGCATTATGTGGAAGCAGACTTGTAAGATATGTAAATCCCCAGAGTCATAAAGTCACGTGGGTATGCAGCAGAAGAAAGCGGAAAGGAAAAGATGCCTGCGATGGGACCAGGATTCCGGACACCATCATAAAGGGATGGGGAGAGATCAAAAAAGATATTTATATTCAGAGAAAGGATGATAAGAATGGCAAGAAGCGTTACAGTTATACCAGCAAGAAGACAGAAGGTGCGGACAGGGCATAAGGCGATACAGGAAAAGAAGATAAGGGTGGCAGCCTACTGCCGTGTGTCAACAGACCAGGAAGACCAGCTCCATAGTTTTGAGGCACAGGTCGAGTATTATACAAAATATATCAATGAGCATGAGAATTATGAAATGGCCGGTATTTATGCAGATGAGGGGATCTCGGGAACAAATACAAAGAAAAGGGAACAGTTCAAAAAGATGATCGCAGACTGCGAGGGAGGTAAGATAGACCTTGTCATAACAAAATCCATCAGCCGTTTTGCGAGGAACACGCAGGACTGCCTGGCATATTCCAGAAAATTAAAGAATTTAGGGATCGGCATCATATTTGAGAAGGAAAACATCAACACACTGGATTCTACGGGCGAGCTTCTGTTCACCATCCTAAGCTCCCTTGCACAGGATGAATCAAGGAATATTTCAGAGAACTGTAAATGGGGCATCCGCACAAAATTCAAGAACGGTGAAATGCATCTTAACACATTCAAGTTCCTCGGATATGATAAGGATGAGAACGGGAAGCTTGTCATCAATAAGGAACAGGCAAAGACAGTGAGAAGGATATACAGGGACTTCCTTATCGGAATCAATCCGGCACAGATCGCAAAGGAACTGACGGAAGAGAAAGTCCCTGGGTGTCTCGGGCAGACAAAGTGGTATCCAAGCACGGTCATAGGGATCTTAAAACAGGAAAAGCACATGGGTGACGCACTTCTGCAGAAGACCTATACGGCAGATTTCCTTACCAAGAGACAGGTCAAAAACAACGGTGAGATCGCACAGGTCTATGTAAAGGACAGCCATAAGGGAATCATTGATAAGGAAACATGGAATGCGGTTCAGGAAGAATTTGAACGCAGGGAGAAATTCATGCAGAAGCATGGGACAGACCGCTACAGTTACGGTTCAGAATGTTATCCCTTCTGCGAAAAGATCTTCTGTGGGGAATGTGGAAGCCTTTTTACAAGACATTCCTGGAAATCAAGGGGGATCATACAATGGCAGTGCAAGAATCACCGTAAGGATGGAAAGGTTGCATGCACCAATGCTTATGTAGGTAATGCGGATTTGGAAAAGGGATTTGTAAAGGCATTCAACCGATTGGTCGGTGAACGGGAAAAGCATATAGAAAGATGGAATTCCATGAAATTAGATGGGACTCCGCTTGAGAAGATAAGGGCGGGGCAGATGATGGAAGCAACCGAAAGCGGACAGCTTCAGCAGTATGTTCCTGAAGCCGCACAGCTTGTTTTGGAAGAAATAATAATATTCGGTGCAAAGAAATATGAGTTTGCATTCTTGGAAGGCAGCAGGGTAAAGGTTTCCGTATGATCATTCGGAAACCTCCTCCTCATCATCCAAGCCAAATAAGTCAAGCTGCCCGTTCTGCGGCATATCATCAGTTTCTTCTTCCTGTTCTGTTTCATCAGCTTTCTTCTGTGGGAGTTTATGCGTGTAAAGCTTATCCCACGGAAGCGGATTCCTGCATTTTTTGTTATATCCGATAAGGATTGCTTCTGCAAATCCAAGAGAGCCGGAACGCCTGTCCTTTGCAGTACGAGCCAGTTCCTTAATGGATATTCTTCCCAGTTTTTCTTTAAAAATATCATCTTTGACCGCATCGCCATAGGCATTCAGAAAACGTGCCAGCCCATTCATCATGTTTGCACTGAAGGACTGGGCAGCACCTTCCCATGTTGCGACAATCAGGCGGATCACATGATCGAGCATGTGATAGCCGTATTTGTCGTGGATGGTCTCAAGGGTAGCAACGGCACAGATACCGCCAGGAACAGAAGAAGAGGTGATGGAAAGGTCATAAGATTCCACTAGATCACGGATGATAAGCTGTTTATCATTCCCAGCCTCAATGTTTGCCATGAATATTTCATAGGGAAGCAGGGGCTTTACATACTTCATCTGATTAGCAAAAATATCGGCTTCGTGTTCGTAAACGAGGTCATCATAGACCATGCACCATACAGGAGTCTCTCTTGAACCGGAGACGAGTGCCACGATTTCAATGGTGTGCTGTCCGTTAAAGACATAGTTGATGCCGTTACGGCGGCTGACTTTTACGGGATTTATCTGGTACAGATCGAAGTTCGCAGCGGCACGCTGGACATGATTCTGTGAAAGATTTCTCTGATATTCCTGGTTGGATACAAGATTCCTGATGGGAATCTGCTCAAAGTGTACTTTTGGAACATACTGCATGAGATCAGTTTGTTCCGATATTGCTTGGTCATCTGTCATTTTAATCCTCCTCCAACTGCGTCAGCAGTCTGTTTATTTTTCGTGTAAGGTTTATGATCTGTGTCCTGACCTCTTGCCGGGCAGAAGCGGATGTGGAAGGAAAATCCGTAAGCTCCATTGTCCTTGATATGGTTTTTGACCATGAAGGAATGGTGAATTTAAGGCTTGCCAGTTCTGCATCTGGGTCAATGACGGGCATCTGTTTGATGCCAGCCTCGGCGCTTTCCCTTTCACGTCTGCGCCTTCGAGAATCCGGTTTTCCTGTAGGAAGCCGCTGCCATCGCAGTTCATGCCGTAACTGCGAGTAGCCGATGCGGTCGATCGAACCACTGTCGAGCAGTCTTTTAAGTCCATTGATATCTTCGATGGGAAGTCTTGACAGCTCTATGACATTTTCATGGGATACACGGAGACTGCCGTTTAATATTCTGGATGTTATTTCCGGCCCTTTGATGCGGAGCTCATCGAGTGCTCTTGCATACACATCGTATTTTGTGACGGTGGAAAAGCCGAAGTTATATTCTTTACCGATAATGGCTGCAATCTCCGTTTTCTGTACATACTTCTGGGATATCTGCCCGTCTGCGTTGAGCTGTTTCTCAGGATGATTTTTCAGAAAATCAGCACTGGCAATATTCATGTCTGCCCGGAAGCGCCTGCCAATAAGATATTTTTTGTATTCGCTTGTGAGGTCCTTCCGTTTAAGCTGCTCTGTACATATGTAGGCTTCCGCTTCGTCACGGCTCTGGAAGAAGAGTCTGTGTATATTGAAGTGGATATCCCACTTCCGGCAGATAGAATAACGGAGATGTCCATCTATGAGGATGTTTCCCCAGACACATATAGCTTCATCACAGCCATGATCAAAGATATCTTCTTCGAGATCTTCTATATATTTTTCCACTCTTGGCTGAATGAGCTGCTGAAATTCAGCATCGGTTTCAAAATCTGGAATCTGATGATCACTCATACGGTTTCACCTATTCTGACAGATTCATCCACGAGGATACATTCCTGCATGGAAAAGCTTGCCAGTCCTTCTTTTTTATTTATTGCACCATAGATGCGGTAGGATCTGTTATTGGAAAGTTCCGCATTAGTCTGTTTTAAAGTCTGGAGTAGTTCACGGCTGTATAATTCGTAACTGTTTCGAATGTCGGAATAGCATGCCCTGACATGGTGGGCAAGGTAATCCTGACGAACGCTTTTCCTGACAGCAATCATATGGGTGTCGGGATTTACCAGAAGCTGGATATATTCCGGATCACCGAGCATATGAAGAGTATGTTTGTGTATTCGGATGCGGTTTTTCTTTAAGTCAATGCATAGGATTGGCTGTGAAGAGGGATGATTGCTCATAGTGTGTTTCCTCCTTTTGTGGTTCGGATGGATTTTCGGGTTCTTCTGGCGGTGTGTTCTCTGAAATTCCAAAGACAGCATAGCCGTCAAACATATTGATCTGTAAGTTGCTCTGGTGTTCCTCAACCGGCACACCGAATTGGTTCTGCCATTCCGCTGGATATGTAGGTGTCCGGGATGTCTTTATCTTTCCATCGTCTTTTGCTGTACGCACATATATTTCGGGCGTGGTAAGGTCAAAGACGAATAAGAGTTCATTATCAGACCGTATCAGTTTGCCGAGCAGTTTATAACGGTAACTGGAATTCCATCCCATCATGGTTATTACCTTGGCAAAAAAGATCCGGCATGTGATCTGCCTTGGGGAACGCTTCTTTGTAGCAGAGCACCATCGGAAGGAGTCTTTTTCATCTTCCTGGCATGGGCGGACGGCAAGTTTCTTTTCATCCGGGTTCACAAGGATCTGTACAAAATCTGTCTTAGGCAGCTTTTTGATGCATGCAGTATTTACGGATACTTTGTTGGCATTAAATGTAAAGGATGGTTCATAGGTGTGGGCGAAGAATTCTCCACGCACTACCTGATAACCCTCATAGCTGAAGGCATCGTCCTCGATGATCTGTAAGTCCCTTGAAGAGGACTGGATTAAGGTTTCATTGTTTGGCTGTTCATTCATTACGGTTCTCCTTCATGTCAGACATGAGTTGTTCTATGCTTTTTTCTACTTCATCAGGACTGGTCACCTGTATGTCTGAATCTTTGTATGCAACTGCTTCGTTGGAAAGGGTGTTCTGGTCATTGAATCTGGCAAATTCCTGTGCCTGTGCATGGCAATAGTAGTTGCTGCCGAAAGTGTCAGCCCAGTCAGGCGGATAGGCACGGACATTTTTTTTGAGATTGTCAGTAAATGGTTTTACGTCCGTTGGTGCATCTGGTGTCTGCTGTTCATCGATTACATCATTCGGAATAAAAATTTCAGTCTCGTCCAGATTGAAGATAAGGACAGCATCCGATCCGTTTCCCCGCTTGATTCCTGTTATGCGGTATCTGCAGTCTGCGTTCCAACCGAGAAGTGCATAGATGGTAGGCATAAAAGCTGTACCGCTGATTGCCCTTGGGGTAGAAATATCCCCTCGCTTTTTTGCCCACTGCATGGCGTTTCGGTGCGTCTGTGGGACGGTCCTTACGGCAAAGAGATGTTTGTTCGGGTGGATCAGAAGTTCTACCAGTGTGCTGTCGAGTTTCCTAACGGCAGTGGTTGAAAATTTAATATCATTCAGACTGAATGTCACGATAATGCGATCAGTGCTGTCAAAAAACTGTGAGCGTGCAATTTCATAACCACGCAGGTCAAATTCCCCAGACTGTACTGTTACGGGTGACGAGGGCGGAAGAAACTGTTCTGTACCGCCATATACACTTAGGGAAGCATTGACATAATCATCCTCTTTAAAGCCGGCCCATCGTGGATTAATGGATACAAAGCCTTTCAATACTCCATCTGGCAGGACCTTTAACTCCGGCAGTATTCCCTTATTTCCATATTTGGCATTGCTGATGAGCCGTTGTACGGCAATGAAATCGTCACGGGATACAATTGCCTCATGGTGATTACGTTTCCTGTATTGCGGGCGGTTCTGCATGTTCTTTTTTGATTTGTGATTCAGGTAATTTGGAGTATAAGTCTTTCGGGCAAGAACATCACCGCAGTGTCGTTCATTCTGCAATATCTGAAGGATTGAACCGGGAGACCATACGGTATTCCTTTTTTTAGTTTCACAACCCAGTTCTGTCAGGGTATCAGCGATTTCCTGACAGGTGCAGCCGTTTAAGTACATCATAAATATGAGACGTACAATCTTTGCTTCCGCTTCATTGATTACAAGGTTTCCATCTTCATCATGGTCATAGCCGAGAAGCGTGGGAGTGAGGAATATCCCCCTTCGAAACCGCATCTCAATGGAAGCATTCATGATCTCGCTCTTGGTATGGCTTTCTTCCTGTGCGAGGGTAGCCATGAAGGAGAGTACCATTTCGCTTTTCGGATCAAAGGTATTCAATCGCTCTGTCTCGAAAAAGACACCGACCGGATGCGGAAGAGCCAGCAGTTCACGGACATATCCGATGCAGTCTACAACATTTCTGGCGAAACGGGACACGCTCTTTGTAACGATAAGATCGATTTCTCCTTTTTTACAGTCTTCAATCATCTGTTTGAACTGATCACGGTGCTGCAGAGAAGTGCCGGATATGCCTTCATCCGCATAGATCTGTACAAGTTTCCAATTCGGACTTTTGCTGATGACATCGTGGTAGTGGTTTTTCTGTAACTCATAAGAAGATGTCTGTCTTGGATCGTCTGTGGATACTCTTGCGTAGACGGCTACCCGCTGTTCGTTTTCAACAGCGAATATATCTTCTTGTGGAAGTGCCGGAATTACATCAAGCTCATCAATGCTGACCCCTTTATATCGTTCCCTGATTTTGTTTTTCTGGTCCGCAATGGAGCCGGATTTCTGTTCGTTTTCTCTCATGTCTTACCACCTTTTTCTTATGATGTGGTTTATTATAAAATTTTCATAAGAAAATAAAATAGACCATACGGACAGGCATATCCGTATAGTCTATTCCAAAGCAATATTTTATGTGTAAAAATAGTGTGCCGCAGCATCTAGGCTTCGTCAGCCGAAATATGCCATCCGTTTTTGTGCATGCTGTCGATACTTGCTTTTACCATTTCATAAATGAAGCGTTTCTCATTTTCAGTGCATTCAGCCATCAGCAGATCAAGGTCAGTTTGGTAAGCAGTAGGGTTGTGGAGTTGGACTCCAGCGAGCAGCTCATCGACTGTTATTCCCAGGGCATTTACAATTCTGATGATAGACTCAAGACTTGCCTTGCGCTTGGCATTCTCAATATGGCTTATGTAGGAAATGGAGAGTTCCGTTTCCTCAGCGAGCTGTGCCTGTGAAAAATTGTTCTGTTCCCTGACTTCCTTAATGCGGTATCCGATCTGTTTGTGGTTTACAGATGCTAGTGATTCGTTCATAATGTTACCTCCTGTTTCTTTTTCTTACGCAAATAGATTATCCGTCAGCGAGTGACAAAAAGTTATGCAATTTAATAAAGCAGAGTGGAGTATTTCTGAATAACGAGGTGTCAATATATGTAGACATTTGTCGAACGATTTTGATTGATGGGCGGTATAAAAGATGCTATGCTGATGTTGGAACTGATAATATGGAAGTGAAAGAAACAAGGAAAAACAAGGAATTATAAGAAATACATATTGAACTGCGGTGTGCTGCTGTTCATATTTTTTTACCCTTATAGTAAAGTGCAATGGAGTAAATTACTAAAGAAATATGGTTCTAATATTTATTCTGGTTTGCGGTTAAAATAAATGTATCGCAGAGCAGAAGAGAGGTGTAATTTACTTGCGTACAGAGGACTATATCCCGAAAAGGGTAAAAGAATTATGCAGCAAGCATAAGGTTTCCAAGTACCGACTCGCACAGCTCACTGATATGTCACAGACCGCTTTAGGGAATATAATCAAGAAAGAGAGCATTCCAACGATACCGACTTTGGAAAGAATCTGTGATGCATTCGGAATTTCACTAGCACAGTTTTTTGCCGGGGACGGCATGAGACCAGATCTGACAGATGAGCAGGAAGAGATATTGGAAACATGGGATAACCTAAATACTGATGAGCGGAGAATTTTAATGAACTTCGTGAGATCTTTGAAGAAATAGGGGAAGCAGTTCAATTGTATCTGATTGATTGTTTCTCCTTTTTCTATGTGCTTTCCACGGCAGAAGAAAGCAGTGAGGATACAGAATGAGTGTAAAAGATGGGGAGTTCAAAACAAAAATCTACGATCTGATGAATGGAAGCTACAATCTTGAGGAATATCCAGTTGCAGAAAGTAGCCTGGTAAAAGACGAATTTGCAGAAGGGGAATACTGTGAAAAATTATATTCGCAGATGCTGGAAGCCTATGAGAGGGTATGCAGAAGACTTGGAAAGCCAGGCACAGAAGATGAAGATGTGGAGATTATCATATCGAACCTCATGAGCATAGGCAGACATCAAAGTATGAAGATGTTTGACTATGGGGTGCTTTTTACAGAAAGAGAAAATAAACAGTAATGTAACTGTAAAATGGTGTGGCTGTGATTGGATGGCTGCACCATTTTTTGATATAATCGAATGTAATCAAATGTTGACGAAGGGAGATAAAAAGTAGATGAACGGAATGAATGATTTGCCACTGGATAGAATAGTTGAGATTTTGGCTGCTAAAGGGCGTGAAGGCGAATATTGGGACTATAAGCAGGAGTGGCATGAGAATATGGCAGATTTGTTAAAAGATATTATTTGTTTTGCCAATACTCCACATGATGCAAACTGTTATCTTCTCTTTGGGATTGATGATGACGGACATATTGTTGGAATGAAAAAGAATAGACGTAAACAGGCAGATATTTTAGAAGCAATGGATAATCTTTGGTTTATCGGGGGCGTTAGACCTGAAATTTCTGTGGAAACTGTTGTGGTAAATGAAATAGAGGTGGATGTTCTTACTGTATATGATACGCAGAAGACACCTATATATTTAAAAAGAAACTATGGAGAAATGCTTGCCGGATGCATTTATATGAGAAATGGGGATAAAAACACTCCGAATAGAGGAATGGCAAGTATTGATGATGTAGAAAAACTCTGGAAAAAACGGTTTGGTTTATTGCAGACACCATTGGAGTATATTATCGGAAGACTGCAGTACCAGACAGAGTGGAAGCAGCAGGATCATATTTATTACAATATGTATAGACCTGAATATCAGTTGAAAATACTAAAGGGTGACGAAGACTATTTAATTCCGGAATTTTATGCTTATACGATGTCAAATAAAAGTACATCGTATGAAATGCTTCAGATTATTGCTGGAGACACGATATTAGAAGAATATCAAATTGTAGTATTGGACAGTGGAAGATATAAAACTCCAGTACCAGAATGGGGATTTGCAGGATACGACAGGTATAGAATTGATCATAAATTCACATATAAGTATTTTGTAAAAGGAAGTACGGAATATAGATTGCAACAGTTCTTTTTGGACGGTGAAAATGAAGAAGCAATATATGCTAATCGTAGACTGATGGAAGTGGTTTTACTTTATGAAACCGAAGATGAAAAGTCTGCGTTTGAAGCATATATTGAGGATAACCAAGAAGAAATAATGGAAAGAATTAGTAAAAAGGATAGGTATTCATATATTCAAGCTACAAATGAACTGGATACTAAAGAATGCATAAAAAGGCTTAATACAGGATTAGTTTTAAATGAAATGCTGCGTGAGTGGCGGAAATAGAGAATATCCCAGGGGAGCATATCCCACAAGGGGTTATCCCCCAAAAGGGTGTGGGTGAATATCTCTTTTTAATAAGAAGTTATGCCATCTATAAATGACAGGGGAAAACCCTAGACGGGACTGCACGTGGGGTTCTTGATTGCGCTCTTAAACGCCCTGGCTCGGAAGCGGAAGTATTGGAAGATTACGATGGGGATATTTCTGGTGCTGATTCTCTACGGCGAGCTCACGGAGTGGAGCCCGTCTACCCTGCGGGCGGTGCTGATTGCCATCCTCTCCATGAGCGGGATGTATCTCAATCGCGCCTTCGACCTCACCACGGGCACCGCCGCCGCAGCTTTTGGGGTGCTGATGGTGCAGCCGTATCAGCTGTTTCAGACCGGTTTCATCATGTCCTACCTGGCGATTCTGGGAATGGCCTTCCTCACCCGGCCGCTGAGTCATTTTCTGGGCGAGGGACTTGCTTCTCTGATGTCGCTCCAGATCATGATGATTCCCTTTCAGATATACGCCTTCAATCGGTTCAATCCGCTGACGGTACTGATTAACCTGCCCATTATTTTCCTGGCATCGGTGCTGGTTCCCTGCGGGGTAATCCTGTTCCTGTTCAGCGGGCTTCTTTCCTCCGGCGGCATTCCGGCAGAAAGCATGAGCCGCCTCACCGAACTTTTGGTGGGACTGAATCGGATGCTCCACATGAACGGAAGTCTCAGCGGGAGCTTCACCTCAACGGGGACGGCGGGAATTATTCTATTCTATTCGGTTCTCCTGTTCCTGAGTTCCGAACTGTTCCGGGTGATGGTTCTTCGGCGGGATGGAACGAATCTTCGGCGTCTCTTTTTAATCCTGACGATTCCCGCCCTGCTGCTGGTTTTGGGATTTCGGAATCCTCTGACCGGGGCCGAGGTTATTTTTATCGACGTGGGGCAGGGAGATGCTATTCATCTGCGAAGCGGCGGCAAGAACGTGCTCATCGACGGAGGCGGCGACTCCAAACGGAACGTGGGTACGGGTAAGCTGCAG
>ERZ1034687.334-NODE-334-length-30236-cov-13.922335_pt1 | contig 30236 bp, 62 predicted proteins | sample MGYA00520704_ERZ1034687 | MGnify/ENA primary metagenome ERZ1034687 (study PRJEB33766, sample SAMN09781762) | gut metagenome | biome: gut microbiome | host: Homo sapiens | place: Madagascar | study: EMG produced TPA metagenomics assembly of the PRJNA485056 data... | reverse complement strand
GTTAAATCCAGTTAAATTTCCAAGAAAAATAAGCGATTAGCAAACCGGATAAAATTCCTAAAAAGAATACAAACAATTCTTTCAATATGAATTTAGTTGCATTTTTCAAATATTGAATGAATCTTTTCTTTTTAGATATGAAGCTTGTTTTTCCAAGATCAGTAACAGAGCTTATATCCATTGATTTAATGATGTAACGTTTTGCAGACAAATTATCCATTAAAACATTTAATGTAACGTTGTCCGTATCAAGTGTTTCTGAAAGTTTTGAATTATCTATTTTACCTAATGAGTTTTCAATCTTTATCAGTTCACCCAAAAGTTCGTTTTCGTCTTTAATCATGTTATATCCCCTTTGTTGTTTTTGTAAGTATACCACAGAAAGTAGGTGAGTTAAATGAGTGAGAAAGAAAAAACTATAGTTGAGAAAATCAAAAAAGCAATTCCGAACATGTCAGATTTTGACAAAGGATATTTTCTGGGGAAAGTTGAAAGTCTGGCAGATGCTTCAGATAAGAAACAGGAAGAACGCAAAGAGCATGGAGATTAGATTTCCGATTAAATTGAATTGAAAGGTGGTGAGAGAAATTAAGATGCTACATTATAGCGTCCTAGACGCAATACCAATAACCATATTCGTTGTGGTTACATGCTTAATGTCATATTGGCACGGAAAATCGGAACATGGTCTTGGTATGCCGGGAGTTATTTTTACTATAGTTTTGGGAACATTAGGGCAGATTCTTGCAGGATTTTTCCCAATGATACTGCCGTAGACGATAGTAATTTTGCTGATTCGTCTTTTTTGCGATTTACAACGGATTCATTCAGTTTTTTGAATTGTTCCCAGTATTCTTCTGGCGAATAGAGGAAAAGCTGATTGTAAGATTGCATGTATTCGGTTCTTTCCGATGGATAATCATGATTAATCTGTTTGGAAGTGGACTCCAAAAAAGAACTAAATACGGATTCCTGTTTCTGATAATAGGAAAGTTGCTTTTGATAATCCAATTCGAGTTTTCGGATTTTTGAGTTGTGATAGTTGTTTAGTATCGTGACGATAACTGGTGAAATAATGGCTACAACAAGCGTTATGCCAGAGATCACATAAGACCAGTCAAAATTCTTTAAGTTTAACATGTATACCTCCACAAAATTATATTTTTTCAAGTATATCACAGAAAGTAGGTGAAGAACAAATGAACGAATTACAGATTTTTAATTCAGAAGAGTTCGGTGAAATCCGAACGGTAACTATTGACAATGAAATATATTTTGTCGGAAAAGACATTGCGAAAGCATTAGGGTTTTCAAATACCAGAGACGCTATTTCAACGCATGTTTTTGACGAAGATAGGGGAGTAGAGACTATCGACACCCTTGGTGGAAAGCAGAATATGACGGTTGTTAATGAGTCTGGTTTATATGCGTTAGTTTTTGGAAGCAGATTAGAATCAGCAAAAAGATTCAAACACTGGGTAACATCAGAAGTTCTCCCAACAATCCGCAAAACAGGTGGCTATCGAAAACCGATGTCAACAGCGGAGCAGATTAAACTTCTGGCACTTGGAAATACGGAACTGAATGAGCGTGTTGCAAACGTTGAGGAAGAAATCGACAGTTTAAAAAATGACATGCCACTGTACGGATGTGAGATTGACGATATCAAAAATCACGTTAATCGCAAAGTTGTAAATGTGCTTGGTGGAAAGACAAGTGAAGCATATCGTGACGGAAGTATTAGAAGTTCGGTATTCAAAGATATTTACCGCCAGTTAAAACGTGAGTACGGTTGTGTATCATCTTATAAATCAATCAAGAGAAAATGGATTGATGATGCTCATAACCTCATCAACGATTATGAGGTTCCGAAAGTGCTTGATGAGCAGATCAGAGATGCAAATGCTCAGATACGGCTTGTGTAGGTACATTTAATAAGGAAGTGATAGGAAAATGAAACAGCCAAAACGGTTGACCAGGGACCAGAAAATTATTCTTTCATCACAAGGTCTTGTAGCTGACAACTACATGCTTGAGAAAGAAACAGAATTTTATCTGGTTGTAGTACATAAATCCACTGGAAAGTCCAGACGGATAGATAAATATGCAGGAGGGAAATACAGATGATAGTAACAAATCCAAATGACTTAATGCTAGTTGAGTTACAGATTCTCAACGTATTCGGAAAAGAGTTCGTAATTGAGGATGGAAAAATCACAGGAATTGTAGGTGCAGGCGAATAATGGGAACAGCATTTACAGAACTTAGAGATGAAATCAAAAAATCAAAGATTTTTGGTTCATATGAAGCAAGCGTTCGCCGTGGTGATCTGCCATCAGAAACCCGGACAGCATTGAGAAGTGCCGTTAGCTTGCATGAGATGGATAATGTTGATTTCTTAGACCTGTTTGAAAAGACAGCAAGAGAACACATGTTAGAAGTGTTAGACACGATGCTTCGTGTAGATATTTTAGTTGAAAGGGGATAGAAAGGATGAAAATTGAGTTAAAAAAACTCATTGTTGAAAACTTTATGGCATATCCACATGCTGAGTTTGATTTTTTCAACAGAACAGTAGTGTCCGGCAGAAACGGAATCGGTAAATCCACAATCGCCACAGCTTATACATGGCTGATGTTCGGATGTGATTACCAGTTAAAGGATAATCCGGCAGTAAGAAGAGTTGTAGACGGTAAGTCAGTAGATGATATGGATGTGTCAGTAACAGCTGTATTGGATATTGACGGTAAGGAAGTGATTGCCAGAAAGGTTCAGAAACGCAAATACAAAAAGGATGGTGTCAGCTATTCAGATGATAACACATATTTCATCAATGAAGTTCCGAAAACGCTCAAAGCATTTAACGAATATTTTGAGATCGATATGAACCTGTTGAAAATGTGCAGCAGTCCGGGAGCATTTCTGAATCAGAAAACAGCAGATATGAGAAGCTATCTGTTTGGACTGGTTGAAAATGTCAATGATATGGACGTGGCAAAAGAAAATTCTGAACTTTCTGCGATTACAGATTTGCTTGAAAGATATTCTGCTGATGAATTAACAGCAATGAATAAGGCAACAAAATCAAAAATTGATAAGGAATTGCCAATCATTGACGGGCAGATCATGGAAAAACAGCGTGATATTCAGCTGAAATCAGACGTTGATGTGGCAGAACTGGAACTTCTGAAAAATACGCTGTCTGAGCAGTTGGCTGGCAACATCAAGAAACAGACAGATGCAGAAGCACTGGAAAAAGATTTACAGGGCAAAGCAGACGGAATTTTGGAACTGAAATTTCAGCTTAGTGGATTACAGTCACAAGCTAATGACGCGAATTTGAATAAAATTCGTGAAGTACAGCACAAAATCAACGATGCCAATGCATTTGTTGATTCTATCCATGAGGAAATCAGAAAAAATGGAGTTGCTGTTGACCGGATTAAGTCAGAGATCAGTGAAAAAGATTCTGCCAGAGAACTGTTGGCAAAGAAGTGGGTAGATGTTAACAATGAAAAATTCGATGATAACTCAACCATTTGCCCGACATGCCACAGAGACTTGCCAGACGAAGAAATCAAACGGATTTTCTCAGAGTTTAAGGAAAGCAAGCAAAAACGGCTTTGTGAAATCGAAGCAAAAGGAACAGCGTTAAAAGAAGAAATTGAGAAAGAAAAACCAGTTCTTACAGAACTTGAATATGTGGCAGAAGAAAACATGAAAAAACTCAATTCAGTTCTTTCAAAACTGGACGAATATCACAAACAGTTAGATGAAATTCCGAAAGTTGTAGACATTTCAGATACAGAGGAATACAAAAAACTATCTGCCGAAATTGATGCAAAAGAAGCAGAAATGCAGAAATCAATGAAAATTGATGATATGCGTGGTCAATTGAAGCAGGAAGAAAATGAGATCCGTAGAAAATTGTCTGAATGCGAAAGCCAGATTTCAAAATCCGAAACATCCGCAGACGATCAGCGCCTTGAAGAACTACGTGAACGTAGAATTGATATGGAGCAGAAAAAGGCAGATGCAGAAAAGATTCTTTATTTGCTTGGTGAACTGGAAAAAGCGAAAAACGACAAATTATCAGATGAAATCAACAAGCACTTCGGGGGTGTTAAGTGGCAGCTGTTTGAAATCAATAAATCCGGTGGCTACAAATCAGTTTGCATTCCTATGGTTGATGGGAAATCTATTCTCTCAACCATGTCAAACAAAGGAAATCAGATTATCGGAAAAGTTGATATTTGTAATTCAATTCAGAAAATCAATGATTTATCCGTACCTGTATTTTTGGATGATTCTGAATCATTAGACGTTAAAAATAAGGAACGTGTATCAAAATCTGTAGGGTGCCAGCTAATCATGTTGGAAGTTACAGATAGCAATAAATTGAAAGTTGTGGATGAATAATGTCAGGTGTTGGAATTGGTTGGAATTTAAAACAACCAGATACAAGATGCATGAAATGTAAAAGATGGAAAAGTGCTGACAACTCTAAAGGATGTTCAAATTTTAAAATTCCTGGAATGTGTACACTTTCATATTGTGAAAAAGATTTCAGAAAAAAGGAGAGGGAAAAATGAGTAAAGAATTAGAACTTGCAAGAGAATTGGTTAAGCGGTTAGAAGAAGCAGAAAGGAACGAAAAAGTCAGACTTTCAGAGCTGAATCCGGGCGATGTGTTTAAAATCGGAGAACATGATTTTATTGTTTTAGAATATTTTTCTGGCACCACAAAGGTAATCTCAAAAGACTTCATGGCAGAAAATGTTGTATTTGATGAAAATACACGAGATTACAACAAGTCGAATTTAAAAAAAGTTATTGAAAATGAAATTCAACCGATTATTGAATCAGAAGTAGGTTCCAAAAACCTTGTGGAACACGAAGTTGAACTAACATCCGTTGATATGCAGCGCGAATTTTGTAATTGCAGTTGCAAAGTAAGACCTATTACGTTTGATGAAGCAAGAGAATACAACAATTTGCTTTCCAACAAAATCCTTGATGATTGGTGGTGGGCGTGCACACCGTGGTCTACTGCTGATAGAGGAATGAAATACAGCATCGCCGTTGTTTCCCCGTCTGGCTGCATCGGCAGCCGCAACTGTCACAACTACTACGGTGTTCGCCCGGTTTGTATCTTAAAATCTAATATCTTTGTATCGAAAGGGGATAAGTAATAATGAAAAAGAAAATTACGGGAAATGATATTTCAGAATTGTTCGACAGAGTTAAAGCACTTGAGAAAAAGCTAGGTGTGATACATGTTCCGAAAGGATTGAAAATCGGAGATGAATTTGAACTTGCAGATGTAAACTGGAAAATTCTTGATATTACGGATTCCGGATATATGTGTATTGGTGACTCATTGGGAAATAAAAAGTTTGATGAAAACTCAAGTGACTGGAAAAAAAGTAGTTTGAGAAGTTATCTCCACACAGAGTTCTATAAAAAGGTTTCCAAAGAGATTGGTGAGGATAATATTGTTGCTTTTAAAAGAGACCTGTTGTCTCTTGATGGACAGGAAGAATATTGGGAAACAGATGATTTTGTATCTCTTTTGACGGTTGACGAATACAGAAAATACAGAAAATTCATTCCGAATTATGAACAATGGTGGTGGCTCATTACACCGTGGAGCACACCTTGCAACAATTATGAATCGACCGTTTCCGTTGTTTCCCCGTCTGGCTGCATCTTCGGCAGCCGCTGTAACTACGGCCTCGGTGTTCGCCCGGTTTGTATCTTTTCCTCTTCAATCTTTGAATCAGAGGAATAAGTAAATGGCCGAATCAGACTTAAAAGTAATTTTGAAAGCAAAAGATCTGGCAGAACATACATTGCGTGTAACTTCAAATTGCAATAGATATCCAAAGAAATACAGATTTTCACTTGTAGACAAAATGCAGAATAAGGCACTTGAAATCTATGAATATCTGTATGAAGCAAATCGAACCGATTTGAAGTATTACCGGAGAGAGCGTTCAGAATTACAGACTAAAGCCATAACTCACTGTGATGAACTTCTGTTTTACATTGAGTTATCAATGAAATTGAATATTATCAACACGAGAAGTATGGAATATTGGTCAAAAATGGTTTCAGATGTCAAGCATATGGCGATTGCTTGGAGAACGAAAGATAAAAGCAGATGATTTATATTGGTTATGCACTGTATAAACCGTTGTTTCCCCGTCTGGCTACATCAACAACAACAACTGTAACAACAACAACGGTGTTCGCCCATTCTGTATCGTACAGACAGTAAGAGTAGGCAATAAGCCGAAATCAGAAAAAGATACAAAAAAGTGCATGACCATTCCGAAAAGGATAAATACAAAGGATTTTTTACAATGGATAAAGATGTTATATGTGATTTTGGAAACCTGTATAGAGCTTATAAGAAAGCTAAAGCAGGCAAAGGATTTAATAGCAGCAGTGCTAAATTTCAAACAATGAACCTTGAGGGATTACACATTTTGAAAGAGCAGCTTGAAAATCAGACTTACCGGATGAATCCGTACAATGAATTTAAGGTATATGAGCCTAAAGAAAGAGTGATTAAGTCCTGCTCATTTAAAGATAAAGTTGTACAGCATTGCTTATGCGATAATTTGTTGCATCAAAAATTAGCAAATGAATTTATTCGAACTAATTATGCCGGGCAAATAGGAAAAGGTACACATTTTGGAATGGATTGTTTAAAAGAGCAAATGTTGGATTTTTATAATCAACATGGAATTAATGGTTGGATTTTAAAATGCGATATCACAAAATTTTTCTATCAAATAGATCACGATATTTTAAAAGATATTGTTGATTACTATTTCCCGGATGACTATACGAAATGGTTGAACCATTTGCTGATTGACAGCACGGGTGGTCTTGGACTTCCACTAGGGAATCAAGCTGCACAGGCATACGCATTGCTGATTCTGAATGGATTAGATCACTTTGTGACCGGAGAGCTTGGAATAAATTTTTATGGAAGATACATGGATGATTTTTATTTAATTCATCCAAACAAAGAATATTTGAAACTGTGTCTTGAATGTATAAAACAATTTATTGATAGCCTTGGCTTATCACTTAATGGAAAAACACAAATAATTCCATTTAAAAACGGACTGTTATTTACAGGTTTTCATCATTACATAACAAAAGATGGAAAATACATAAGAAAATTGAATGGCGTAAACAAAAGAAGAATACGAAAAAAGATTAGGGTTTGGGCGAAACTTGTCAAATCTAGGAAAATGTCAGAGAAGAAATTTTATGAGAAATATAATTCTTGGAAAAACCACGCATTGCATGGTAATTGCATCAAATTATGTCATTCAATGGATTTATATGTGAACGAATTATTAGAAAGTGAGGAATAATTATGGCAGAAACAACAGCAGTAGCAGAGAAAAAGGCTTTTACCACTTCATTAAGCGAGTGGAGCAATACAATTACAGGTCTTATTGTGAATGATTATAAGTCTTGTGGAATGGAATTAGATGATTATTCAAAAGAGTGTGCTATTGAAGCCATGACAAGTATTTTTAACCTTGTAAAAAATGACCCAAAATCAGACATGGGTAAATTAGATACAAGTAATCTGACTGGAATTGTGAAAAGATGTGCGAATCTTAAACTGAATGCCAGTGCATACCCTAGAGAGTGCTATTTCCAGTTGAGAAATGTAAATGTCGGAAAAGACCCACAGACAGGTAGAGATATCTGGCAAAAACAGGTCGAAATGGGTATTGAAGGTAACGGATATGATTCATTACTTTCCAACTACGGAAAGAATGTAAAGCAGGTTTATCCGCATTGGATTATAAAAGAGGGAGATAAATACATTCCACCGAAGCACAAAGGATTATCAGTTACAGAACCGGAATGGGAAGAAAAAGGATTATCAAGCAAAGCCGTAAGGGTTGTTTATCCGGTAATGCTTACTGACGGAACAGTAACGTATCTTTCTGCTGATCGTGACAGCGTTAAAATCAATCTTCTTGCACATGTAAAACAGAACATGATGAATGCTACTTTTGGAATCTGTGCGGACAGATATAAGGCTACAGAGAAGCAGAAATCAGAAATCAAAGAGAAGAAAAATGAGGTTCTGAACGCTTTGAGATCGTGTAAAACAGTTGATGAAATGCTTGAGTGTGAGATTGCAAAACCTTTTATCAGCGGTGCATGGTTAGATACGCCAGAAAGTATGATCCAGAGAAAAATGTGCAACAATGCCATTAGAAAATACCCGAAAAATTATGATCCAATGGCAAGACAGGCAATTCTTGAGATGGATGATATTTACAAAACTGCACAGGCAGAAATTGAAGAAAACGAAAATTCTGTTGATTTTATCGAAGCTGATGCAGAAGTTGTGGAAGCAGAACCAGAGAACTCTATGCCGGATTTTATGAAAGGTGAGTAAGTATGAGAGTAATTTCACAGGATGGAACAATAGATGTTCCTTATGATTATTTTTCATTATCTATGTCTAGTGGGAAATATAAAGATGTAGAAGTAGCATATATCTATTGCTACAATTTATCATCGCCGAATGGCACAAAGTTGGCTGAATATTCCACCGAAGCAAAGGCAATTAAGGCTATGGAAATGCTGAGAGAGCAATATGCGAGAATTGAAATTATAAAAGCTCTTGTAAGTGGCACTTGCAAGCATATGGAAGAATCGTTAGAGCCAGAAGAGTTCAAAAACATTCTTAAAAAATACATAAATATGGAAGTTTTTCGATTTCCACAGGATGATGAAATAGAGGTGGTTGAATGACACTGGAAGAGCGTGTAATCGTTGAGACTTACACAGGCTACTGCATGACAAGCGGTGACGAAAGAGACGAAGTGTATAAATACATGCAAAAACTTCTTGGCAGACCTGTTTATACTCACGAATTGGCTCAGGAATCTGTCATGAACAAACTGCACGAAAAGAGCAAAGCAGATTTTATTGAATTATGCAAAGGAAAGGACGTGTAGGTATGAGACAGAATCCATGCAGGTATTGCTCATCATCGACGGAAGTGAATGGCAAACATTATCCATCTTATTTTTCAGAAAAATGTTGTGAATGTGATTACAGGAAGAAACACATGGAATATCTGAAAAAGAATCGGAAATTTGAGGAAGGCGAACAGATAACAAGCCTTGAAGAATTGCTGAAACAGGAATGGGTTATGTGGTATCACAGCACTAGGCATATTGAAGTGATTAAGCATACTCAACTTTCAACTGTTTTGAAGTGGCTTGGCGATGGTGCTTTTCACAAAGCTATCAGGAAGGAAAACGAGGTGTGAACGCGAATGGACGAAGAGTGGAAATGGGTAAACGGCTTTTCTGGAATATACCAAATATCGAATTTAGGAAGATTGAAAAGTTTCAAAAGATGCCCCGATGGATATATTCTTTCTAATAAGAATGAAAAAGGAGGGTATTTTAGCGTTGTTCTTCATGATTCTATTAAAAACAAGAGACGTAGTGTAAGGATTCATGTATTGGTGGCGGAGACATTTATCGGAGAAATTCCTAAAGGTTACCACGTTCACCATATAGACGACAACAAACAAAATAATATAGTTTCAAATCTTGAGATAATACACCCAAAAGCGCATCGAAAGGAAACCGAAAAAGAACATCCACAAATTGTTTCCAGTATGGTTAATTACAATAAATTCAAACGTCCAAAACACATACGGCAATACGACATGAAGGGACATTTTATAGCTGAATATGCAAATGGACAAATTGCGAGCGAACTTACAGGAATTTGTCAAAGAAATATATTGCAAGTGGCAAATGAGGAAGAATATAAGCCTGGAAAGGTAAGAAAACAAGCTGGAGGATATATTTGGAAACTTGCAGATGAAAGTGAGGTGATGTAATGCTCAAATTGAAATGTTGTGGAACTGGAAGCAAAGGAAATTCTTACGCTCTTATGTTGGGAAATGAAACACTTATTCTTGATGTAGGAATAGGAATTAAAGACATAAAAAAGATGTGTGATTGGAATGTAAAAAACATAGTAGGTTGCCTTATTTCACATGAGCATTATTGACGACCATTCGAGGTCGTTAAACGATTTTAAGTCAATGGGAATACCGATACTTGCCCCATATTTAGGCGATAGCTGTAAATCAATGAATATGGGCGAATTTACAGTAAAGCCCTTTGACCTAACCACAATAGACGGAAACTGGACGCACACACACGCAAATGGCGAGCCTTGCCCGATATATGGCTTTCTGATTACACACAAGGAAATGGGGAGAATGCTTTACATAACTGACACAAATTTAGTCAAGTGGCGATTTAAGGATATTAACCACATTCTCTTAGGTGTGAATTATGACAAGGATTTAGTTGACAAGGACAACGACCCAAAGACAAAACACGTATTCAAAGGTCACTTATCCATTGACACAGCTTGCGATTTTGTTAAGGCAAATTATTCAGATAGCTTGCAGAATGTCATAATGTGTCATTTATCGAGTGAAAATGCTGATAGAGATAGTTTTATCGAGAAGATGAAAAAAGTTGCTTGCATGGCAAATGTAGATGTTGCAGAGCCGTGCAAAGAATGGGAACTACGCAATCCAAATGTTGCACCATTTTAAAGGTGATTAATATGTACAACGAATGCAAAAATTGCAGAGATAGAACACAAGAATGCCATGCTACATGCGTTAAGTATTTTATATTCACTCTGCAAAACGATGAAACTAAACGGCGTAGACATGAAGCATACATGCGTGACTGTTTCACAATAGAAAGCGTTATGCGTGCCGTTTATGACAAGAATAATATTCACCATGCCGATTATGGCTATTGTGTGAGAACTAAAAGGAAAAGAGGTATGACATGAATAAAGTAATCCTGATTGGAAGATTGACTAAAAATCCAGAGGTGAGATATACGCAGGGTGAGAAACCGATGGCTATTGCCAGTTACAGTTTGGCGGTAGACCGGATGTATAAAAGAGATGGAGAACCATCAGCTGATTTTATTAACTGCAAAGCATTTGGAAAACAGGGCGAATTTGCTGAAAAATATCTGAGAAAAGGTATGAAGATTGCAATTACAGGGCACATTCAGACTGGCAGCTACACAAACAGAGACGGAAACAAGGTGTATACAACAGATGTGGTAGTGGAACAGCATGAATTTTGCGAAAGTAGAGCAGAATCTACTAACAATTCTGGTTATTCACTAGTACAGCAGCAACAGCCATCTCCTGCACCTGTAAGCTCTGCAAATGATTTCATGACGATTCCAGATAACATGGAAGAATTACCATTTAATTAGAGGTGAAGATATGGGTAAACACACTATTGATGAGTTGCATCAGTGGCAGGCATTGCCACTGAGTGTAAAAATCAGAATGACGAAAGAACGTATTAGAAACTGGATTAATGAATTTGGCGAAGATGGGGTATATGTAAGTTTTTCCGGCGGTAAGGACAGCACTGTTCTTCTCGATCTGGTAAGGAAAGATTATCCAGAAGTTAAAGCCGTGTTTGTAGATGTACCGACTCAATATCCAGAGTTAAAACAGTTTGTTATGACTTTTAAAAATGTTGATATCGTTAAACCAAAGATTTCATTTGCGGAAGTTTGTGAAAAATATGGATTCCCGTTGATTAGCAAAGAAGTTTCAAACTGTGTGAGCGGTGCGAGAAAGTATGTTAAATACCTTGACAGTCAAAAATCTAACAAAACAATGTTGACAGACAGGCAGACAGAAGGTTCCGTATGCTTGCTACATGGCAGACCTGCTAGGAATAGACAGAAGAACAGACAAGCAGAACGAAAAGTACAAGAGTTTACAGATGGGAGTTATCCCTAGCGGTTCAGAATATTGCCTTAAAAAGTTAAATGGGGAGAGAGTGAATAAAGATGGAACTTATAGCTCTTTTAATCAAGAAAAATATAAATTCTTTCTTGAGGCACCATTTGAGATAAGTGACTTATGCTGTGACATTATGAAGAAAAAGCCAGCACATGAGTATGAAAAGAAAACTGGTAGAAAGCCAATTTTAGCAGTTATGGCAAGTGAAAGTGTTCAGCGTACGCAGAAATGGTTACAAGATGGCTGTAATGCCTTTAATGTCACAAGACCACATAGCAACCCTATGAGCTTTTGGACGGAACAGGATGTGTTGCTTTACATCAAAGAAAACAATCTGCCTATATGTTCCGTTTATGGCGAAGTAGTTACAGATTATGAAGCTATGGGGCAATGTGAAGATCAGATGTCATTTGCTGATTTTGGAATTTTTTATAAAGAAAGACCATTGCTGAAAACTACAGGTTGCCAAAGAACAGGTTGTGTACTGTGCGGATTCGGATGTCACTTAGAGAAAGAAAGCAGATTTGAACTTTTAAAACAGACGCATCCTAAATTCCATAATTTGCTGTACATTTTGAAAAACAATGGCGTCACATACGCAGAAGCCATTGACTGGGTGAATGAACATGGTGGATTTAACATTAAATATTGAGGTAAAACATGAAAAAAAATAAGGAAAAATTACAACAGGAAGTAGAGGAGATACGGCGGTTTGTGGATGGGGATTCCAGAGATGTGGCAATGAAGCCAGTCTTAAAAACAGGAAAGTCCATTATACATTGCAACAAAGGCGACCAACCACATGAGTGGAAGTTTGAAAAATGGCAGGACTGGTGTTGTCCTGTGTGCGGATGGTTTGTAGGGCAAAGATACAATGCAACGCAGGATAAGCATCACGATCAGAGAAAATGTAATTATTGCAATGAGTGCGGGCAGAAATTGGATTGGAGTGATGTGAAATGAGATTAATTGATGCCGATGCTTTGATCTCAAAAATTTGGGAACTGCATAAAAAGACAGAGGAATCATATGACCTGTGCGTTGATGAGTTGAAAGAAGTGTATTGCGGTATTGTATCGATTATAGATGAACAGCCGACAGCTTATGATACAGAGTGGTGGATTTCTGCCGATGATAGAGTACCGGAATCATCCGGCACTTACATAGTATGTTGCAAAGAACAGGATTTAAAACATGTAACATTTGCAAAATTCTATAAAAAGCTAGGATACTGGGAATTAAAAGGCAGCAGGACATTCTGGAAAGTTACGCATTGGATGCCTTTGCCAGAACCACCAAAGGAGAGTGATAAAAATGAGATTAATTGATGCAGATGCGCTGAAAAGAGATTTAAAGTCGGTTACTTTAAGCAACGGGACTTTGTTAAATACAAATACCGTGTTGCTATTATTGGATAAATATCCGACAGCTTACGATGTGGATGGAGTGGTGCAGAAGTTGGATGAAATGAAAAGAAAATCATTATATGGTCATGCAATTTCTTTTTCGGATGAGGATTTAGGGAAAGCATTTGGATTTGAAATTGCTATTGATGTAGTAAAGAAAGGTGGAAAAAATGACAAATAGAGAAAAATATGCAGAACGGATTTTAGACATTGCATGTAGTGGAACACGTATTGCAGTCAAAAAAAATGTTATGGAGCCAGTTCCGTGCTCAGACATTTCATGCAAATACTGCTATCTTAGATTAAAAAAGGGTAGCAGGTGTGACGATGCATGTAAAGAATGGTGCGAATCAGAATATGAAGAGCCACCAATTGACTGGAATAAGGTACCAGTAGATACGCCGATTTTAATTAGAGACGAAAAGGATACAGCATGGTATAACAGATATTTTGCGAGATTTGAAAATGGCTGTGTATATGCTTGGGGTAACGGGTGTACTTCATGGAGTGCATGTGGAAGTCACGATGTAATTCCATGGAAATATGCAAAACTGGCAAAGGATGGTGATAATTCTTGAATTATCAGAATATAGCAAAAGCTAAAGCCATAGAAAAGAAAAACAAGGAACGCTGGATTAAAGTAAATTCAAATCTGAATGACAAAAGCGGAATTTATATTCTGATCAGAACCGATGAAAACGGTTTCAGATATGCATATATCGGGCAAGCAGTTCATGTTTTGACCAGATTAGCACAACACCTTGTAGGATACCAACATATTGATCTTTCGCTAAAAAAACATGGTTTGTATGACTGCGACAATAATCCCTATGGTTGGAAAGTCGGTTTTTATAATTATCCAAAAGAAGAATTGGACTGGCGGGAACAATATTTTATCAAAACTTATGCAGATTTAGGATATCAGCTCCGCAATAAAACTTCTGGTTCACAAGGAGCTGGAAAAGCGCAGATTGATGACTACAAACCGCATAAAGGCTACAGGGATGGCATACAGCAAGGTAAAAAAGTGTTAGCAAGGGAATTATCGTCTATCGCTGAAAAGCACCTTAAAATCGAATTGAGAGAAGATAAAGCTAATAACAAAGTGTCGCAGAAGCAGTATGAGAAGTTTATGGATTTAATTAATATCGTAAATCGTGAGGTAAATAATAATGATGATTAAAAAAAGAGTGCGGGACGAGTATTCATCTTACGAAGCACAGCATGACGAATATAAAACACTTTGTTATTGCTCTAACTGTAATGAGTATTTAGGTGCAAAGGATAGTACATATCTGGAAAGCAACAATACTTTGAATAAGGATATGAAATTTTGCCCTAAATGTGGGGAACATGTTTAAAATTTTATTGAAAGTGGGTGATATAGAATGACATTAGGAAAACATATGGAAACATTAAGACCAACAAAGGCATTTAAAGTGGCATTTGACGGTTTAGAAGCAACTTTTAATTCAATGGGTGAACTGCCAGAAAGCATTTTAGATGCTGAACATGTCAGAGTGGCAAAGGACAAAAGCGGTTGTCTCGTTTATGAGGTAAAGGAGTGATTTTTATGTTTAAAATTTTGAGCAAAAAGAAATACAACAAACTCATTGAAGATTTTGAAAAATTGCAGAAAAAGGTCGAGGAACTCAAAAGGATAAACGAGAGTATTGGGAAAAAACTGGAAGATAAAAAGACAAGTTGCAAATTGAACAATGGCAATGATTTCTGCTTTAAATGCCAAAACTCTTACAGATATAAGACATATTGGGGAATTACAGAAGTCGAAAAATGCGGTTGTTTGCTTGATGTGTCTTGCGAGGATTTTAAGAGAAGAGAAAGCGAGTGATTCAGAATGAAGATCGATGAAAGTGGAATAAATCACAATGCGGTAAGGTTGATTGACGACATAGTAACTGATTTTGTGGATAACAATCTTGTCGAATGTAACAGCAACTACGCGGAAATTACCATTGGCTATATCAAGGGTGTCTGTGATATGGCCAACGCAATGAAAGAAGTTTTGAAAATCAATTAAAAATCAAAGAAAGGAATAGGTTGTCGCGACATAAAACCGAGGTTTCCTTTTGGTAGATTTAATATGATAGTGCATTGTTTATTTGAACAGTCTGGCACATTCAAGAATGCTTTCAAAAAGTATGGAATTGAAGCCTATGATTATGATATTCAGAATGAATTTGGCGAAACTGACTATGTTACCGACCTTTTCAAAGAGATAGAGGGGGGGGTACAACGGTGAGCCGAGTTTGTTTGATGAAATAAAATCTGATGATTTGATTCTTGCATTTTTCCCATGCACCAGATTCGAAGCACGAGTTCCGTTGCTGTTCAGAGGGCAGGCAACGCAACAAAATGGATGGGATAACATCCGGAAGCTAGATTATTCAATTGGATTGCATAAAGAATTGCATGAATTTTATGTAAAATTATCGCAATTATGTGTTGTGGCATACAGAAAATGTTTGAAAATTATCATAGAAAATCCATATACGCAGCCACACTATCTGACTACATACTGGTGCATTAAACCATCGTTGATTGACAGAGACCGGACGGAAAACGGAGATTATTACAAAAAGCCTACGCAGTATTGGTTTATAAACTGTAAACCGAAAAATAATTTGGTTTTTGAACCGTTAGAAGAAGTGCAAATTCGCACTATTGCAAGAGTCAAATCAACAGACAAAACAAGTCGAAAAACAGAACGCAGCCTTATGCATCCTCAGTATGCGGATAGGTTTATAAGACAATACATTTTGGACGAAAAATATTGGAAACAGGAGAAAAAGTGATGTTCGAAGTAGGGCAGAAATATAAAATTTATAGAAACGGTGCAACCGAAATCAGAGAGAAAGACTGGGTAAATGCAGTAGTAGAATCTGTGCCAGATCACGGAAGATTTGTACGGATGAGATTACATTTTACTGGCGGATTCGCAGGACATACAAGCTATGTTGAAGCATATCCGGTTGCAGAACTTGAGAAAATGATTAAAAGTGGAGAATTAGTGAGAAGATAGGAGGGGAAATCATGGAACAGCAGGCGGCAGAACAGATTAATTGTATTCTTGAACTTTTGCGTAATTGCCTTATTCAGAATGGCGTGAGCATTGGATTTACAGAAGATAATGAACTGATCTTTTTTGACACAGAAACTTATCTGGCAGATAAAATATTCTGCGGATTTACAGTACCGATCGAAAAATTAGTGAGGTAAAACAATGAAAATAGAATTGCGAAAAGGTCTTGTTGCTTATGACACGAAAAACAATATATCGCTGAATGGTACGATTATTAATTGTGGCTGCAAATCACCAAGATTGCTTTCGATTGGCATTATTGACAACACTAATTTCTGTATAAGTATGGTTGAGTGTCAGAATTGTGGGAATGTTATATTTACTAAAAGTGAGGAATAGGAGAATGAGAAATGTAGATAAAATTCGTTCCATGAGTGATGCGGAACTGGCAGAGTTTTTGTGTGAAGTATCTTCATATACATCGGAATATCGGTGTGAAGAATGCATGGCATCTGAGTATTGCAAGCAAGGACATCAAGGCTTTATTGACTGGTTGCAGGCAGAATGTGAAGAAACAAATTGATTGTTCAAACAAAAGATAGATAAAGGGGATGATTAAATTGGCTGAAAGAAGAATGTTCGCAAAGAAAATTACGGAAAGTGATGCTTTCTTAGATATGCCTAGTAGTACGCAAATGCTTTATTTTCATTTATCAATGAATGCTGATGATGATGGATTTGTAAATAATCCGAAGAAAATACAGCGAATGTGCGGAGCAAGTGATGATGATTTCAAGCTTTTAGTGGCAAAGTCATTTGTAATATTGTTTGAAAGCGGAATTATTGTGATTAAACACTGGAAAATGCACAATTATATCCAGAATGATCGTTACAGACCAACGGATTATGTGGATGAAAAATCCATGCTTGGATTGAAGAAAAATAAGGCCTATACACTGGATGAAAATAAAATGTATACAAAATGTATACAGGACGTATCCGTAGGTAAGGTAAGGATAGGTAAGGATAGGTTAGGAGAGGATAGTATAGGTAAGGATAGTAAAGGGGAGAGTGTGAGAGGGGAAAAAGCCAAACGCTTTGTTCCCCCAAGTGTGGAAGAAGTCGAGCAATACTGTTTTGAAAGAAGTAATAATGTTAATGCTCAGTCATTCATTGATTTTTATGAATCTAAAGGTTGGATGATTGGTAAAAACAAAATGAAAGATTGGAAAGCTGCTGTCCGAACTTGGGAACGCAACCGTGGTCAAACTCAGAAAGAAGTTAAAAATGAATTTGATGAATGGAGGGGGGCATGATGACAAGAGATGATGTCAAAAAAATACTGATGATGATGTCAGCAGCTTATCCGAATTTCAAACCGCAGGACAAAACGGTGACAATTAACACTTGGTACATGATGTTGTCTGAATATTCTTATCAGCAAGCCAAAACTGCATTGAGAATGTATATTGCATCTGACGAATCCGGATTTGCACCGAGCATCGGCCAGTTGATCGCAAAGATGAAAATTGCAGATACTCCGCAGCAGCTTAACGAGATGGAAGCATGGAGCCTTGTAAGTAAAGCAATCCGTAACGGATATTACGGAGCGGTGGAAGAGTTTTTAAAACTTCCACCGTTAGTACAAAGGGCTGTAGGTACTGCGGATAATCTTAGAAACTGGTCGCAGACGGACCTTGACAGCATAGAGACGGTTGTTCAATCCAATTTCTTGAGAGCGTACCGGGTAGAAGCACAGAGAGCGGCAGAAATATCAAAAATGCCATCTGACGTCAAAACAATGATTGAGGATACGTTTCAGAACTCTTATTCGGCTCAAATAGCGAATAAAAATAAATGTTCGGTAAAATCCTTACTTGAAGATAAAAAAACGGAATACGGTCAAAATAGCGATATTACAGTGCCTATGCCAAATGATTGGCGTGAAAGATTAGATAAGGGGTGGAATTGATGAATCAATACAAAGTTTTTGTGAATGGGAAAACATTTATGGAGTGTGCAACTTCCGAGGAGTTGACGGAAACGTTTGGTATATCTCCACTGAAAGCAAAACACATGTCTGACGAACACAAGCCGGAAAACGTTGAAATACGTTTGGAAAAGATTGGTGAAGTTAAGAAACCGAAGAAACTAAGTATGACAGCTAGATTTTGTGACAGATTTGGAAAAGAAGCATATGCACAGTGGGTGGAAATGAACAAAAGATATGGTAGTAAGGTGAATGTATGAGCAGTAAATTAAGCAGAGCAAAACGGAAGAAAAAACCTAATTATGGCTGGATGCAGTCAGAAATTGATGCAATAGGCGAATATCAGAGCAGAATAAATTGGATGTCGAAAATGTCAAGCAGAGCATACACAAATATAAAAGAGATTTCGTTGTGGGTATTACATGACAAATTCGGATTTGGAATAAAGCGATTGAATCGTGTAAATGAACAGGTTAGAAGTTGCGTGTTAAAAAACGATCAGGCTGGAATTAAAGTGGATCACATTATTCTGTACTGCAAGGAAAAAATGGATATTGATATTTATGTAGAGTGTAAGCGTATTCCGAGAAACACAAGATATCAGATCGCAGGCATTGAACATCCGAAAAATCCAAGAGATATGATGGATTATACACAAGCTGCTACACTGGCATGTGCACTGGCAATTTGTATGGTGTGTACAGAATTACAGGAGATTGAGAAGTTCAGCAAAAATCAGATCAGAAAATTTGTTGATGAATGTATTTTCTTGATAAATGAGTACATGGCAACCGGATATATCTGCCAGAATGACATAAAAGTAATTTTGAGAGATGAAGTAAAATTTGATATAAGAGGTGAGAACAATGGCAAAAATTGAAGTCCCAATTTGGGAAAAGGTCACGCTGACAATTGAAGAGGCATCTGCTTATAGCAATATTGGAATCAATAAGCTGAGAGAATTGTCAAAAGACCCGATGTGCAAATATGTTATATGGGTTGGTGAAAAACGATTAATTAAGAGAAAAGAATTTGAAAAATATATTTCTGAAAATGTGGAAATGTAGACTTTTAAAGCCTTATGTAGTAATATGTGATTACTGTATTAAGGCTTTTTCTTTTAAGAAAGAGGGGTGCAAAGTATGGGAAAAAGCCTAAAAGGAAAGGAACTTGGTGTAGGAATCTCTCAAAGACCAGATGGCACTTATACTGGAAGAATAACGGATGCAAACGGGAAAAGGATACAAAAATATTTCAAAAAATTGCAAGATTGCAGACAGTGGGTTTCCGAAAAACAGTTTAGCATTGAACATGGGAATGCCTTATCAAATAATCCTACTGTTTCAGCATGCTTTGAATATTGGCTAAAAAGGGTGAAAAAAAATCAAATAAAAGAGTCAACGATGATAAATTATACTGGTATATGGGAAAAACATATTAAAAAAGTTGTCGGTGATAAATTAATAACAGATATAAAACCTATACACTGCCTGGAGATATTGCAAAAAATGTCAGATAAAGGTTATAAGACATCGACAATAAAAGGAACACGGATGATTTTGAAATCCTTTTTTCTTTTCTGTTTGGAAAATAAAATTATTGCTGACGATCCGATGAACCGGAATGTAAAAGCTTTTGGTGAAGAATCTAAAAGCAAAAGAGTTTTGACTGTGGAAGAACAAAGAGATTTTTTGATAAATACAAAAGACTCATCAAATAGCCGTGCGTGTGCATTTATTTTACAGACTGGATTAAGGTATGGAGAACTAACCGCACTTGAGTGGGATGATATTGATTTTGAAACAAAAACAATGCATATAACCAAAAGCATGACATACAAAAACAGTGGTGGGTGGGAAATTACAGGAACAAAAACAAAAAGTTCTGTTCGCACAATACCACTTACGCCGGAGGCTATAAGAATTTTAAAAGAACAGAAAGAGATAAATAAAAGTATAAAGATTATAGATATGAGATTTAGAAATCTTGTATTTGTAAATCAAAAAGGGAGACCACGTACAAATAATACTTATAATATTTTTTTGAAAAATTATTGTAAGAAAGAAAATATTGAAAGATTTTCTATTCATACTCTTAGACATACGTTTGCAACAAGGTGTATAGAGGCTGGAATGAGACCGAAAACATTGCAAAAAATAATGGGACATGCGAACTTGGCAATGACGATGGATTTGTATGTGCATGTAACAGAAGAATCTAAAATCAGAGAAATGGAAATGGTTGAAAAAATGCTGAAAATTGTGTGAATTGGTGTAAAAATGGTGTAAAACTATTAAACTAAATAACACGAAATCCAGTAAAAACAAGGGTTTGCGGGTGGTCATGGGAGCATGATACTAATTCCACATAAATTGACATTGCGCAAATTCGATTATTCGTTAAAATAGTACAAAAGCTCACAAATGGCTAAAATACTGGGTTTGTGCATGGAATGTTTAGTTCACAAAATCTCACAAAAACGCACAAATTCAACTTTGGATTGGTGTAAAATGGTGTAACTTAGAAAAAATGGTGTAAAAAATGGTGTGAGAAAATAGCCTTAATACAGTAAAAAAATCGGTGCCTTTAGGCATCTTTTTTTATGTCTGAGCATATAATATAAGGGGTGCTTTTTGTCAATTTCTCAAAAAATATTCTGGAGGTATTGCCATGATAAAAGTGCCGGATTTTACCAAAGATGAAATTAATTACATTTTAGATAAAGCTAACTTCACAGATCAGCAGCACACATTGTTTATGCTTCGAAACAAAGAGTGTAGCTATGAGATGTGCGCTGAGGAAATGAACGTGAGTATTGCTACAGTGAAACGTATAGCAAAAACTATGAATGAGAAAATAAGAAAAGTGATGTGATACTTTTTTGAGCCGATACTGATATGGTATCGGCTTGTTTTTTATGCAAAAATTTAATCAGAAAGAGGGTGACAATGTGTTTTCAGATGAAATTTTAGAGAAAATTTTTAACAGAAAAGAGATGCAAAGGCTTGATTTGCAGACACAATCCTCTGTGATACATGCGATCGAGGAAGTTTTAGAGGGGGAAAAGCAGAATGCAGATGAACAACCAGTATCCGAATAGCATATACAATCCGCAGATACAGCCATATTTCCAATATGGGAATTATGGTGGAAACCAATACCAACAGCAGAGATTCGAACCACAGCAGCAGTTTCAACAGCAAATTCAACCGGTCCAGCAGCAACAATCGACTTTCATAAATGGAAAAATTGTTCCATCGGTTGATGTGATTAATGCAAACGATGTTCCGATGGACGGAAGTGTTGCAATATTCCCAAAACAGGACATGTCAGAAATTTATGCTAAACAGTGGAATGCTGACGGTACAATCCGTACTGTCGTGTTTAAGCCAGCTTTAAATGAACAGGCTAACAACTTATCAAACGATAAAGAAAAAACTGTTTTAGAAGCACTAGAAGATGTCAGAAGCGGATTTGATGAAAAGATAAACGAACTTGTAAGTGAAATTTGCAAGTTAGAGCAAAAAATTTGCGATACACCAACTAATAGAACAACTAAATCAAAGAATAGCACAACTTAGTTGGTGCATTAGTTGATATGTATTTGGTATGTTAATTCAAAAGGATGGTGCAGAATGAACCCATTAAATATTTTCCAGATGATGAAAAACGGAAACCCACAGCAATTTTTACAACAGATGATGGGAAATAATCAGATTATGAGTAATCCCTTAATGAAGAATACAATAGAGATGGCTCAAAAAGGCGATATGCAAGGAATTGAGCAAATGGCACGAAATTTGTGTAAGGAAAAAGGTCTGAATGCAGACGATGTAATAAATCAGATCAAAAGCAAGTTTAATAATTAATGGCATAATAGATGTTTGTATACAATTCCTAGGTGACATCTTTATGAATAAAATTTTCGGAGGTAAAACTATGTTTAACTCAAACAATACGCCTTTTACCATGCCTGTTATGCCGGCTACCGGCGGTTATTCTGACGGTGGCGCATGGGGCGACGGGGGATGGTTATGGATCATAGTCGTGTTCGCGTTGCTTTTTGGATGGGGAAACAACGGATTTGGCGGTTTCGGTGGCAATAACGGTGGTGGTTATGTTGCTACAGCAGCTACGCAGGCTGATATACAGAGAGGATTTGATAATTCCGCAGTTATCAGCAAGTTAGATGGCATTTCCAACGGACTTTGCGACGGTTTTTATGCAATGAACAACAGTATGCTTACCGGTTTTAACGGAATCAACACAAATATTATGCAGACCGGTTACGGCATTCAGCAGGCTATTAATGCTGATACTGTTGCTAATATGCAGAACACCAACGCTTTACAGTCACAGTTAGCTAATTGCTGCTGTGAGACAAGAGAAGCTATCCAAGGTGTAAATTACAACATGGCAACAAACACATGTGCGTTGCAGAACACCATGAACACAAATACAAGAGATATCATTGATAGCCAGAACGCAGGCACTAGAGCCATTTTGGACTATCTCTGCAATGAAAAGATTTCTTCCTTACAGGCAGAAAATAATGATCTGCGCAGAGCAGCTTCACAGGATCGCCAGAGCGCACTTCTTACAACTCAGATGGCAGCTCAGACACAACAGATTATCAACGCTGTGAACCCGGCTCCGATTCCGGCATACACCGTTCCATCTCCGTATGGATATGCTTGCGGATGCAATACTGGTTGCGGATGCTAAAAGCACAACAGAATAAGAGTAACTTAACCAAGATTTAACCAAGGTTATGTCTGCTTTAGCAGTATTACAGTGATAAGGGGCAGACTGTTGTTTGCCCCTAAATTTGATTTAGGAGGTAAATTATATGGCAGAATATTTAGCTGTTGCGTCACAGGAAGTGGCTGCTAACGGAAATGTTGTTTTTACAAACACAGCAGTTAAAGGCTCTAACTGTATCCAGCACAGAGAGGGTTCTGGAATTGTTACGCTTAGAGGGCTTACAAATCAGTGCCGGGCGAGATATTTTGTAGATTTTTCTGCAAATATTGCCGTTCCTACTGGCGGTACGGCCGGAGAAATTTCTCTGGCAATCGCAATCAGTGGTGAACCGGTTCTTTCTTCACAGATGATTTCTACACCGGCAGCAGTGGCGCAGTTCAATAATGTTTCGACTGGAATCTATGTAGATGTTCCGAAAGGCTGTTGCTTAAACATAGCCGTTGAGAACACCAGTGGTGTTGCTATTGACGTAGCTAACGCTAACTTAGTTGTAACAAGGGAGGCGTAGAGTTATGGATATTAAAAGAATGCATTGCATGATTGAGAAAATTGCAGAGTGCGCTGAAAGTGAGTTCAACAAGGGGATAGAGAATGTTGACCCGGTAGAGATGGGGCAGGTAACAGACATGCTCAAAGACCTTGCGGAAGCCATGTATTACAGAACGCTAACCAAAGCAATGGATGAATCTGAAACAGATGAGATCATGGAAATGTTCGATAGATACGGCGATGGTGGTAGAAGATTTTACGACAATTACCGATATGCAAACGGACGTTTCGCACCTAAAGGAAGAGGAACACGCAGAGGATATGAGGAAATGCCATACTGGCACATGACCCCGGAAATGTACCATGATTGGACTGACGGGCGAGACATGGACAGAGACAGAAGAGGGCGCATGTACTATTCCGAACCGTCACGCATTTCTGACAGTGCTATGCGTGATTCAAGAGAGGGTAGAAGTGGCATGAGCCGTAAGACATACATGGAGAGCAAAGAACTCCACCGGGCAAATACACAGCAGGACAAGGAAGCAAAGATGCGTGATCTGGAAAAATACATGAAAGACTTGAGCGAGGACGTAACGGACATGCTTGGCGATATGACACCGGAAGAACGGTCTATGATTAAAGCAAAGATGTCTACACTGGTGTCTAAGATGTAAATGATAGGGGCAGAAATGCCCCTATTTCTGAACCTTGAAAACTGAATATTGGTTAATGGTTTTTATGTTGACAAAGCACATATTATTTTGTATAATTCACACACAATTTAACCAAAATTGTTATAGCGAGGAATTAAAGAATACCAGTCGGCAGGCTGGCGTCTGAGTTGGCGGTTTTGGTGGAAGAGGATGCAGGCAGAGTGAGCTTGAAGTTATTCCCTCAGCAAGATACATGTATAGGTGTGTTTTGTTGAGGGATTTTTTTATGCAAACAATGCCAGTGCCTACCTGTAAATCAGTTGTTAAAGAAAGGCGGTATTAGTATGTATGAATTAGTGGAATTGAGAAAAGATGATGTTTTTACTAACAGCAAAGTGATTGCGGATGGAACAGAAAATCAACACGAATCTGTTACAGCAATTATTCGGAAATATTGGGAAGATGTTCTGGAATTTGGGAATATTGAGTTCTCCGATTTTAAATCGGGAAACCTCAAAGGTGGTAGACCAGAGAAAATCTATTATCTCAACGAGGAACAGGCAACATTTGTTATTACTCTTTTGAGAAATTCAAAGACAGTTGTTAAATTTAAAAAAGAGTTGGTGCATCAATTTTACAAAATGCGTCGTTTTATACTAGAAAAGCAGACAAAACAATGGAGAGATACCAGACTTGCGAATAAAGAAAACAGGTTAAAAGAAACTGATGTGATAAAAATGCTTGTTGACTACGCAAAGGAACAGGGCAGTACGCATTCTGACAAGTTGTATATCACATATACAAAATTAGCAAAGTCGGTTGTCGGCGGGAAACGGGATGCTGTATCTGTTACAGATCTAAACAATCTTACACTTGTTGAAAGCATTATACTACAGACAATCAGAATTGACATGTCTATGGGAATGAATTACAAAGATATTTATAGGGACTGTAAAAACAGAATCGAAAGTTTTGCAGAAATAGCTTATTTAACTGCATAAGATATACAGAAACCATTAACCAGTATTCGGTTGGTGGTTTCTTTTTTTTGGAGGTACTTATGTTTGAAATCAACGGTATACTTTGGAGAATCTTATTTGTGAATGGGAATAGTGAACATCTATTGCGTTCTGACGGCTCACATAGCCTTGCTGTGAGCGATTGGAACGATAAGACGGTATATTTATCCAATATTCCTAAAAATGGCTATTTGCGTAAAATATTGGCTCACGAACTATGCCATTGTTTTTGCTTTTCACATAACATAACCATGCCTATTGAACAGGAAGAGTACCTTGCGGACTGGATAAGTCTGTACGGTACGGACTTGATATATCTTCTTGATGATCTAATGGTAAATTTACAGATTGGAGTTGCGTAAATGAATAAGATTGATGAATTACTAGAGCATGTGCAAAAGACTAATCCTGGAATGACGAAAGATCGGTTACTTGAAGAATTGGAAGTTAGCCGGTATGCAGCAAAATCTTTGCTTTACACAATGGCACAAATGAGAAAAGAGCCTATAAAAATATAGGCTCTCAGTAATTATCCCATGATGAATGTTGAAATTATTCCTGCAATCTCTTCGGTTAATTGATTCTGTTGTTCTTCTGATATGCTGTCAAGAACATCTGTGTTTTCAAGCATATAGTCAGAGATAGATTCTATCTTTGTTTTCCCATTGGAATCTTTTGTTAGAACACCCTCAGATGTAAATAAAACACCGTCGTATCTGGAAACGACAGTAAAATTCAAAGTGTTAAATTCTTCATACTGTGAACAAACCGCAGAGATCACATAACCGTAATACGCGTTTGCCATATCTGAGGCTTCTATGGCGATGTAAATATCTCCATATTTGCCCTCTTCTTTTGGTGAGTTTAGTGACATAGTTATTTTACCACCGCTGTACGAATAATCCTCTTTTTTAATTAATTCTGTATCATCAGTGCCAGTAGATGCGTGATATTCCTTGACAAAATCATGAACGGCAGTGGAGATAGCATCTTTCGTTTCTTCCGGTAATGCAAATTGTGATCCATTATTCAGCGTATCTTTCCAATCTTCCGGATAATATCCAACGACATCTTCTTGAGTGGCATCTTTTGGAATATCATCAGAAATGATTTGGTATTCTTCACCATTCCAAGTGATAGTGTAGTCATATCCGGTTATGTCATTAACTGTTAAATCTGCCAATATAAGCACAGCCTCATCCGGATTGTTTTTTAAACACACAAGATTCACCATTTTTTCATCATCGTCTATCTTGATATAAGCTATATCAGAAATAGCAGAATAACCATCTTGTTTATATTTATCAGTATCAACATTGAAACTAGCGTCTTTTGGAATAGATTGTTGTGAAGAACCACAACCAGAAAACATTGCAACAGATGTCGCAAGTAAAAGTGTAACTAATAATTTTTTCATAAAATCCCCCTAATTAAAAATGTCCTAGCAAAATTTTGACCGCCCCGGGGTAGCAAAAACCGACTCGAAAAATGAAAATCGCAAATTCCAAAATTTCACTTCGATTTTTGCGAATTTTTTTCAAATTTTTTTTCGAAAAGTTCATTCAAAAAATATTCCAGCAAAATTTGATACCCCCCGGGGTACTGATTTTTGACCTGAAAAACCGTTTCGGAAATTCTCAAAATTTGGATCAGATTTTCACCGGATTTTCAAACATTTTCTCAATTATCTGATAACTTAAAACAATTCAGACAATTTTGTATATTCTCAGAACTCGTCACCGGATGGAATCCAAAAACGGGAACCGATCCCGGCGTATGTCGTTATATCTGCCGAAAGCATACACCGGAACGGCCTGCAATGTCAATTGCTTTGCTTTATGTATTCTGTATACAAATCATTTCTACCTATCGCCCGGCAAAAATCCGCCAGACAGTCAGCGGAAACAAACTGCGACAGAACCGGGCGACCGTTCTTTTTTTGCACGATCATAGCACCTGATACACCGTCAAAAGTGCATTTTTCAATTTCAAAATTATACATGTTTTTTCCTCCTGTTTTTTGTGTTCGATTAATAAACCGGATGCAATCCGGAATGATTGCAAACAGTTCTTTTTTTGAGTATGCAAAAATAAACCTATAAAGCAATTTAAAAAATACAAAATAGGAATATTTTTTCGTTTTTTTGCTGATGCGCTCAGCGTTTCGCGTGTGTGATCTGTTTTTTTCTGGTGGCACACAAGCACCAAAACGCAAGCACAATTCTAACCGGCGTTGCTTGTCCTGAGCCGGGGCGATTCTAACGCGGTCGCCGCTGCGCTGCATCTGATCTTTTTTCTAACCGTGTGCCGGATGCAGAAACGCACACGAACCGCCATTTTTTACCGCTGACAGCTGCGGAACGCATAAATACGCCAAAAATTCACCGTGCAGCATATAGCCACGGGATGCAAGAAAGACCGCCCGCCGGAATCGAACCGGGCAAAATAACCATTGACGGCACGACAAAAAGCCGGAACAAATCCGGCTAATTGCAAACAAAGTCACCTTGCCAACCTGTGACAAGTACCATTTTCCCGTCTGATCTGCGATAAACGACCCCGCAACCGTCCGCATACGTCGACCATACAAGCCAGCCGGGCGGTGTGATTTGTTCGCCTGTTTTATAATCTCGCCATTCATAGCGCGGAACCGTTCCGGCTTTCTCTTTCCTTTCTGCTTCCTGGATTGCTTCTTCTTCCGTTACAAGCTTGTTTTCGTCTTTTAAGTGCAAAATATAAGCTCTCATTTTTTCATATCCTCCAATTTTCCAAAATATAGCAATGCGCCGGAACTTCGCCCGGCGTTGCTTTTTTTTATGATATGCACATTATTTGTTTAATCTGTATACGTTGCCGTCATATGTATACAAATCAATTCCGTTTTCGTCCTCTTCGTAGCTAGTCACCGTTGAAAGCGCATTTTCCATTTTCTGAACCTGTGACGGCTGAGAGACCAGCACGCCGGCAAAAAAAGATGCTGCGCAAAGTAAAATGATACAAATTTTTGATTTTTTCATGTCTATTTCCCTTTCTGGTCTGCCATCATCAGCACCGGGAGACCGTCCCACGGTGGACGCTCCAAAAATGAAGCGTTTCGGCTATTTATGCGGCTATAACAATGCCGTTTGATGCTTCGTAAACGTCAAAATCGCAATCGCGATGATATGAGTCATAATCGAAGTATCTCATAACGATAGAAGCTGCGTTTTGCATTTCCTGTTCTATGAGTTCGTCGCAACTGTCGTGATAGCTTTCGATGTCCTCATAAAAGATATAACTATCATGCTTTTCAAGGGCTTCTTGCACGTCCTCTGTACTTAAATACTCCATTAATGCGACTACCTCGTCGCGTTCGTATTCGTCCAGGTCCTCCAGTTCCCTGATCGTTTCTATAACGTCATCGACGTTGCTATAATTGAGGTTGCGAAATTCAACCCCCAAATAGTTATCAATGTCAGCGATGAACCACTCGCCGCCGTCGCGTTCCGTGTCCTCTTCGATAAATGCTTTGGCTTCGTCTGCGGTCATCCAACCATAACCGATGCAACCGTTGTTATAAGCTCCCCATGTGTTTAAATAAATTTTTGTTTCTGTCATTTTCTTTTCCTCCTGTGATCTGTCTGTTTCGTGTTTCTTAACTTGGTTATATAATAAACCAAAAAGCGTTTAAAGTCAATATAAAAAATAAACTTTTTTGGATTATTTCAAGATTGACAAGAAAGAAAAAAAACGTTACTATATATAAAAGAAAAAATGAACAGGAGGTAAGAATAAAAAGGTGCTTACATACAAAATTAACGTGCTTGAAACGCTCAAAGAAAGCGGATACAACAGCACAAGAATATTAAAAGAGGGGCTTATAAGTCAGTCGGCAATGCAAAAAATAAGAAAAAATGAAATGGTAGGAATTAAAACCATTGAGAAATTATGTGAACTTCTGGATATGCAGCCAGGAAACATCATTAAATATGTAGAATAAAATAAACCAAAAAAGATTTAAAAAAACTGTTGACATTAAACGAAAAAAAGATTATTATAATATTGCAACAAGCAATAGGCGAAAGCCGGAAAGGAGAAACATGTTAGACATGGGAATGACAGATAAACAGTTCAACGGTTTTATCAGATTCTTGATTGACGGATTGAAAGAAGCCAAGGACGAACAGGACGCAGAGAAGAAAGACGAGCGTTTGCAGAAAATTTTGGATAACCTGCAAAGCACGTTAGAGGACTAAAACAAACGGGGCGGACAACCGCCCCAACCAACAACAGAAAAGGAGAAAAAACATGGCAACAAAACAATGGACAAGCCACCGGAAACCGGTGTACGTTGGATCAGAAATTGAAACTATATGGACAAGTTGGGGTTATCCTTATAGCCTGTACAAAGAAAAAGGGACAAGCCGATATTTTGCGGACATTTCGGAGGGGTTCGGAGAAGTCGAAGAGATAAAAGCAGACAGCGAAGAAGAAGCAAAAGAAATTTTTAAAAGCTGGATGCAGGCTCTTGAGGAAGAAATAAAACAGGATCACGAAGAGGAGTAAGAAATATAAAAATTTAAAGACGGTCAGAAATGACCGTCCTTTTTTCTATCCAGATCAGACCGCATGAAACAGATTGCGAACAAAAAGCGAACTGAAACCGGTACACCTATTGAACACGCGCAAAGCCTTTATTTGTGCGACTTTGCGAAGCTATTATATTTTTAGGTTGTATACGGTCGGACACATCAACGGACACACTGGCGGACACACCAACAGACACGCCCGGGCAAGTGTATAAAAAAGTGCGTTAAAATCGGAAAAATAGTGGCTGAAAATAAATGATTTATGACCGAAAATGCGTGTTTTGATAAAGCAAATTGTTGAATGTATCCAAAGTGTATCCAGTGCAAATTTTTATACCCCTTTCCCCAATATCTTCCCTTTTCCTTTTCTTCCCCCACACCCCTATCTTATCCAATACCTATCTTTCAACCCTTATTCCTACCTGTAT
>ERZ1034687.333-NODE-333-length-30263-cov-10.376457_pt1 | contig 30263 bp, 19 predicted proteins | sample MGYA00520704_ERZ1034687 | MGnify/ENA primary metagenome ERZ1034687 (study PRJEB33766, sample SAMN09781762) | gut metagenome | biome: gut microbiome | host: Homo sapiens | place: Madagascar | study: EMG produced TPA metagenomics assembly of the PRJNA485056 data... | reverse complement strand
GTCATCAGCACGGGCTATGATGATGGCATGCAAGATGGCATCAAGAAAGGAAGAGCAGAAGGAAGAGCGGAAGGCATGTTAGAAGTTGCCAAGAATCTTCTTTCAATGCACTTGCCTATCATACAAATTATGCAAGCCACCGGCTTGACCCAAGAGCAAATCAAACGTTTGAAGAATTAAGCCTTGTCATAATTTCAAGGCAAGAACATAAAAAACAAGCAAGAGAAGGTAGGCACATATCGCCCCCTTCCCTTGCTTATTTTTTTATTTGTCGAAGATTTCCACAACAGGAACGGTCTTTTCCATTTCCTGACGACTCATATATTTATAGGTACCGATTTGCTTCATGCACTTTCCACTTGGAATCTTAATGCTTTGAGAATCAAAGTAAGAGACCCCATCCTTGGCAAGAAGCATTACGACCATGCCCACATTATCATTATTCCCATTATCAGAATATTGAACCGTTGCCAACGCACTGCCATCAGGCAACACTTGAAACACCTCAATCTCACTAGCCCCTATCGTCTGCTGAGGCTTTTCAAACAACACGACATCACGCTGCACACTTCCTTTTCCTTGCGAAGCGTTGACAATCACTCCCAAGACAAACACGAAGATGATGCCAGTAACAACACCACCTAAATAGGTTAAGACAAATTTTGCTTTTGTACTCATAATGCTATATTTTTTAATTCCATAAGTTTCATATAAAATTGATGCCACCCTCTCAAAAGTTAGATTTGCTTTCTTTGCTGAAAATTATAATCCATTTTATTTTATATAATTCTCCCAATGCCCAGGCAGAAGCCATAGCCTATAAGAGATTATTTAAACAATCCTCACCTCAGGCATTCTTTCCTTAAATTCGGAATCTATCAGATGACATTGTTGCTTGATAATACCACGACGATAAATGGCCGGCTGCAAACAATACAAGTCAAAGAGCTCCTTATCGACATCCTCTGGCGTTTGCCATTGAGGGAAAAGCAATTTAATATAAGCAGTAGCTATACGCTTGATAGCCTTACTGTCACGCACATCTGCCTTCGTCTCAAACTCTACCAATTCGTCAAATAGCAATCCGTATGAATTTTGAGTACGCATCGTATGAAGTATTTCTGAGAAGTATTCTACATTGATAGTCCAACCATGGAAAATCATACTACTATTCACTCTTGGCAATTTCCATCCCTCTATGAAACTATGGAAACGATCCAACAACGCAGACTCTTTGAAGTTATTTGGCAAAGAGTCAAAATAGTTGGGAGAAATCGGCAAATGACTAGAACTCAATGGGATATTACCCATCAACATCAATCCACACTCAGACGAGAACTCATTGTTATCAATGGTAGTCTTGCCACTCTCCAAATATGACTTCAACGCAGCCTGTATCTCTGCAGGTTCTTGGAATATAATCGTCTGAATCTCATCAAACACAGTAAAGTCATGGTTCTTAATAATTCCATTCTGCTGTTTTTGTTTATCATAAAAAAGCTTCGCACGAGTCACCTTACCACCACTAACAAGCCAACCATACTTAGACAAGTTGCCAAACACGTAAGACTTACCCGTACCCTTTGGTGCCAACTCGATAACGTTCAGTCTTGGCTCGATGAATATCAACAAGCGAGTCAAGAACTCCAGTTTCTGCGTCATAGATGTAAATCCATCTGGATCATACTCCATCGCCGACAGCAACAAGTCTATCCATTCCTCTGTAGTAAAGTGCATACGAGCATCTCGGAGATACTCCACGTCCACAGAGCTATAGGGTTTGAACGGTTTGAAGTCAACCATACGAACATGGTTACGATTGCCATTACTATTATCATCTGGCAGAAGGCACAACTTCACTATACCCCACTTCTCCCCATCCACCAATTCATGGGGATGCTTACTATAGAGATAATCAGGTATAATTCCCTCTCTCTGCTTGATGCCATAATCAGGAATGGCAAACTGCTTTTCACCCTTGACCAAATCAATATAAATGGTAAAACGAGCCAACAATGTAACTTCCTTACCTGAAAGGATATCATCTTTTACACTTCCCCCGTTGGCAGGTATCACCTTGTCTAGGAACGCACTCAGCCCTTTTGTATCGACCTCACCAGTACTGATATTGAGGAATCGCTTCAATAGGTAATCCTTCACGAAGGAAGGCAGATTACGACCAGCGAAGATGCTATTAGTTGCATTTGGGTCTTTATAGATTGACATGGCTGAGAAATATTGTCTCACCTTTTGTTGTAATTCTTCTTTCATCTTCTTTCCAAATTAAAAATCAAACAAGTCTTCTTCTTGAGCACCCATCTTCCACGATATGGTATGGATACCAATCTCTGTACCAGAAACAAGCACTCGAATATCACTAACATTCTCATCTACTTCAAGTCGCTCCGAAGTGAATTCATCCTCATCCGTCTTGGTCAACTGATATGACTTGTTATTATATATAATATAAGGTGTATCTGTCTTAGACAAGCCCTTTAACTGCAATTTCACAATAGGGTCTGTAGCCGACACCTCTGGAGTTAGGAGCACTACGTTCCAATGGCAATTAGAAGGATTGCTTGAAATCACAAATATCGGAACGAGCACCTCCTCAGGAGTACAACCTCCATGAATACCTTGATCACGTGGCACTTTATTGCATAATGACTTATGAGTCAATGCACAAACAGTCTTTCCATCATCCAAAACTATATAGTTTTTGTCTTGCGTTGCCTTACCTGACTTGCAGACAGCCAAGCGTCCATGATGGTCAGATTCGAAGCCCGCAAGATTCAGCCCCTCTTGTAACTGAGAGAGATAAGTCAAACCATGGTCGCTGACAATCGCAATCTTCTTACCGGCATATTTAGAAATGATTGTCTCAATCGCATTCTGGACTATTTCCATTTCCGAGATGATTGTGTCGGGATATTTATTGCCTTGCTTATGTGCCAACGCATCCAAATCTCCCACTTTCATCGTCTGTATATCAACATCCGAAAGTCGCTGTAGTTCTTTTTTATTAACCTCTGTAGTAGTTGGCAACAAAGCTCTCGCCACCATTGTCTCATTCAGATACAAGTTATCAGCTTCATGCTTGCCAAGTATTGCTTGAACGAAAGGAATCCATTCCACGCCCAGCCCATCTATCCAATAATAGACCTCTATATCGGAACGATTAGCCAACAAAGCACCAGTAGTTTTCTGCTTCTGATACCAGGTATCGAAACTTACACTGTCAGCATTATGCTTCGCAATGACATTCTTAATTTCTTGCGTATAGACATTTCCTAACTTCGCCTTTTTATAGTTGTCGAAATAGGAGGATAACCATAAGTTTTGTGGTGTCAATAATGGCTGAGACTGCATATAGTCGAACAACTTTGGGAAAAACGGCTTGACTTCATTCACCTGGATATGTCCCTTACCTAGCCAAGCGATAGCCAACTCTTTCTCCTTATGAGTAATACCAGAGAAATATTTGATGGCTTCATGATGACCGAACCGGTTGGCTACACTTTCCAAATGCTTACCTATCAACACCTCTACGTTCTCAGTTAGCGTCACATGATTCAAGGCGGCCTCATTCAGACAATCCCTACGCTCATCCATTTCTGTCTGGATGGACGTCGTATATGTAGCGATTTCGGTAAACAAGTCTGCATTCGTATAACATTTCATCTTTGACAAGCAAGTTGCCAAGAACTCATCTGTAAGATTAGACATCTGATAATAAGAGCACAACAACCATCTATCAAACTTAGAGCTATGAGCGAACCAAATTTTCAAGAACGACTTATAAGATGACAAATCATTGACATCGAAGTATCTCGACACAAATGAATTCAAGTCAAATTCCTTTGACAAATCTATTTGTTCTGCCAAAAGTCGCCAATTTTCTTCGTCTGATTCATGATAAGCCATATCTCCAAAATCCAAACGCAAACCTAGTTTCAGAAATTCAAAAGTATTCTGAGGTGTCACGTATGTAAAGGCATTGTCCGGCTGTGCAAACTTAGCGTTGGCAAAGATGGATTTAGACGTACTCACTATCGTACGTCTTTGATGCACTTCAGGTTTCTTCCATATATCAAGCCACTCTCCTACAGTATGCACCACATTAGCTTTCTCTTCTACCTTCTTCACACCATAGCAAGAAGCATCTTTCACAAGAATCATAGTATAGTTCTCCGCAGATGTCTCCTCATCATGCAAACGCCAGACATTGATTTGAGTATCATTCTCGAAGGCACTCATTTTGCCCTCAAGTCCAATTATCGGTATATAAATGCGTTGTGAACGCTCCACACCTGCCCATGAAGCCTCTATAGACTTTAACGTCTTAATCAAAGCATCAAAAGTATGGTTTGACTGATTGTCGTAGAAACGAGCCAACTCCGAGAATGGCGTAATCACGCTATCCCTCCCATCCAATGACGCTATATATTCAGAGATATGCTCACTCAGTTCTTGGTAAGTAATCATCAAGTCGGGATAATCCTTGTCTATCCACTTATCGACACTTTGGATGGCAACTTCACGTTCTGATTGCATATACATAACAAATTCATAACTATCCTTGAAGTTGTCAAAAAGCACAAAACGGATTGGGTAGCGGTTAGCTGTAGCCGCCCCCATTCCGTTCATATTCTTGTCTTCCTCCACAAGAGTCTTCAACTCTTCGAAAGAAGTTACTGTCTTAAATCTATTATCATTAAACATACTTCATAATGATGTCAAGAGTTTTCATATCACCGTTGTTACACAAGTCCTGTAGAAGATTACGCAGTTGCTGATTCGAAGCCAGAGGCATCACTTTACGGGCAATCTCATCACGCTTACTCTTCATCTCAAGTGTTTCTACCTGAGATGAAGCTGCCATTGAGACTGACGAAACATCAGAGCCTACATGTCCCCAAGAAATGCTAGCCGAACCACCTGCTTGCTGGTTCATTTGCTCTTGTTTGAATCGCTCTTGCTCTTCTACATATCGACGTTGATTGTCGATGCGTTGACGTTCTTGTTGCTGTTCCAAGCGCCAATTTTTCAGAGTATCCGTTACCTTATCCTCTGTCCAAAGACCGATAGTTCCCTCTAAATGTCCGAGAATAAACTTCTTAGCCTCATCAAACTCGCTCTCCTGCAGGTTGATATAATCAAGTCCCATCACATAGTTCTTAAAGCCTTTCTCGAAATTGTTAGAAGACTCCAACAAGAGATTACCCAGGTCGATATTATTCTTCAACCCCTCAGCTACCTTTGCCATTAATGGTGGATTTTTCACGCTTTCAGAGTCAGTGATTACCTTGATGATACCATCTATCAGCTCACGATTTTCTTCAGAACAATCAGGAACGTACTTCAAAGACCAGAGAGGATAACCTACTTTAGTAGAATACTCATTAGTCATCGCCCAACGAGCATCAGTTAAACTGCTGATGTCGGAATAGCCAGGCAATCTATCAAGCTTGAATCTCTTGATAAGATTTTTCGTAATACTTCCAGCCTCCTTACTCTCAAACATAAAGTTAAGCTTGTTAGAAGGCTTTCCTGATTCCCAGGATTTAAACATCTCCACAACATCATCAACCAAATGCTTTGCGGTTCTTGGTTTTCCGTTTGTATCGAAAATCTTTCCAACATACTTACGCATAGCATACGCAACCATAGCCATAGGACCATAAGATTGAAATAGACCGTATGGCGGCATCGTAAGTTCTTTCAATTTATCCCCCAAATTGAAGACTTGGTTATTAGTCTTATATCGTTTCAAGACTGAGTCGATATAATCAGATACCTTCTTCATAGGATGGTTATCATCAACATCTGACTTCCAATTCAAGTTGTCATCCAAACTGTCTTGGAAAAGAAAATCTACATGCTTTGCCTGCGGCACTAATTTAGCAAGGACTTCTTCTTTCGTATTATAAGACAAAACTGTGTCTACCGTAGCCTTAACAGACAATCTCTTCCAATAGGTGTTAGAAATGCGATTTTGTATCAATGGCAAAGACTCCAATCCTGCCTGGAAAATCTCCGGTGCTATTACAGTATTCACTGTCGAAGCAATTTTACTACCAGAAATCACATCTTGTAGATTACGCAAATACCATGAGATGTTTCCTGCTCTTATTTCGCTCATCCAGTTATTAATCATCTCCTCTGCATTCTTGGAGTATGTGTTTTTTTGGTCTGCCAAACCATGCTTCTGCGCACAAGTTGCATTAGCTTGATATTCGATAAAACGCTCATATTTATTTTCCTCCATAGGAGTTTCTGCAATAAAGAAGCACACATTCAGAAAGCGTTCCTCCTTTACAGCCTTTTCCACAATGGCATGAATTTCTTGAAGTTCTTGTTTTGTACGACCTACAAATATAGGCAAAATCACAGAGAAGCTAGCAGCACTACGAATGAAAGTTTCTATTTTATTGAGCAAAACATATTCATTGCTAGATAGAGAGAAGAACTTAAAGGTTATCATACGTGTAGCCTTATCTGTCCATTTCATCATTAACTTACTAGCAGCACCAGCATAATTTATAACCTCATCAGTGTATAAATACGTCGTTTTTCTCAATTCATCCTTGATGCCTTGAATTTCATTAGAAGGAAGAGCAGTATAGAGTATAGAATAGTTTCCATCTGGTTGTCTCTGAATAATTCCTTTCTCATTGAAATAAGCCAAGATAGAAGGCACATTATCATAAATCATCGTACCCTGAAACAATTTCAGAATATTTTCTTCACTTGGAGTAACACTTGATTCATTGGCTATATTATTCAATGCATTCAATAATAATATTCCCTTGAATACAGCCATATAATCTGGTCCTTGCGCCTCAACCGTCACATGATTGGAGTTAAATCTCTCCGTGACTGCACCAAAACGAACAGAATCACTTTCAAAGTATCCTTGGACATAATCCCAAAGATAGTCAGAAGTAATTGTCTCACGATTTGAATAAGCCTTTTCATTATCAAAGAATTCCTTAACTTCATTGCAAGCCAAGAATTCGAAAACACTACGACTAGAAGAACCTGCCTCACGAGCAAAGTAGGTTGCTAAATTGGCTGTTGCAGGATGGAGAGGGAACAAGTTGGATAGGTCTTTCTTTGTCTGAGTGGGATCAGTTGATGAGAAAGAGAATTCCGTTAGCAAATCATCCAACATAGCACAAAAATAATGTCTATGAGACTCATAGGCAGCCCAGTCTTCTACCTTGAACTTTTTAGACATAATTCTAAAGGCTGAGACAGTTTCCATATTATAAGTCACATAATGGTAACGTCCCATTGTTTGAGTTCTTTCTGCTTCTTTCAAAGAATTCAATGCAGAAGGATGTGACAAGAACAAGAAATACGAATCATTCTCAGGGCTCATCATAGCCTCAGCAATATCCTGCAAAATCTTAAGCAATTGCACGCCTATGTCTGAGCGTACAATATCTGTAAACTCATCCCAAATAATCAACAAGCCCTTATAAGTACCTTGCTTGCGCAATTCATCTTGAACCTCAAATAACCAGTTCTGCAAATTTGCAGTTTGAAGAGGGATGCTAAAACCTCCATTTCGAAGAGCCATACGCATTCTATCTAGTATCTCGGTATCACAACTACGAAGTCTAGACTTCAACTTATTCGTATCTGGAGCTACACTTTTCAACTCATCATTATTTTGAATAAGCATATTCCAAAAAGCAGGTTCATTGTCTATGTGCTGAATATAATTATCAAAATCTGTTTTTACAGTAATGGAAATACCTTCTTTTTTCAAGGCATTCTTAACTTCTTTCTGAATTTGCAAAGACAGATCCGCTTCATGAGCTATATCCTGTTGACCATATAAGTTAACAGGAAAAAGACGAGTGCTTTGGCGTAATGTCAACAAAGAATTCTTTAATATATCATACTTAGCATCATGATATTCTTCATCAACATACTCCGTTATATCTTCTACCGAATCACACAGCAAATGCTTCAATACGGCACCTGCATGACTCTTGCCTGAGCCATAGGTACCAGCAATCCAAATTGGCTTGTGATTGTCGGCATCGTTGTTGCGCACAGCACTAATTGTCTTGCGCAACAAATCATTAAATTGGTCATTAGCTATAAAGGTTTTCCAATCATCAGGTCCCTCATATCGAATATTGTAAGCTGGTTTCATAGAACGCAGCGTTACGATGTCATTGTATTTATTTGCCATAATAATCACATTAAGCGTTTCAAAACATCTAGACAATCTATATCATCACGTAACGTGATACTATCTAGTCCCATATTAAGTTCTGCTATCAAGAGGCGTTCTTTTGCCGAATTGAGATTTCTAAGTTTCTTGAAGAACAGTTCTTTACCAATTCCAAACTCTTTGTATGGTCCTTTTCGGCAAGACTCATTATAAAAGTCAGCTACTCTCAAAGCCTTAGTTCCATTCAATTTTGAATACTTATAAAGAGAATAAGCTATTGCTATATCCGAGATGTTGTCATACGTCAATCGCTGGTAGTTATTCTTTCCTTGAGGTACACCTTGCTCCATATCCTCACCTATTGGAGAATATTTAAATACTTGCAACAATGCCCCCATAGCGTAAACCACAGAAGAGCGAGAAAACGAAGAACCAAAATACTCAATAGACAATTCATCTAGCAAAGGCTTTGCAAAGGTTTGGTTTACCTTAATGGCATTTACAAACCAGTCTATCAAGGCGTTATTATGAACTAGATTGACCCATATCAACTCCCAAATCAAGTCGCTTTGATCAATATACACTTCAGAGCAAAACTCACCAAAATCAGTGAGCTTGCATTTCGAGTCTATAATCTCGGAATCTTTCAACCAAGCCTTAAAACTATCAACTTGTTTATTCCCCAAAGTATTACTGGTCCAGAATGCCTCAGGATCATCCAAGAACTCTTCTACCCATTCTTCATGAATGCCAAAAGTACCATACTTTGATATGCTACCAAGCTTTCCTTTATCTTCCATATTCGATATTAATGAATTTGCAACAATACAGCCATTATCATGAAATGTCAAACATTTATGACAATGAACACATTTATCTCTATCTACGTTCAATCTTGGATATACAGAAAGTGCGCCAGTCGGGCACTCAACCTCACATCCTTCACAATTTATACAATATGCACTCTTATACACAACTCTTTTTAGCAGCGGTATCAGCTGAGAATCTGTAACATTTGGAACATTAAATGTATAATCATTATTATCTGTATAATCTATATTGAACTTATATATCTTATCTTTTATCTTTAGTTCACCCTTGACTTTTGCCTTCTCTTTTACAATATTGAATGTGCCAAGAACAGGCAACCAATCCATTATCTGATAATGGCCATTTATTACATGGGCAGAAAACTTTGGAGCCAACGACTTAAACATCACCTTTGTATTTCTGTTCTCCAATGTACGACCACTAGCACGAAGTTTCCATTTTCTATCTTTTATATATTCATCCAAATTTGGAATTTTCCTTTGCTTTGCCATAGATATAAGCCTATCCAAAAATGGCGATAATTTAGCATGATACTTTCTATTTACTATCATATCATCCCATGGAGAAGAAAATGGACAAATTACACATCCTACGCGAGGTTTTCCTAATCTATAGGCTTCATTGATATAATGACCATATTTGAATAAATACAAAAATATCTCTGTAGTGTTCCACCTCAAAATTGGACGAGCATTAATAACCGTAGAGTGCTTAACGCCTCTTCCTATTCTCTCATAGCTAGAACGCATAACACTCTCCTCTGCTCGCACACCTTCAAAAGCCAAGACTTTTAACTGCTTATTGTCTTTGCCTTTCATTGTTCTGTAAAGTGGAGCTGTTTTCATAATTGCACAACACCAACGATGCTTATCGCTAGGCGTGCCTATCTTATCCCAATAGTTCAACACACTATCGTGATTACGAGCCAAAGAGAATTTTAAGTCAGGGAACTTCTCCTTATATTGCTTCTGAATCTTATCGTAAAGTTCTAGCGATGGAGGCAATTCATAGCCTGTATCACTATAAATCACTTCAAAGTCGGTGCTAGGAATTGCACGTGTACACAAGTCAAGCACTACTTGTGAATCCTTGCCTCCAGAGAAAGAGGCTATAAACTTGTCAATCTTGGTAGTTTGGTAAACTCGCTTTCCTGCGTTGTTGGCATCCTCTAATGGCATAATGTCAAAAGAATCACAATCCTCCTTCACTATCGCCATCTTCTTCTTAGTTTTCTTCTCTGCCTTTTGAGCCAATGCCTCAAAATCCAAAGTGTTTGCCGATGCTGCTTGGATGGTTTTGCGAGCACGAGCATACTGTTCGTATGTCTCATGGATGAACTCAATGGCTTCGCTCTCCAACAAGAACATCATATCCTTGTTGCGATACAACATAGTTTCTACATCAATTGGCTCCAACTCTAAATGTTCACCAGCTGGTTGAAACACAACTATTGCGGCATCATAGATATTTGCGCCCTTTGCCTCGAAGACAAGTTCACCTTTATAATAATATTGCTTATTGATAGCCCAGAGTAAAGGCTCTTCGCAATGAGGATATTTCCAACCAAGCTTATTCAAACCCAACAAGTCCAACTCTTCAAAAAACACGGGTCTAGGAGAGGTTCCTAGAACTTCTGGTACTATACGAGAATGCAAGAGCACTCCATTTATCTCCTTGTCCCATGTTATTTTATACACTTGGTTACCTTTCTTTTTCTAAAATCCGTAGAATCCCAAGTGCGGATGGTTTGTTCAAGTTATCGTTCTAGTTATACTATATACAGAAAAGCGTGGGATTCATTCTCGTCCATCCCCAAACGCAGGCCTTCGCATTGCCTAAACTATCGAGACAGACAATGCAGAAAGCCCACGCCGGTATAGGAAAACCAACTAACGAATGAGATGCCGTATAATATACCTTAGCATCAAACCAAGGTATATATACGACAATTCGCAGCAGGATATAATATACCCACCGTGAGCATTCACCCATTGCCACACCTGCTGATAGTTTGTAAAGTTGCGAAGTTTACGTTTGAGCAGATGAGCGTAAGTAAACGCTCTTTTCTATAAAAGTAGCACCCTCCCGCTCACCCATTAGGCTTTCTGCGGATAGAATGCAAGTGCAAAAATAATGATATTCTATGGATTTACCAAAAAAAACAGTGAGTATTTTTATAAAAGTCTCTATTTTTCATAAAAACTCGGATATTTTATGTTTTTGCACATGATATATTCCATTTTATCGTGTCTTTCTCTTCACTATTCACAAAATAAGCCTAAAGAAAAAGCACCCCCCAAAAAACGAAGTAGGCTTCAATGCCCAATGAAGCTTACTTCATCGCCAAACGAACTAAGTTTCGATGAGCATCGAAGTCTATATACCCCAAAAGCCCAGCTTGCACGCACAAAATGCAAGCTGGGCTATATTTCATTATCCTCACAGATAGTCAAAAAGCTTCTACGTCATTCCTGAAATTTCTACTATCTTTGATTTCTTTCACAAATTCATCTGCAGACATTCTATAGTCATTATCTCGCCATACGCCATAAAAATGGAAAGCAGATTTCTTCATCATAACAATATCAACACATTAAACAGGAACTTTAATCTCCGCATTTTTAGAGCGCTCCATCATTCGATGAATCGCATTTTTGAGATTTGCAGGTATGACCGTAGTAGCTTTATGATTACTATCCTCAGCCATCTCTACAAAACGTTCTGCCATTTCGCCAGTAAGAACTGGAATTGTTTTGATTGCTATTGCCATTATTATCTCCTATTCTTTTAAAAACGCTGCAAATATAGCGTTTTTTCATTAAAGGACAAAATTTCTTTGCGACTTTTTTCAAAAAACGCTCGATTTTAATACCAAAAGCAAAAATGGTCTTGATTGAGAGGTCTCACTAAGCGAATCCATATTGCGACCGCCTACGATTTCTGAACAAAATGAAGCATGAACCCTGACTGCAACCTTATAGCATTAATATAGTGTTAAAAAGCATGTATAACATACTATATATCAATCTTTTATTATTTTCGCGCACGCTGTTAATACATAGTTCTTGATATACTAACTTCATCATCATGCCGAAGCATGAAGTTTGAGCGACTAAAGTTCATGCAACATTCATAGTCCAAAATGACTCAATTCTTTCTCATTTCTTTCTCATTTTACCAAATTCTTTCCATAGTTTGGTAATCGGATTACCATAGTGCGGTAATATCATTACCAAACAGCGGTACACCCATTACCACATAGCGGTAACGCCCTTAACAAAGCGTGGTAAGGGTGATACCGCTAAACGGAGACTTCATCAAATCAAAGGGGAAGCTTTACCAATCCCATACATCTCGATAGCCATCGAAGTGTAAATCCTCTGTATATCCATATTGGCGGAAGAGATTCAAAATCCATTCCTGCTCCTCAGGTGTCAAAAGACGTTCGCCATGGTGATAGCGATAATAGGTACCATTGCCACCCAAGTAATCCTTCAACTTGTTGCGTAGCAACGTGGTATGGCGTGCCTTCACATCTGCAAACAAATGGTTGAATCCCCACGCCGCCTTGATCACTCGCTTCTGCTTAAACTTTTGGCAGACAGCTCCTTCTTGCAAGGCTGTGGGAAAGACGGCACTACCTTGTTTCACTTTTGGGTCGATATGCTCGCCAGCAAAATGACGCATGCACTCTTTCTCCCTTGGACAGCCGACATTGAAACAATACAAATAGTCGGTTGGAATACTCATCAGTTCTTCCATATTATTAAAAGTTTGATATTCTATCTGCTATCTCGTCGCAAAGTACTTCCAAAGCGGGGCTGCCATGAGGCTTTGCCACACCTCGCCCCTCTGCAACATACTCTTGCCTTTCATCTATGACATCACGCTCAATGTGAGCAGATTCGACCGCAAAAATAGCAAAATTATACGAAACGACAAAAATTATCGGAAGAAAAAGAATGCTATCCACATTTCCACCCCATTTTTTTGGATGTATCAAATAAAAGCACTAACTTTGCAAAAAATAGCAAGAAGATATGTCGATATTTAGCCTTTTCACTTCAAGGAAGCCTGATGTTTCTAAATATGCTTTCGTGGATACTGAAGTCGGAACAAAAGACCACAAGATTCACGACATAGGTGCATTGCGCTATGATGAAGCTACCTATCATGGTACTTCGAAGGAAGAATTGGAAAGGTTTCTGCTGGAAGGAAAGGTTGAATTTGTCTGCGGTCACAATATCGTGCACCACGATGCGAAATATCTCTTTGGGCAACAGTCTTGGCATCTTGTTGACACCCTCTACCTTTCTCCTCTTTTGTTTTCTGAACGCCCTTACCACCGACTGGTCAAGGACGACAAATTGGTTTGTGACCAACTGAACAACCCTGTCAACGACTGCGAGAAAGCAAAAGACCTCTTGATGGACGAGATAGGAAGATGGAACCAACTTTCAAGGAATCAAAAGAAAATTTTCTCCTCACTCTTGTGCGACAAGGAGGAATTCAAAGGTTTCTTCATGATGGTGGAAGCCCCAGACAAAATGTCCTTATCCAAAACAGTCCAACTCATCAAGGAAGAATATGAGGGACGCATCTGTGGTCATGCCGACCTAGCTCCCCTCATTCAAGAACATCCTTGTGCCCTCGCTTACGCCTTGGCTCTGGTCAACACGACCGACCACCGTTCCATCACACCGGCTTGGGTACTCTACAATTTCCCTGAGGTAGAGCATATCATCGAAATCCTACGCCATCACAGATGTACAGAAGGATGTGCATATTGCAACCAAGCATTTGACGTTCACCACAACCTCAAACGCTTCTTTGGTTACGATTCCTTCCGTACCTACAATGGTGAACCACTCCAAGAAAATGCTGCAAAAGCTGCCGTGGAGGACAAGTCGCTGCTGGCCATATTTCCGACAGGAGGTGGCAAATCGCTTACATTCCAATTGCCTGCCCTCATGGCAGGTAATTCCGTACACGGACTTACCGTTGTCATCTCTCCCTTGCAATCGCTGATGAAAGACCAAGTGGATAATCTCGCCCAACGAGGCATTGCCGATGCCGTCACCATCAATGGCTTACTCGACCCCATCACTCGTTCACTCGCCATCGAAAGAGTGATGAATGGAGATGCCACAATATTGTATATTGCGCCAGAAATGCTACGCTCCAAAACCATTGAAAAGATTTTGATGGGGCGACATATTGTGAGATTTGTCATTGACGAGGCTCACTGCTTCTCTGCATGGGGACAAGACTTTCGGGTTGATTACCTATACATCGGCAAATTCATCAAGAAATATCAAAAGCGAAAGGTAGGAAGTGCAAAGATACCTGTATCTTGCTTCACTGCCACTGCCAAGCAAAAGGTAGTGCAAGACATCTGTGACTATTTCAAGAAATGGCTCAACATCGACCTAGAATTGTTTGCCTCATCGGCAGAAAGAACCAATCTGCAATATTCTGTCATCCATGTTGAGAAAGAAGAAGAAAAATATCCCAAATTGCGTTCACTTATTGAGGCTGCCAATTGTCCTGCCATCGTCTATGTTTCTCGTACCAAGCGCACCAAAGAGCTTGCCTTCAAACTGAGCCGTGATGGGATGAGAGCCCTGCCATACAACGGCAAGATGGACTCTGACGAAAAGATAGCCAACCAAGATGCCTTCATGAATGGTCAAGTCAACATCATCGTTGCCACCTCTGCCTTTGGAATGGGTGTTGACAAGAGTGACGTAGGGCTGGTCGTACATTATGACATCTCCGACTCATTGGAAAACTACGTACAAGAGGCTGGTCGTGCTGGAAGAGACCCACACCTGAGTGCTAGATGCTATGTACTATATGGAGACGACGACCTCAACAAACACTTCATCTTACTCAACCAAACCAAACTGAGCATCAGCGAGATACAACAAGTATGGAAAGCCATCAAAGCGCTGACCAGACATCGTCAAAGAGTATATTGCTCGGCATTGGAAATCGCACGCCAAGCTGGTTGGGACGATTCCACCATCGACATGGAGACACGAGTACGCACAGCCCTTTCTGCCTTGGAACAAAGTGGGTATATCGAGCGTGGCAACAATGTGCCACACGTATATGCCACTGGTATCACCGTGAAGAATATGGATGAAGCCAGGAAGCGCATCACCGAGTCTGCCTTGTTCGCAGAAGACGAGACAGAGAAAGCCGTACGCATCATCAAGTCATTGATCTCGCAAAAGAACATCGCCAAGGCACAAGACTCTGAAGCTGAATCCAGAATCGACTACCTTGCCGACATCTTGGGATTGAGCAAGAAGGAAATCATCTCTGCCGTGGAACGTATGCGACAGGAGGGAATACTTGCAGACACTCGTGACATTTCCGCTTACCTACAAGAAACGGGAGGCACACAGAAGAAGCCGTTGACCCTGTTGGAGCAATATGCCCAACTAGAGCGATATATCATCGAGCATATTCCAGAAGAATCGCTTGCCATCACCTACAAACAATTCAATGATGACGCTGTGAATGAAGGGATTACGACATCCAACGAGAAGCGTATTCGAACATTGCTCTATTTCTTGATTGTCAAAGGCTATATTCGCAAGCAACAAGACGACACCCGCAATGTCATCCTAACTCGCCAAACAGACATGGACGCTACCCTCCATCGCCTGGAGAGAAGAATCGACATTTGTCGTTTCTCCATAGAGTGGCTTTATGCTTTGACATCGACCAACAACAACGATGACAAGGAAGGTGCCGTGCAATTCTCCATCATCGAACTGCTCAACGCCATCAAGGCTAAAAATCAAGGACTTTTCTCCAACTTTTCAGAGATGAGCCTCGAAGAAGTAGAAGAAGCCTTGTTGTATCTCTCACAAATCGGTGCCCTGAAACTCGAAGGCGGATTTTTGGTGCTTTACAATGCCATGGACATCCAACGTCTGAAGGACAACCGACTGAGGTACAAGCAGGAAGAATATCGTATGCTCAATGAATTTTACAAGCAGAAAATGCAACAAATTCATATCGTGGGCGAATACGCCAACTTGATGGTGAAGAACTATCAGGAAGCCTTGCAATATGTGCAAGATTATTTCTTGATGGATTACCAGCGATTCATTGCCAAATACTTCAAGGGGGAGCGTGTGAAAGACATCGAGCGAAATGTGACACCTGCGAAATACAAACAAATCTTTGGTGAACTTTCTGACTGCCAAAAAGAAATCTTGCAAGACAAGGAGTCTCGTTGTATCGTGGTAGCAGCAGGTCCCGGAAGTGGCAAGACGAGAGTTCTCGTCCACAAACTTGCGTCTCTACTTCTACTCGAAGATGTAAAGCATGAGCAGTTGTTGATGCTCACCTTCTCTCGTTCCGCAGCAACTGAGTTTAAACAACGATTGAGGAAGTTGGTAGGCGACGCTGCCAACTATGTCGAAATCAAGACTTTCCACTCCTATTGCTTTGACCTATTGGGAAGAATTGGCAACCTTGAAGATGCTGTAGGTGTCGTAAGAAAAGCTTCCGAGATGATTCTATCCGATGAGGTAGAGCCTAACCGGATAAGCAAGACCGTGCTAGTCATCGACGAAGCTCAAGACATGAGTGCCGATGAATTTGCATTGGTTTCGGCATTGATGGAAAAGAATGAAGAAATGCGTGTTATCGCCGTGGGAGACGATGACCAAAACATCTATGAGTTCCGAGGCTCCAGCTCTGAATATTTACGGGACTTGTGCCATTTGCCAGAAAGCCGATTCATCGAAATGACTGAGAACTATCGCAGTGACAAGCACATCGTGGATGCTGCCAATCAATTTGCCCTCAAAATCAGACAACGAATGAAGCAGCAACCGATTGTCTCCATGAGCCAAGAGAATGGCATCGTCAGAGTGATAAAACATCCTGTTTTATTGGCTCAAGAAGGACATTGCATCAACTTCATGTATCAGCCTATCGCAGAGGACATTATCTCAGCTCATCTTAAGAATTCATCAACATGTGTCCTCACTCAAACAAACGAAGAGGCTCTCAACATGCTATCCCTACTCCACAGAAATGGTATCAAGGCAAAACTTGTACAGTCGATGGATGGCATGCGATTCTGCAACATGGCTGAAACTCGCTATTTTATGAAACAAATCGAGCAAGCGGCACAAGAAACCAAGTCGCCCATCATCTCCGAAAACTGTTGGAAGACTGCCAAGGACAAGACTTTCGCAAAGTACCTCCATAGCCTAAGTTTAGAGTATCTGAAACGATGCTTGCTCGTCTTTGAGCAAAACTATCAAGCGAAATATGAGACCGACCTCAAGGAGTTTATCTTCGAGTCGTCGGTGGAAGATTTTTGCGATGTTTCCAATGCCGAAGTGGTGGTGAGCACCATCCATAAGGCAAAGGGACGAGAGTTTGACAACGCTTATTTGCTCATCGATGATTCCAAGAAGCCGACAGACGAGGTATTACGCAGTTATTACGTGGCTATGACTCGTGCCAAGCATCAACTCACGATTCACACACAGGGGACATTTTTCGATGGGATTCAAGCTGACCAGCACCTATATGACCCAAAGGAATATGAAATGCCTAGGGAAATCACGCTACAGTTGACCCACAAGGATATATACTTGAATTTTTCCAAACCCTACAAGCGTGAAATACTTTCCTTGGAGAGTGGCTATTCGCTTGGTTATCATGACTTTTGCCTCTGCATTCCTTCAACCGGAAGAGATATTGCCATGTTATCGTCAACCAAGCAAAACGAGTTGAAAAATTGGGAAGCAAAAGGCTACAAAGTAACGAACGCCAAGGTTCGCTTTATCGTGGCATGGAAGCCGAAAGATGCTCCTAAAGATGAGAAGGAATCCGCCATTCCACTCATCGACTTGACAATGACTAGAAAAATATAAAGAAAATGAATATCTATACAACACCAACACATGACGAGTTCTTCAAATATGCACAGCAGCACGGATGGGCTGATTGGGCTGAAGAACTTTGGGAAGAAATGAATCGCACCAATTGGCTTAAGAACAATGGTACTATTCCTAAAAACTGGCAGACAATAGTTAATGTCAGAAACGGTGCTCTTATGAACAAACTTGGCGTTTCTATCAACAAAAGCGATGTTTGTTATCGAAGAACAAGGAAATACCCAACCACCCCAACAGAAGATTTTAAAGAAGACGAAGAATTTCCAGAAAGTGACTTGCATTACGTTTGCTACACAGATGGAAGTTGCGATAATATATCAGAAGAACATGCTGGCGGTGCAGCATACATTATTCTTAAAAATGGAAAAATTATAAAGGAAAAAAATCATGGGCAATTACATACGACTAACAATCGAATGGAACTACTTGCAATTATAAGTGCAGTCAATTCTTGTCCTCCTGGTGCTTTTGTTGATATATATACAGATAGTCAATATTGCATATTAGTTCTATCAAACCAAAAGCTGCCAAAGAAGAACCCTGATCTTTATAAATTATACGTAAAATGTTCTGCTCAATTAGCAGGAATACGCTTCCATTGGGTAAAAGGACATAATGGAAATAAATACAACGAACAAGTTGACGAACTTGCATATGGGGCATATTGCGACATTTGTGACTTGCACAACATTACCAAGAACCCAAGACATTAACAACAAAAATCATCTACATATGTAGCCATTATCAAAATATGGCTACATATGTAAACCATTTAAACTTCTTATCTACTTATTTCACTTTCCAACCATCCACAGTACCAGTCTCTGAAGAGAAATTGCAGCCTATCTTAGTTTCGACAACGCCAAATATTCGGGACATTTTTTTAATATGCCCCAATCTTTTACCAAAACTTTTGGTAATTGGCAAATTTCAGAGTACCTTTGCACCCAAAATTGAAAACTGATGAAGATTATGAACTTAAAGGCAATTGGAAACAAAATCAAGGGGACTCCGACCATGACCGAAGGAACGGTCTATTCGATGCTCATCATCTGCAGCATCTCGCACTTCCTCAACGACATGATTCAGTCGATCATCCCTTCCATCTACCCTATCATCAAGGATGAATATGGATTCACGTTTGCACAAATCGGCATCATCACGCTGATTTTCCAGATGACTTCCTCCATCCTCCAACCCTTCACGGGACTCTACGCCGACAAGCATCCTCGACCATACGCCCTTTCCGTTGGCATGTGCTTCACGCTGATAGGCTTGGTGTTGCTCGCCTTCGCCGAGAACTACCTCTTGATTCTCCTGGCTGTGAGCATCGTGGGACTGGGCTCTTCCGTCTTCCACCCCACAGCCTCTCGTGTGGCGCAGATGGCTTCGGGAGGCAAGAAGAGTTTGGCACAATCCATCTTCCAGGTGGGAGGCAACGGCGGTGCTGCCATCGGTCCGTTGCTTGCCGCCATCATCATCATTCCATTCGGTCAGCACGCCATCTCATGGTTTGCCATCGCCGCCCTCATCGCCGCCCTCATCATGATTCGATTGGGCGCTTGGTACAAGGCGAGACTTGCCTACGTGGTCAACCATCCACAGAAGCAACCATTGCTCAACCACGACATCTCGAAAGCGGCGAAATACGGGGCTTTGCTGATTCTCGTCTTGTTGGTATTCTCGAAATACTTTTACACCGCCTGCATCACGAGTTACTTCACTTTCTTCCTGATAGACAAGTTTGACATCTCGATTCAGGCATCGCAGCTCTGCCTCTTTGTCTTCCTCGCCGCCTTTGCCATCGGAACAGTGGCGGGAGGTATGTTGGGCGACAAGTTTGGCAGAAAGTATGTCATCTGGTTCTCCATCCTCGGCTCGGCTCCCTTCGCCCTCATCATGCCGTTTGCCAACCTTAATTGGACGATTATCTGCACCTTCTTTTCAGGTTTGATTATTGCTTCAGCATTCTCGTCTATCGTAGTGTATGCCACCGACTTAATGCCAGACAAGGTGGGACTGATAGCTGGTATCTTCTTCGGCTTGATGTTTGGACTTGGAGGATTAGGTTCCGCCTTCTTCGGATGGCTTGCCGACAAGACGAGCATCGAGTTCATCTTCCAGGTGAGCGCCTTCCTGCCATTGCTGGGCATCATCGCCGGCTTCCTACCGAATACACAAAAAACTAAGAAATAGATACCGGAAGCCTTCGGTGATGATCTTGATGTCTTTGGAAGCAATCTTCTCTAGGATTTTCTCTTGTTCCTCGAGATAAAGAAGTGGCATGATGGTAGGCATATTCTCCGTTGGCGCATCAAACTCGCTCTCGTCAGCCTCAACCCTTGATATATCAGATGGCAACACCTCAAATTTCTTCATCATATTGATGAGATAAGTGGGGGTGCCAGAGGCAAACCAATAGGCTCCAAAGTTTTTCTTGGTGAAGCAATTAAGCAAGCTGAATGGATTGAAGACATCTGGGGATGCTGGCGAGAAATGATAGCCATCATAAAATTCCTTGAGCTTGGCTATCGTCTCTTCACGTTTCAAGCCCTGAGCCTCAGCCAACACATCTATATCTTCCGACATGTGGGTAAGTAATTCCTCTTTGGTAATGCCACAGATACCAGCATATTCATTATCCATAGAGATATTCGTGATATTATTCAACTCACTGAAGATGCTAACTTGCGAGAACTTGGTGATACCTGTCAAGAAGACAAAACGAAGCTTTGGCTCACACATCTTGAGCGGACTATAGAAATTACGCTAGGCGCAGGCGACTCCTTCACGGGTGCTTTCGTAGCAAGCATTCTTCGTTGATATCCTAAGTTCTTCTTGGATGATTTACTCCGCTTATACATACGTAAACATTTTATCAATCGTCAATATTTCAAAGCACTACAGAGCATTTACTCCCTAACTAGGAAAAAATTCACGCCTAGTTAGGGAGAAATTTCTACCTAGTTAGGTATAAATCAAAGTGGGGTAAGGAGAGAGAAATGCCCTCCTTACCCCACTTTTTGCATTGTCAATAAAATTCTAACAAGAAGTCCTAGAACTTCTTAAACTTCAGCCTTACGGTCTTAGATTTCAATATCATCTTACTTCCGCTCAAAGCCTCTTTCTTGAAACCTTCTGGAAGGGCATTGATGCCATAATGCTGCAAGTCATCAGACAACTCATCCACAGGGATGTCGCCTCCTTCCTCTCCCTGGTCTTGATGCCAATGGTTCTTATATACCTGGGTAATCTTCAAACTATCGCCAGTCTGCTCAAAACGGAAATAGAACTTCTCTCGATTTGTGTCGGTTTCCTTCACTGCTATCAACTTATGTTCGACGCCCCAGAAGACATAGCGCTGGGAGAAATCCTCGGTCTTGCCGGTAGCCAAGGTATCCACGCTCTCCAAATGCCAAAAACCATCGAGGTCGCCATTGTCGCTCGACTCCAAGGTACAGGAGGAAAACATCAAGGCACTTGTCATCCACGCAAGCATTACGAAGCAAAGTAACCTCGCCATATCTTTCACACGAAGTCGATCGCCAAAGTTCAGTCTTATCATTCTTTTCATATTCTCTTCATTGTATAGTTAAAAAATCCCCGACTTGCTTATGGTAAGTTGGAAACCTGCATTGTGACCCAACATTTTGTCGCTACCAAAATCCATGGCATAACCGCCACGCACCTGCCAATGACGAGGGAACTTGTAGGTGCCTTCCACAAGGAAGCTCACATTATGGTGGGGCTTGTTGAACGGGCCATTATATGTTCCCCATCCCTTCTGATAAGTGCCCAAGAGACGATAGTCGAAACGCTCGGAAGGCGATCCATCAATGCCAAGATGGTAGGCGATGAAACGATTGTTGCGTATATAGAACACGCCATCCTCATTATATATCGGCGAACGATAGAGCGGATTGCCTATCACCTGCCCCCAATGCTGCCATCCCGGATAGATGCCATGGTTGTAGTAGTCGTCCATGCCAGCGAGATGGTCGGGAATATTCATCGTATGGTCGTGATTGTACGGACCGCTCTGGTACTTAGTATAGAGATATTCGAAGACGATGTCACGCAACCATCTGCCATATTTCAAGTTGACTTCCGCACCGAGCATGATGTCCTTGAGTTTGTAGCGATAGAAACGGTGCTTCTTGTGTTCCATCCACTCATCACCCTCACCATATCCATCGTAGTCGAGGAAGAAGAGCTGACTATGATCCTCGAAATAATGGTCGCCATAGATACCCAGGCGCCACGTATCGGCATCATAATTGATGCGGAACACCCAACTACCGAGCGTGTTACCAGCCACATTGGCATACATGCCGTCGGTGGCATCGGCTCCACCAGGGATGAAGGCATCCCACATACCTTTGAGTCCACCCTGTGTAGGCACTTGCTCCATCTTGTCACCCACCATACGGTAGGGTTTGCCGCCAAACTCATCCGCCATCTCCAGTCCCACTTCGAGACTCAGCGGGCAGAAGGCATCCTCATTGCCTATCTTGAGGTATCCTGCCTTGCTATGGTAGAGTATATGGTCGGCATATTTCGACTTGCGCTGCGTGAACTCATGCTGCCAATTATCGTCGGTCATCATACCATAGGCGATGTGACCCTTGATATGCAACCAATGGTGGAGGATAGGAATCGTCCAATACTCCGGCAACGCCAATCGCACTTGTGGCACAGGTCGTGCATTGATACCAAGTGTTTGGCTACCACTGGAGAGTGTTTGGTTTTTCAGTTCCATCGGATACTGCTTAGCACCAGCGGTGAGCACACCATGAAGCCATCGTGCCTCCACGAAAGCTTGCTGCACCACCACATGGCTGGTATAATTGACAGGCACGGCAACGTCCACGCCATATCCCACTCCCCACCGACGAGCAGAGTCGGTGGCTAGCGGACGGATGACGCTACCACGCAAATAACCATTGTTTTTGTCGAGCGAGCTAAGACCATACTTGTTGGCATTGAGCCACAATGGAGTCTTGCCCTTGGAGAAGGAACCTTGCATCTCTACCTGATAGTGCAAATCCTTGCCCAGTTCCAGTTTCCCAGCCTCAGCCCCCTCCTGCCAAGCATACTGGGCAGAGGCTGCGATAGGAAGAAGTAAAGCCCCTAGGGCGAAAAGATATTTCTTTGTTCGATTGTTCTGATTCATTGCATTGTTATATATATTAATGTATGATTCGCATTTGGTAGTGCAAATATAGCAAATAAATTTCGCTATTAACCAAGGTGTATCGATTAATTAACAGATATTAAAGGTTGAGGCTTTCATTTGCCCTATTGCGAACAAAGTTCATTCATTTCCAAGGGAAAAGGAAGGAAAAAGCAAGGATAGGGATTTTCCCTCCCACTTTAGGGAAAAACCTTTTCATTCCCCAGAAAATCGTCTTATCTTTGCACCGTGAACAAGAGAAAGCGATGATTCACATCTCATCACAGCTCCAAGATTCACAAATAGGACAAGAAGTATAACAGATTAAAAAATACAATTATGAAGAAGTTTATATTAGCCTTAGTAGCAATGGTCACGATGACCGTGACATCTGCTTCTGCAATGAGTTATGAGCAGGCTCGCCAGCAAGCTCTCTTCCTCACTGACAAGATGGCTTACGAGCTCAACTTGACCGATGACCAGTATGAGGCTGCTTACGAGACCAACCTCGACTATCTGATGAGTGTCAATACGGTAGATGACCTCTACGGAGTATATTGGCGTCAGCGCAACCTCGACTTGAGCTATATCCTCCTCGACTGGCAATATCGTTCATTCCTGAATGCCACATACTTCTATCGCCCTCTCTATTGGGACGCTGGATACTGGCACTTCGGCATCTACGCTCGCTACCCACACCGCAACTACTATTTCTTCGGTCGCCCTCACTTCTACACCTCTTATTGTGGTGGTCATAGTTGGAGAATGAATGGTGGCAGAAGTTGGTACGACGGACGCCACTTCGGAGGTCCTCGCCCTGGTGGTCAGCCTAGAATGGGTATGCGTGATGGTTTCGATCGTGGTGACTTCGGTCGTGGTCAGAGTTTCGGCAACCAGACCCGTCGCCCTCAGATGAACAACAATCGTCCACAGATGAACAACAATCGTCCACAGATGAGCAATAGCCGTCCTCAGATGAATCGCTCTTTCGGCAATCGTGAGAGTAGCACCCGCACCACCGTCAACAATAATGGCAGCAGCTCCTTCGGAGGTAATCGTGGTGGTAGCTTTGGCAATATGAATCGCAGCAACAATAGCTTCAGCGCCCCTAACCGTAGCAGCTTCGGTGGTAGCACAAACCGCACCACATCTGCTCCAGCCAAGAGTTTCACTCCTCGCTCTACCCCTAGCAACTCCGGTTCTTTCGGTAGTGGAAGCCGCTCTTCATTCGGCGGCAACCGTAGTGGAAGCAGCTTTGGAGGTGGTTCTCATAGCAGCGGTAGCTTCGGAGGCGGTTTCCACAGCAATGGTGGCGGTAGCTTCGGAGGTCGCAGATAAAAATGATAAAGCATATTACTCAATAAATAAGTGAAAAGTTCCAAATTAGAGAGTTATAAAAATAGAAGAAAACTGAAGAGTTATAAAACAACAGAAAACTGAAGAGTTATAAAAAGCTTTTAAAGAGTTATAGAAAACAAGGCGAAACGATTGGTTTTAAAGATAGAAAATTAAAGAGTTAAAACAAAAACATAAATCACGATTATTATGCAAAGTTAGCTCCAATCTTCATACCAGATACAAAATCGAGCAAATCAGCTGGGTGGCAAATACATAGATGACAAAGAGAGGTGCTGCGCTCTCGATACCCGACGTGAGCATTCGAAAGACTCCCTCTACCCCCTTCACCCTGCCGCTGATCAAAGCGAAGCTGCAACAAGCGAACGTGACGGAAAAGGCACAATAGGGAATGATGCTCTGCGAGAAACTACTCGGCAACAAGCCACCCATCACATTGAGCAAGATGGCATGAGGCAACATCGTGAGCGCCAACATGACCAGCACCGCCAATGTCAACTCAAACATCGTCACTCCCATCGCAAATCGTTGTCGATACTCTCGCCTATCATATTCCCTGATATGGCTCTGCCGATAAGCACCCCATGCGATGCTACACACCAAGAGCCACACCAAGACGGGCGAAGCCAAATTGGTCTGAAACTTACCAAAAAACCATCTTACTCCCTCCGCACTCAGAAAAGAGCGGGTGAAATCCTCAGGCCACGCAGCCGTGAGGAGCCACGCCGTCAGCATGATTCCGATCTGGGCTAGACCCAATGCCAAGGCTACATAGGCAAGAACTTTCTGTCGATTTGCCATGATATTACTCATCATCTATCATTTTGTATTTATTCCTCATCAGGCTCCAAGTTGTCGATGTCAAGGATGCGAAGTTCACAAGCACGCACCACCAGTCGAGTGGCATTTATACCCATGCCATTGTTGCCATCAGGGAAAAGTTTCTGCACGAGTTCGTTCTGTCGTTTCTCCAAACTCTTCACACCGAAAGGCATGCCACGAAGGTTGGTAATCTGCTCCTTGGTGTAACCGAGCGCCAAGTGACGGAGGAATCGCTCGTCGTACTCGTCTATCTCATAGTTGACCAATGCTTCCTGGCGCATCAACTGACTATTGACGCTACGCTTGAATCGTTCCACTATTTTCTGGAGAATTGGCTGATTGAACACCATCTTCTTGCCACTGAGACAAGAAGCCACATCGCCACGAGTCAAGAGTTCGCCGCTCTTGAGGATGATACCATCACAACCAGCATCAAGCACATCGACCCAGAGTTTCTCATTGAGAATCTCACCGGTGAAGATGAGTACCTTCACATCAGGATATTGCTCCTTGGTATATCGGCAAATCTCCACACCCACAGTAGTAGAGCCGCCCAGTCCGAGGTCTAGCAAAACGAGATCAGGCAATTGCTGCTTGATGAGTTTCCAGTAAGCCACCTCGTTCTCAGCAGTACCGATAATCTCAGCCTCCGGAATATCGTTTTTGAAAATACCCTCCGTACCCTTCAGTTCCAATGGTACGTCTTCTACGATGATTACTTTAAAGTTGTCCATATTACTAGTGATTATTATTTTCTTTGTTTCAAATTTCTAAAACACAAACATATTACTTCAGCATATTCTTTGGCAAGACTATGCGGATGATGACCATTCCGTCTTCGGAAAGTTCTGCCTGAATGCCGGAGCCACGTCGATTAGTCACCTCCCCTATCTCTCTCACGATCTGTCGGCAGAGCAAGAAGTCGAGGTTGCGAGTGAGCGGTGTGAAGAGCAGACGGCACTCCTCGGCGGTGAATTTCGTATCCGCCAATCGGATGATATAATGAGAATAGACGGAATCACGACTGCCCTTTATTTGATGATTGGCAAACGTCATCTGCCCATCCTGAGCGGTCACCGCCGCCGAAGCAAGCCCATCCGATACAGGCACCGCTGGAGCAGGCCCATCCGACAAATGCCCCTCTTCCCATACAAGTTTCTTCTCACCTGTCGCTTTTCTCAACAAGGAGAGCAGATGAGGCAACATCTCCCTGTCATATCGGATATATTCCTCCACGATCTCCATCGCCTGGGCACTGAGCATCGTGTAAAGTTCCTTGTAGTAACCTACCAGTTCCTGGAGCGACAAGACATCGTCGGCATCGGTTGCTATCAACTGGCGAATGCGAGATGGATAATACATCGTCTCATGCTTGAGCGTTGAAAGACAGTTGTCAAGCACCAAGTTGGACACATGCAACTTGTCATTCTCGTACTTCACACGATGTATCTCATCTTCCAACATCTGCTTGTCGGCAAGCTTTCCAGCCGATACCTCCTGCGCCCTTTGCAGTTCTGCCTCGATTTCCTCAACCACTCCGTCGAGTCGCTCCCATACATGGGATGTCACCGATTTCTTCGCCCACATCTCCTTGATTCTCTTCATCTTCTCCGAGACATCCAAGTCGCTGAGCAAAAGTTGATTGATGGCATTGATGCGCTCCACGGCATAGCGATAACGTACCACATGGCGATAATAGAGCAGATAGTAAGCTATCGGCAACTGCAAGAGCAAGAGTGAAAGCAAGATGATGGCCACCATCTTCGAGTTCTCAGAAGTCTGCATCGTACGCACATAATCAGGCAACGTGCTATCGGCACTTCGCTCTCGGAAGAGTTGGGTATAAACCTTGTTGTTGCTGTTGTAGAGTTGCCACTTATGGAGTGCGAGTGCAGCCACGGCGCTCTCATTGCGCAAGTCGAGTATCACATTGTAATTGGTCTTCACGCTATCCTCAAACCATTTGATTTCCGCCGCATCAGCCACATTTGGATTGCGCACCATCAAGCATTTGCTACCAGGGTGAAGGCTAAGATAATGGCGATTGAGATAGTAGATGGAGGAATCGGCGAAAGCCAAGGTTCGTGCATAGGTACCGGCGATATTGCTGAAGTAAGCACTATCGGCGAAGTCATCGGCACGCTGCAAGTCGGCAGAAGAGAGGTTGACATTTGGCTGATGACTGTGCTGCAAGGATGAGGCTTTTTGGGATGATGCACCCAGGGTTGCCCCCATGAAGAAAACCATCGCTGCCAGCACTCGGCTCACGCCCTTAGGCAATCGGAAACGGAACACGCTCCCCTTGCCCACCTCGCTCTCACAAGTGATTTGGCAGACAGAGAAGATACTGCTCACCTTCTTGTATTTCTCGATAATTCCCTTGCAGTTGAGCAAACCGAAACCATGCCCACCCGTATAGGTTCGATCGAAGACATGGGCGAGTTGCTCCTCGTCCATTCCCTTACCTGTGTCGGCGATGCTCACCTCCACACAATTCTCCAGCACCTCAGCACTCACCATCACCTTGCCACCTTCTGGCGTAAACTTTCGAGCGTTGTCGGCGATGGTATTAATCATGAAGAGTGTGAGCGTACGGTCGGCCTTCACCTGGGCGATGGTAGGCTGTACATCCAGTTGGATACCCTTCATCAGAAATCCTATCTTACCCTTCTGCACGATGTCGAAGAGGGGCTGAAGAGGGAAGCTGACGATGCGAAGGCTCAATGCTCCTTGTCGCATCTGAATCCACTCGGTCAGTATCTGATTGTATTGATTGATCTTGTCGGTCAGTTCGGTGATATACTGGTAGCGTTCTTGTTTCACCTCGTCAGAGTCCTTGCCCTCTACGAGTCTATCCACCTCGTGTATCATTCGGTCGATGAATGGCGTAATACTATTGACGAGCGATACCTTGGCACGCTGCTCCAAGTTACGTCGCTTATTGTCGGAGAGGTGCAGACGAGCCATCTGCAACTCTTCATCTAGTTCTTCATATTCATCGTTTATCTCATTGATATGTTGTTCGTTACGTTGTTTCCATTCTTTCAGAGGTTCAAGCAGATTCGTCACAGGGTTCGCCTGGATTTTCCTACGTCTCATTCGGTCGAAGATATAAAGCAAGAAGACCACCAAGACGATCATGGCAATGACGGCGACAATCATGGCATTGAGTTGCAAAGCATTCTCATCGAGCAAGGCGGCACGTGCCTCCAATTGTCGGTCTTGTCTCGTCTGCTCCTGCAGGTCGAGATAGATGTTACGATTGTAGTCGCTCTTCTGCTTGTCATTGAGAGCAGAATAAACCATACAAAGGCGCTCATAGATGGAAGCCACTAGGTCGGGAGCCTTCTCCACCTCCTTGTTGGTTTCCAATGCCTTAATAAGACAATTGCCCGCCATATTATAATCCTTGATGGCAAAATAGCATTCCGCTAACGTACGATAAGCACCTGCTATCTGATAGACATCATCATAAGAAAGGAAAATATTGAGCGCACGTTGCGCCAAGTTACCAGCCAAGAGCGAATCCGGCATCTGCTCAGAGTTGAGATACTGGATAGCTGGCAAATTGTTCTTGATGAGGAAATCACGGATGGCAGGTCGTTGCAGATGCTCGCTGATAGCTTGCAGTGCATTGGCTTGCCAATAAGGGTAGCCCGAACCCGTGGAAGCCAACATATAGCACTGCACGAGATAGTCAAACTCGGTTTGCGCTATCTGCTGGGCGGTTCCCTTGGTGATGGCACCACCCGAACCAAAATTGTATAAGTAGTTGAGATATTGCGCCGTATCATTCTCCAGGGCATCGGCATCAATATCATTGAGAGCTTTCATCATAGGTTCGTCCAATCCTACATAATAAAAATAGGTAGCATCGACGATGTCGAACTCGCTCTGTGCATAGATGGCACGGCGGCGTTCACGAGCAGGCAAATTAGCCGCCTCCTCGTTCAATCGGCGCAAGCGAGCCATGGCACGCTCACGATAGGTATAAAAATCCTTGTTGTGAGATTCTCGTTGACAGATACGCATGTGTTGCACATCGGCAATGAGAAGCTCCAGTTGGTTGTTGCTTTTCTCCTCTACCAGGTCGAGCCACTTCTGCGCCGCCTGATAGTTCATCTTAGCCATCTCCACGAAGGCTAGGTTATTGTAAGCCTCGGCGTATCCTATCCCATAATCATCCGATAGGCGTAAAGCTTTCTCAGCATATACTTTGGCTGAGTCGAGGTTTCTATAGTGATAAGCATAAGAAAGGTTGTTCAACCTATCCACCTCCTCCTTGTGCGAGGGGCGACAAGCCGAAAAGAACAGCAGCGCTATCATCAAAGAGGTGATAGCGCTGCCGAAATGATTGATATTTAATGCACTTTTCTTCATTAAGCGCGAGCCTTGGCAATATAGCCGAGAGCTTCCTGGCACTTAGCGGTGATGGCAGCCCAGTCACCAGCAGCTACTACATTCTTAGGGAAGAGCTTAGAGCCCATACCTACACAGAGAACACCAGCCTTGATCCACGGAGTCAAGTTCTCCTCTGTTGGTTCTACCGCACCTGTTACCATGATGTTGCTCCAACGGAGAGGTGCCATTACGTTCTTCACGAATGAAGGACCACCTACGTTACCTGCAGGGAATACCTTTGTGACATCACAACCAGCAGCCTGGGCATTGTTGATCTCTGTTACTGAACCACAACCTGGAGAATAAGGAACCAAGCGACGGTTGCATACAGGAGCAATCTCTGGGTTGAAGTTAGGACCTACGATGAAGTTGGCACCCAACTGGAGGTACAAAGCAGCAGTACCAGCGTCGATGACTGTACCTGCACCGAGGATCATCTCTGGGCACTCCTTGTCAGCCCACTTTACAAGCTCACCGAAGATCTCATGAGCGAAGTCGCCACGGTTAGTAAACTCGAATACACGTACGCCGCCCTCATAGCAAGCCTTGATGA
>ERZ1034687.331-NODE-331-length-30287-cov-8.206834_pt1 | contig 30287 bp, 24 predicted proteins | sample MGYA00520704_ERZ1034687 | MGnify/ENA primary metagenome ERZ1034687 (study PRJEB33766, sample SAMN09781762) | gut metagenome | biome: gut microbiome | host: Homo sapiens | place: Madagascar | study: EMG produced TPA metagenomics assembly of the PRJNA485056 data set... | reverse complement strand
TCAGATACTTAGTCTGATTAGTGCGAAAGTCTCTTGTGCTAACTACAACCATAATTCAATATATTTGTTTACGATGCAAAGAAAGTGCAAACCGAGAGCAATGAAGTTCACTTCAATTGCCGAGGTGCAGCCTTTCTTTTGCAAAGATACTCTTTTTTTATTGAAACAACTATCGAAATAGTAGCCAATTAACATTATTTGGTAACCAATTATGAATGTAGAGCGAGTGGAATTCATGGACAATTACTTTGCCATTTAACACTATATTTGTAATTTTGCCATTCGTTTATTGAAAGGAATCAGAAAGGATATGGCAGACAAAACTTCTATTACAGATTTTGAAAACGTATATAAGGAATATTATATACGGCTGTATCGCTATGCCTTCAGTTATCTTAACGATATGGATGCAAGCAAGGACATTGTGGCTGATGTATTCTCGAAATACTGGAAAGAACGCCACCATATTCTGCACGAAAGCCTTTCGGGTTATCTGTTTGTAAGCGTAAGGAATGCCTGCATGAGCCATATACGCAGGCTGTATAGCAAGGAACGATATATCATATACAGCAAGATTGCATCGGAAGAAGACAACAAGGAATACTTCGAACTGATGGAAGAAAAGATTGACGAGATGAACCTTGTTATAGAACAATTGCCCGAACGCACGCAGTTTGTAATAAAGGAATGTTATCTGAACGGGCACACATATAAGGAAGTGGCAGAGATGATAGGCATCACTACCGACGGAGTGAAGAAGCATGTAATGAAAGCCTTTGCAATGTTAAGAGAACACTTTAATGTTAAAAAGCGATAATTGGCGTACCTAATTCAAGTCTGATGAAGTACTATAATAAACAAACTCTTTGATTATGCACAACATTGACAATAATATATATATGAACGAGAAACCGTCTGACAAGGAACAGATGGAACTGAGACGTGCGCTCATAAAGTCGCATACAGAAATGCCCGATGTTGAAGAGGAATGGGAGCTATTCAAACAGACTATCATTGACGACTCTGAAGAGGAACAAGTGACGACACGCAGCAAACATCTGTACAGTTGGGTGGCGGGCGTTGCTGCTGCCATAATACTTGCTATTGTATGTGTGATGCCTTCGAGAAAGACTACTTCGGTGGAGGTGTTCAGCGCCAAGGCAGACGCTACGGATATCGTGATAAGCACAGACGACGGCGAAAAGCAGGTGGTGAAAGACGAGAAGACGCTGGCTTTTGTACCTTCAAACAAGAAGACTGTAGTGCGTCGTACAATAAAGATGATGGAGGTGAGCACTCCGAGAGGCAAGGACTGCCACATGACTTTGCCCGACGGAACGAAGGTATGGCTGAATGCCGACAGCAAGATTTCGTTTCCTGAGGAGTTCGTAGGCAAGGAACGCAAGGTGGGCGTATCAGGCGAAGCCTACTTTGAGGTGACGAAAGACGCACAGCATCCTTTTATCGTGCAGACCGAATACTTCACCACAACCGTACACGGAACATCATTCAACGTTTGCGCCTACTCTGCCAAGGAGGCTTATGTGGCACTGGTGAGCGGAAGCGTTGCCGTGAAGACAAACGACGGGCCCGAGGAATTTATAACACCAGGACAAATGGCTTCACTTACTGAAGAAAGCACTATGTTGATAAAGAACGTGGACATATACCCTCTGATACAATGGAAGGAAGGTTTCTTCTATTTTGAGCGCGACCGTCTGGTAGATATTATGATGGAGCTTGGCAGATGGTATAATGTGAACATCGTATTTGAGCACGAGGCTGACATGAACCGCCGACTGCATTTCGTTGCTGAGCATAGCGACAGTCTGAAGGACATCGTGCGCAGACTGAACGACCTGGGCATAGCAAAATTCAAGCTGAACAAGGACATTATATCTATAGGATAAGAACATGTAATTTGTTGCGATTTATAACTTCAAACAAAAATTTATAAAAAAATCATTACTAAAGAGTACCCTTTTTCTATGCAATTGCGTACTTAGGTTAAGATTAAAAACTTAGTATTAACTTAAAGTAACTATTCATGAAAAAAGAGGGATTAAAATTGTTCGTATTGAGCATCTTGTTTCTCATGATTGCTACAGTTGCACATGCACAGGGCAACAAAATCACCCTTGATGTGAAAAACCAGGCATTGCCTTCCGCACTTAACCAAGTGGAACGCCAATCATGCTACTACAAGATCAACTATGACTACAGCCTGCTGAGCAGGTACAAGACTACTGCTAAGGTGCAGGAAAAGAGCGCCATCGAAGCTGTGCGCATCCTTTTGGGCGACTTGCCTTTTGCAGCCACTACAGAAGGACGCTACATTCAAGTGAAACACATAAAACAAGCCGGACTCCAGAAAAATGCCAGCAAGGGCAAAGGCGTGAATGGTCGTATTGTAGACCAGGACGGACAACCCCTTATTGGCGCTACCGTATTTGTGCCAGGAACCCAGAAGAAGACTGTCACAGACATTGACGGCAATTTTACCCTGCCTAATGCTGAAGCCAGCGATATGCTTGAAATTTCGTATATCGGCAAGAAGACTATACGCCGAAAGGCTGGCAGCCACCGACTTAATGTAGTGATATATGACGAGAACAACACGCTTAACGACGTTGTTGTTACGGGCTATCAGACCATTTCGAAAGAGAGAGCAGCAGGATCGTTTGCCGTGCTGACTCCCGAAAAGATGCAGGACAAGCTGCAGACCAACATCCTTGACCGTATGGAAGGTCTGGTGGCTGGCCTGAAGCGAGTGCCTGGCAGGACTCCTGAAATTCGTGGCATATCGACTATCAACGGAAGCAAGGCTCCATTGTACGTAGTAGACGGAATTCCTTTTGAAGGCAGCATCGACGCACTGAACCCTGCCGACATCGTGAACGTGACCGTGCTGAAGGATGCTTCGGCTGCCTCTATTTACGGTGCACGCTCTGCCAACGGCGTTATCGTAATCACTACACGCCAAGGCGAGAAGGGAAAGACAAAGGTGAGCTACGACGGCAGCATCAAGTTTACTCCACTTCCTTCGCGCGACTATCTGAACCTGACTTCAAGTTCGGAATTGGTCGACCTGCAGAAGACTTTGTTTCAGTATCCTCACTCTAACTATATTGAAGAGAAGTCGAAGACACAGATGAACGAGGTGTACCGACTGCTGTATGCCAACGCAAGAGGCAAACTGAGCGATGCCGATCTGGAAAGCCAACTTAATGTGTATCGCAATCAGGACCGTTATCAGCAGATGAAGGATGCCTTTGTACGCAGTGCTTCGATGGTTCATCAGCACAACCTATCGTTTAGCGGTGGTGCCGACATATATAAGTATGCGCTTTCGGTGAACTATCAAGAGAACCTGCCTTACGAAAAGAAGCAATCGACACAGCGTTTGGGATTCAACTTCAAGAATCAGTTTGACTTCTTCAAGTGGCTACGTGTTAATGTAGGCATTATCAATAGTAATGTCAAGGCGAGCTACAACAACGGTTTCACTGGCTATAACAACCTTTACTCTGGTCCATCGTATCGTATGCTGTACAATCAGGACGGCACTCCGGCACAATGGTATAACAACAAGAGCCAAATGGAGATTGACCGTCTCAACTCATTAGGACTGCTTGACGAGACTTATCGTCCAATAGACGAGGTTGACAAGGCACATTATAAGAATGAGAACAAGTATCAGAACATCAATATAGGTGCGAAGATAAAGTTTATGGAGGGTCTGGATCTGGACGTAATGTATCAGACCGAGCATACCGACGGATACACCAAGCAGATGTATGATGCCGACTCGTACACAGTGAAGACCGAAGTGAACAACGCTACTGTGATAGGTACGGACGGAAATGTGACAAAACACATTCCGGAAGGTGCCAAACTGCAAGAGACATGGGTGAAGAACCACTCGTACACATTCCGTATACAGCTCAACTTCAACCGTGAGTTCGGCATCCACGGAGTGCAGGCTCTCGTGGGTGCAGAACGCCGCAAGGTGGTGACTCAAAACACTGTGGTAAACAAGTGGGGATATAACGACCAGACTCTGGCATTCAAGTCGATAAACGAGCTGGCTCTTGGCACCGCAGTAAAGGGCACGCAGGCTGTGTATGGCAACTATTACTACTATGGACCGTACGACAGTTTCGGATACACCGACAACCGCTATGTGGCTTTCTACGGCAACGCCTCGTACACATTCGACCGCAAGCTGACCGCTACGGGCAGCATACGTATCGACCAGTCGAACCTCTTCGGTACCGATCCCAAGTATCAGTATCGTCCGTTATGGTCGGCAGGTTTACACTATGTTGCGCTTGAAAACTACAACTGGATAGACCGTCTGGCTGTACGCGCAACGTATGGCATAAATGGCAACGTGGCAAAGAACAGCGGTCCGTACATGATTGCCACCAACGAGAGCCGCCCCAACTACTACACCAACGAATACTACTCGTACATCTCAACTCCTCCAAACCCTACACTGCGCTGGGAAAAGACCAACGTATTCAACCTTGGTGTTGACTTCAACTTGCTCAAAAACCGTCTGAACGGTAGCATTGAATTCTACAGCAAGAACAGCAACGACCTTCTGGGCAACCAACTTACCGACCCAACAACAGGATGGACGTCGCTTATGATGAACTACGGCAAGATGTACAACCGAGGCGTGGAAATAAGTCTGCAAAGCGTAAACGTACGCACACGCGACATCATGTGGACATCGGGACTGACATTCAGCTACAACAAGAACAAGCTGACAAAGATAGAGAACAGCGGAACCTCGGCATTTGACTATATTTATAGCGTGCAGAACAGAGAAGGCAAACCTATGAGTTCGCTCTACTCGGTACGCTATGCCGGACTCGACGAGAACGGCGTTCCGCAGGCATACAAGGCAAACGGCGAAATCGCGAAATCGTATCGCGATCTGGAAAAGGAAGACCTGGAATACTCGGGAACAACAAATCCTCCGTATGCGGCATCACTCAGCAACAAGATAAGCTACAAAGGCTTCGACCTTAGCTTTATGTTCGTATTCTACGGCGGACACAAGTTGCGCGACGTTGCAGCAAGCTATATATGGAACCGTATGCCGACACTGAACTATGCAGGTGTTATGGACAAAGACAGAATGCACTTCTGGCAGAAACCCGGCGACGAAAAAGACCCCGATATGGCTCCCGCATTCCTATACAAAACTGCGAATTCGAATTCGGAATATCTGTGGAGTGCCGCCAACAAGCACATACAGAAAGCTGACTATCTGAAGCTGCGCGACCTGACGATAGGCTACACCTTCCCAAAACAGTGGATAAACAAGGTGTATATGCAAAACCTGCGCGTTAGTCTGCAGATTCAGAACCTCTTCTACTGGGCTGCCAACAAGAACAATCTCGACCCCGAGGTATGGAACGGAACATCGTTGGCTACATCGCGAGGCTATCACATCCCAGCAACTTATACAATCGGTATTTCGGCAAACTTCTAAAAAACAGATAGAATATTATGAAAATATTAGATATAATCAAATGTTCGGCTTGCGCATTGGCATTGACAGCAATGACTTCGTGCGACGACTGGCTCGACAACAAGCCTAAGGGATTCACCATTCCTGAAAAATACAACGACTACAAACAGCTGATGAACGGACAAGGTCTGTATCGTGCTCTGGACGTGTATCCGCTCTTCATTACAGACGATGCACAACTCGTAGCTCGTGGCACATGCCCCGAAGCTCCGGAATTTGAATTCTACGGAATGTCGGAAGAGATAAGGAATGCGTACTCGTTCCAGCACGGACAACTCTTCACTCCGGGACAGAACGATGCTTGCTGGGAAGACGCATACGCCAACATATTCACATACAACGCTGTGATAAACAACGTACTGAAGGCTGCCGACGGAACAGCTGCCGAACGCGAACAGCTGTGGGCTGAAGCTTTGGTAGGACGCGCTTTCGAATATATGAACCTCGTAAACCTATACGGCAATCACTATGACAGCCAGACAGCAGCTAACGACTATGGCGTGCCACTGGTATTGTCGGAGGAAATAAAGGGCGAGAAGTATGCCCGTGCATCGGTGGAGCAGGTATACCAGCAGATAAAAAGCGACCTTGACAAGGCTGTACCAAAGCTGGCACAAAAGACTAAATATTCGTTCGACCCAAGTCAGAGTGTGGGCTACGCCTTCCTCTCAAGAATGTATCTTTATCAGGGCAACTACGAGAAGGCGCTGGAAAATGCCCGACTCTCGTTGCAACAGAACGACAAGCTGCTGGACTACAAACTGTACAAGGCTATACAAGGACAATGGGGACGACTCGTACTGGCTTCAGATGAGGGCGAAGCTTTCCCCGATGAGGCAAAAAACATAGAAAATGTATATACCCGACTGTTTAACAATACTACGTACATATTCAAACAGGTAGCCGCAAGCAACAGTCTTCTGGAGACATTCGCACGCAATCTGCCTGCTAACGGTGAGGATATGCGACTGGCGCTGTTCTTCTCGAAGGACGAGTTCAACCCATATACCACCGGAGGTTCGCCGGTTCATTTCCCCGGATACACTATCTTCGCTCCTTACATCGAGATAAACTGCGGACTGTCGACACCCGAAGTGTACCTCACAGCAGCCGAATGCGAGGCACGCATAGGCAACCCCAACAAGGCTCTGGAATATCTGAACAGACTGCGCGACATGCGTATCAAGAATAATGTACACTTCAATACACCTACCAATCTGTCGAAAGAGGAAGTACTGAAAATGGTGATTGACGAACGACGCAAGGAATTTGCATTCAACGGACTGATGCGACTGATAGACCTAAAGCGCCTGAACCGCGAGAGCTGGTTTGCCAAAACCATTACTCACTCGGCAGGAGAAGAGGGAACATGGACGCTTGAGCCAAACGACCTACGATATATCATGCCAGTGCCAGAGAATGTATTGAGCTTCAATGATATGCCTCAATACGAACGATAAAACAGAACAATAGAATTGTAAAAAAACAGAAATGAAGAAACTATTGATTTTAGCTGTAATGGCTCTGACATTCGTAATAGCCAAAGCTACAAACAATAACGAAATTGATGCCGGTAACCCCGGCATCAATTTCAATCACCAATCGTGGAAAGAGATAGTAAACAAGGCTAAGACAGACAACAAACTCATATTTGTCGACTTCTACACCCAGTGGTGCGGTCCGTGCTATAATATGGCTACAACCGTATTCACTCTGCCTGCTGTAGGAAGCTTCTATAACAACAACTTCGTTTGTGCCAAGATTGACACAGAGAATGGCGAAGGTATTGAATTGGCTAAGAAATACGGCATACGCAGCTATCCCACCTATCTGTTCATAGACCCTACAACCGAAAAACCTGTACATAGAAGCAGCAGCCGACAGACCGTCGAACAGTTCTTGCAGACTGGTAAATGTGCATTGAATCCTACACAGCGCTCATACTATCTTGAAGAACAATATGCCAAGGGCAACCGTGAGCGCAAGCTTATGGAAGACTACATCATGTACAAACATTCGATATATGCCAGAAACGAAGTAAACAAGGCGTTTGACGAACTGATAAAGGGTGGCGCAAAAATTCAGGACAAGGATGTATGGCCTATATTCTGCTCATGCATCTCAGGCGTAACACCTTATCTGAAGGAGGTTTCGGCTAAATACAACCTATTCTGCCAACTCTTCGGGAAGAAAAACGTGGATGAAAAACTGGCTAAAGAAACGGTCTATGGAAATCTCAGTGAAATAGAATCGCTTTGCAACTTCGATGGAAAGGATTTCAATTGCGAAATGATTCGCATAAACAACGCTACTCGTGACAAAAAGTACGATGAAGCCATTAAGCGTATTGATGCAATGATTGCCAATCCTAAAGTTGACCAGCAGAAACTGATTAACAGTCTGAAATTTATAGCTCGGCTGAGCTACTATATGGCTGACGAACTGCCAGAAGAATGGTTTAATAAGTGTGTGGAATATCTACGATACATTGCATACAACGACAATAACCGAGACGATGCCAATATTCATTTTGAATATGCAGCGGCGCTGGAGAAACTGGCGGACCATATAGAAAAGAACGGAGGTAAGGTTCCATCGTTCATAACATCAGAGCCATCTCACGGCAAGAATAGATATTCAATGCGTCCAGCTGCCCTGAAGCAAAAACCGAAAAGAAAATAAAATCTCTCAAGGTACTTAATGGATACAATTTACAGAGACCTTAAAGTCAATCCTTATACATAAAAACCAGGTCAAACCCTACATTACATATCATAAAAGGTCGTACGCAAAATATAGATGACGAATTTCACAATCTATTGCGTATGACCTTATTGTCTATTATTTATAGGCTGAACAAACGGAATGGAATTGTTAAACTTGTTACAAAAACTGTTAACATTGCAAGGGCGATGTAATATTATGCAATATTTTTAGTACCTTTGCATCGGAATTACAAAAATGCAACATCTGCATTGCAAATTACAAACCGAAGGTTGAACACTATTGTTAGTTCGACGATCACCTTTTGAAAGAATGATATACTCATTCTAATCTTAAATGCATCCTTAAAACAATGAATTTAAAGAAAACAATTAAGACATTAGCAATATCATTATTCCTGGCAGTGGCTCCTAACCATGCCAGCGCACAAGACCTTATCGCACGACAGGCTCCCGTTGACCGCAAGATGGCTGCTGTAGACACCATCATGCTGCGCAACATAACTATCAAGGAGGAGACCGAATCGCCAGCATCTGAACTGTATGCCAACTGGGACAATAAATACGCTCACCGCGCAACTGAATTGCCCGAACACTTCAACATCGATTTGCGCCACTTCTGCATGCCCACCACAAGCCGCGTCATAACAAGTAATTTCGGTTCGCGATGGGGACGCCAGCATAAAGGTCTCGACATAAAAGTGTATATCGGCGACACTATTCGCGCTGCATTCTCAGGCAAGGTACGCATAGTACGCTACGAAGGTGGCGGATATGGCAAGTATATCGTAATACGACATAACAACGGACTGGAGACCATATACGGTCACCTCTCTAAGCAACTCGTAGAGGAGAACCAGACTGTCAGAGCTGGCGAGGTAATCGGACTTGGTGGCAATACCGGACGAAGCACCGGTTCGCACCTGCACTTCGAGACTCGTCTGTGCGGAGTTGCTCTTAACCCGGCATTGATGTTCGACTTCCGCGAGCAGGACGTAACGGGCGACTATTATGCTTTCAACCGTTCTACATACGACAACGAGTCGGCTAACGCCACTCGTCTGCGTGGTAAGCAGGATGGTTCGACACTTGCAAAGAACAATTCTAACGACGACTACGCTACCAACAACCGCACTACATCGGGTCTGGACGACCAGATACAGTATCACAAGGTGGTTAAGGGCGAGACACTGGAAAGCATCTCACGCAAGCGTGGCGTTACTATCGCACAGATTTGCAAGCTCAACCACATAACAAAGAAGATGAAGTTGCGTCCAGGCCAGATCCTGCGCTACTCATAATCAAACCGGAATATTACCAATTTTATTATATTAGATCGAGTGCGCCAGAAGAAACAGTGATGTTTCGTTCTGGCGCAGTTTTTTATATCAATATCTTCAATAAACAAACGGATAACACTCATACACTATGCTGTTGAAATTTTTCATGACATGCAACAAGATTGGAGCGTTCACCCTCGGTGGCGGATACGCCATGATTCCGATTATGGAACGCGAGTTTGTAGACAAGAATCAATGGATGGACCGTCAGGAGTTTATGGACATTATGGTGGTGGCACAGACCACACCTGGCATCTTCGCCGTTGACATGGCAAGCCATATAGGCTACAAGTTGCGCGGCGTCTGGGGTGGAATCGTGGGTGCCGTAGGCATAGCCCTACCCTCTATCATCGCCATTATGATTATAGCCATGTTCTTCCATAACATTAAGGACAATCCATGGGTGGAGAAGTTCTTCCGCGGTGTACGCCCGGCTGTGGTGGCTCTGATTGCTGCGCCGTGCTTCAAAATGGCTAAGACGGCTGGCATAACATGGCGCACCGTATGGATTCCGATAGTGTGTTGTCTGCTCATAGCCTTAGCAAATGTCTCACCTATATACCTTATTATTATAGCCGGTGTGGCAGGGGGGCTTTTTGGGCGTTACACGAAATGGAATTAGGAATTTTGAATTTTGAGTTTTGAATTATTCTCGGCTTACGCCTGCGATTTTGAATTTTAGATTTTTGTATTTTGAGTTACTATATTTGGCAATTCTGAATTCAAAACTGAATAATTCCAAATCGGCAAAGCCGACAATTCAAAACTCAAAACTCAAAATTCAAAATTGCCGCAGGCAACAATTCAAAACTCAAAATTCAAAACTCAAAACTCAAAATATGATTTTTCTTAAACTCTTTATAGTCTTCACCAAGATAGGAACATTCAATTTCGGCGGCGGTTATGCCATGCTGTCGCTTATACACAACGAGGTGGTGGTGAAGAACGCTTGGCTCAGCAACGCCGAGTTTACCGACATCGTGGCTATAAGCCAGTCGACACCAGGTCCAATAGGTATCAACGCTGCTACATACGCAGGATATGTGGCAGTTCTGAATCAAGGTTATCCTCAATGGTTGGCAGCTGTAGGCTCAGTAATAGCGTCGCTGAGCATAATATGGTTGCCGTTCGTAATAATGATACTTATATCACGCTATCTCATCAACCACAAGGACTCGAAGATTGTAAAGGACATCTTCGCAGGCTTACGCCCTACAATCGTAGGACTGATAGCTGCGGCTGCCGTGCTGCTTATGAACAAGGAGAACTTCGGATCGCCAACCGACAATGCCGTAAACTTTGGCATAAGCATAGCACTATTTGCCGCTACATTCTACTTCACCAAGTTCCGCAAGAGCAACCCCATACTCGTAATGCTTGTATGCGGACTATTGGGACTCGTGATATTCTAATTCATCAGGAAAAAGTAATATAATAATACTTGCCAAAGTAATATATATTCGTTTGCCATTTAATATATATTACTTTGCCAATGAATACGTATTACTTTGCCAATGAATACGTATTGCGTTTTTGGGGGATTATTTCATAATAAAAACATCCTGCATTCCACGTGACGGAAAACTCTGATTTGAGTTTGTATCACTTGGAATGCAGGATGAACTTTTTTATTCCTCTACAGTCTCTGCTCTGAACAGCGAGAAGTTGACGCTGCCATAAGCTCTGTGCTCAATAAAGCCCGGAATATCGGAGAAGTCGTTCTTCTTGCCATGCTCGAACACAAGCAGTCCACCGGGTTTCAACATTCCCTTTTCAAGGATAAGGCGCGGGATAGTTGGCAGTTCGGGCAAGGCATAAGGCGGGTCGGCAAATATCAAGTCGAACTGCTGCTTGCAGGTCTTTATGAACCTGAACACGTCACCACGTATCAGAATATTGTCGTTGGTATCGAGCTTCTTCATACACTCACGGATGAATGAAGCATGGTCGCGGTCCATCTCAACGCTCACCACGGGAGCACAACCACGCGACAACAGTTCGAGCGAAATACTGCCCGTACCTGCAAATAGGTCGAGAGCGGTGGCACCGTCCATGTCAACATAACCGTTTATTACATTAAAGATATTCTCCTTTGCGAAATCGGTTGTTGGACGCGCCTTAAACGAACGTGGAATGTCGAAGTGGCGTCCCTTGTATATACCAGTTATTATTCTCATAGTCTTGTTTATATTTTAATGGACATGCTTTATGTTCTTGATAAAGCGTCCCAATTCCTTCACCAGCTGTTCAAGTCCGGCTATGTTGCCCGATAGACATAAGATGTCGGTGCGTTTCATTGCGAGCGTCTGCCATACATTCAATATATAGTAGGCTGCATCGGGAGCAAGCGTCGCATCGAACGAATTGCAGAAGCGCACCCTACCCTTTCGGAATGCACAGATGTCGATGCGCTTGTCGTGGAAATAGCAGAACAGTTTCTCCTGAAAGCCTCCCCATGACTGCTGACTGAACTGCACAAGTACGGGGGCAAGCAATGGCATGTATTGCACGCCACGGAATGTTTCGCTCAAAACGAAGCGCAAGTCACGATTGACGGCATACGCTGCCACCACGCCAAGTTGTGCAATAGGATATGTCAGCACTTCGTCCTGGCGCATGTTTGAATTGGTGTGGGCATAGAGCAACGCCACATTCTGCTCGTCAAATTCCTCCTGTGGAATGAGCAGCAACGGAGTATCTATCACCACTAACACTTCATCGTATAGCGACTCTGACTGAGGCACAGCTGTCGACACCACATCTGCGTTGGCTCCGCCCGATAACGGAGTGAGATGAGTGGGGCGCTTTGCCTGCGGCAGACGACATTCGGTCAATGCCTGGCGCAGATTGGCAGCCACGGCAATGCCCGTCTTCATGTTATACTGCTCGTAGTCGGTCTGCCCCTCGATGACAGTATTGGGGGCTGTGAACGTTATCGTAGTGCGTGTTATGCGTATTGTCAGTTTCATAAGAGTAATTCTCTGTTATCAGTATTTTATCACCAATGCTTTGCCTTTCCGAATATCTTATGCAGTCGGTTGACCACCGAGCGGCGTATGTGTCCGAAATTGCCGTAGCGCATATTGAGCCACAACTCCTCCAATGAGCGACCTGCCTTAATCCACGGATGTCCGTAGGCGTAGGTGCGATACACCTTGTTCTTGAACGCCACATCCTCCACCACATAACGCGGATGGCGTATGTTGGCAGTGTCGATGTCGAAACGCTGCATGGTGAACAGTCGGCGCAAGCGTCGTGGCATGGTCTGCAGCGAACCAGTGTAGTGGGTCGACCCGTCAGTAGCACCGAGATTGTTTATCATATTGCGCGTCGGCATAATGGCGAGACCTGAATTTAGAACCATCGATGCCCAGAATATGGTCTCGTAGTATGCCTTACCTGACGCACGATGGTCGTAGCATGCGTGCAGCGTATCGAGACAATAGCGACGCTGATGCATAACGTCATTAAGCTGACGCATTGCGTCGGGGTCGTCGAGGAAGGCGTAGGTATCGTCCCATGTATCGATGACGCGTCGCCATGATGCCCATCCCCATATAGAGAACACCGAGGTGAACATATAGTCGTAGGGGCTGTCTATCTTCTCTTCGGGATTGAATCCTGCCACCATCCACACACGGTTGTCGTGCTCGTAGCGGTCGAGCATCTGCTTGCAGAACGGGAAGAACGACTGCGACGGCACGTCATCGTCTTCAAGCACGATGCACTTGTCGATAATCGAGAACGCCCACTTCTGCGATATATATTCTGAAGGGTCGCATCCGTAGTTGCGCTCCTGATATTTGCGATGCACCTCACACTGCCAGTCGATATTCTCAACCACACGTCGGCAACCCTCAATGCCTGGCATGTCACGCTCGCCACGTGGTCCGTCCTGATAGAGGAACAGTCGTGAGGGTCGCGCCTTGCGCACTTCGTCAAACACCTTCTTGAGATGGTCAGGACGATTGAAGAACAGAATGAGTACGGCGACGTCGGTTTTGTATGGTTGTAGCGTCATAAGCGTAATGTTGATTATGTTAATGATGAAACATGTATTGTCTATGATATGGCTGCCCAATTGACGTTGGTGTCACGCAATTGGCGCAGTCGGTTCCACAGCATTGCATATTGTGATGACGTGCAGGTGGGGTCGGCATCAATTATGCGCTGAGCCTCCTGTCGTGCCAATGCAACGAGCTGACCGTCGCGTGCTATGTCGGCTATCTTCAGATCGAACGCAATGCCACTCTGCTGCGTACCTTCAAGGTCGCCAGGTCCGCGCAGTTTGAGATCAGCCTCAGCTATGCGGAATCCGTCGTTGGTCTGACACATTATGTCGATACGCTTGCGCGTCACTTCCGACAGCTTGTATGTGGTGACGAGTATGCAATAGCTCTGGTCGGCACCGCGTCCTACACGTCCGCGCAACTGGTGCAGCTGCGAGAGTCCGAAGCGTTGCGAGTCGAGTATCACCATCACCGAAGCGTTAGGCACATTCACGCCCACCTCGATAACGGTGGTTGCGACGAGTATCTGAGTCTCACCGCTTACAAACTTCTGCATCTCGGCATCCTTCTCCTTCGACTTCATTTTGCCATGCACCTTGCTGATGCTGAACTCGGGGAAAATGTCGCACAGCGCAGCATATCCCTCTTCCAGATTCTTGAGGTCGCTCTTCTCGCTCTCGGTGATGAGCGGATAGACGATATATACCTGTCGTCCGAGACGTATCTGCTGGCGTATGCCGTTGTAGAGCGACGTCATCTGGTTGTCAAACTTGTGTATGGTCTGCACGGGTTTGCGTCCAGGCGGCAACTCATCGATAACGCTCACATCGAGGTCGCCATATATTGTCATGGCAAGAGTGCGCGGAATAGGCGTGGCGGTCATAACAAGGATGTGTGGCGGATTCTCACTCTTAGCCCATAAGCGTGCCCGCTGGGCCACGCCAAATCGGTGCTGTTCGTCTATGACAGCAACGCCGAGACGCTGAAAGCGCACGGGGTCTTCGAGAATGGCGTGTGTTCCGACGAGTATGCGCACGTCGCCCGATATGAGCCCATCAAGTACTTTGGTGCGCTGCTTGCCCTTCACCATTCCCGTGAGCAGTTCGGTACGTATGTCCATACCGTCAAGAAACTCGCGTATTGTGGCAAGATGCTGTTCTGCCAATATCTCGGTAGGCGCCATGATGCACGCCTGATAGCCATTGCCCAGAGCTATGAGCATGGTCATAAGCGCTACAAGCGTCTTGCCCGAACCTACATCGCCTTGCAGCAGACGGTTCATCTGGCGGCCCGAACGCATATCGTCGCGTATCTCGTGCATCACACGTTTCTGTGCACCGGTGAGTTCGAACTTGAGGTTGTTGGCATAGAAGTCGTTGAACTCCTGCCCTACTTTGTTCAATACGTAGCCACGGTATTTGCGACGATGGTCGCTGGCGTAGCGCAGAATGTTGAGTTGGACATAGAACAGCTCTTCAAATTTGAGTCGTTCGCGCGCCTTCTTCATGTCCATTGCATTGCGCGGATAGTGAACGCAACGCATGGCCTCATCGCGCGACATAAGATGCAGACGCTCCACGATGAATGGTGGCAGCGTCTCGGGCAATGGCGTGGCTATCTTCTGCAGCATCGTCTTGACCAGACGCTCTATGTTGCGCGACGACATACCCGCCTTCTTCATCCGTTCGGTGGTGATATAGTAGGGTTGCATGCCCATCTCGGAGAGCTGCAACTCTTTAGCAAGGTCGATGTCGGGATGGGCTATCTGATAGCGTCCGCCAAATACCGATGGTCGTCCGAAGACTATATACTCCACTCCCACCTTATAATTCTTATATACGTATTGCGTGCCTGAGAACCATACGAGGTCCATAACGCCGTGGTCGTCGGTGAAGTGTGCCACGACACGCTTCTTGCGCGGTCCCATTTCAAACTCCTCAAACGACAGTATGTGTCCCTTTATCTGCACGAAGGGCATGTCGCTCGTCAACTCGCTGATGGCATATATGCGACTACGGTCGACATATTTGTAAGGATAATACTCCAACAAGCCACCCCAGGTGCTCACCTCGAGTTCCTTCTTCAACAGCTCCTTGCGCTGCGGCCCGACACCGGGCAGATACATTATGTCTTGTGAGAGTATGTCCATCGCTGATGCGAATTTTGAATTAAGAATTTTAAATTAGGAATTATTCTCGGCTTCGCCTGCGATTTTGAATTGATGAATTGTGAGTTTTAAGTTGAGCAATTCAAAATTGAATAATTCCTAATCGGCGTGGCCGACCAATTCAAAACTCAAAACTCAAAATTCAAAACTCGACTTATTGTTTGCAGAGGAACTCTGCAAACAATAAGTCATAAGGCGTTGTGAGCTTTATGTTCTCACGGTTGCCGTCAACCATTGTTATCTTCATTCCGGCAGCCTCAGCCACTGATGCGTCGTCAGTGAAGTTGTCGCTGTATTCGGTATTGAATGCGCGCTTTATCTGCTGTATGTCGAATGTCTGCGGAGTCTGCACCGTGCGGTAGTTGTTGCGCTGCACATTGTGTCCTCCTTCATCGTCAACAAAACGCAGAGTGTCGGTGACGGGCAATACGGGCAGCGCTGCTCCATGCATACGTGCCGCTTCAAAGCATCGGGCTATTGTCTCATGCGACACAAAGGGACGTACGCCGTCGTGAATGCCGACAACGCCTTGTGCGTCGTCAGGCACAGCAGCGAGTCCGTTCTTCGACGATTGGAAACGAGTGTCGCCTCCATCTACTACGGTGTGTTCTACTGCAAACGCATACTTACTGCACAGCTGGCGCCAATAGTCCTGCTGCGATTGCGGCAGAACTACGATGATGCCCAACTGCGGGTTGTACTGATTGAAACGCTCTATGGTGCGCATTAGCACCGGTCGGCCATCAATGGGCAGAAACTGCTTGGGCAAATCGCCTCCCATACGCAATCCCTTGCCACCAGCCACTATGATGATGTAATCCAATGTTAAATATTAAATGAGAGATGAGAAATGTTAAATGTTAAATTGATAGATTGTGATGTCAACTTGTCAACTCGTCAACTAACCTTCGTACATCATTCCCTTCTTCAGCGCCTCTGCTACGCGTTCGCCCTTGAGCAGCGTCACAAGAGTATAGCCGTATTCGAACGATGAACCGGGACCTTTGCCTGTTATGATGTTGCCGTCGACAGTACAAAGAGCGGCTGTGTATTCGGCTCCTTCGAGCTGGTCTTCAAAACCGGGATAGCATGTAGCACGTCTGCCACGCAACAGTCCGAGATGGCCCAACACCATAGGTCCGGCACAGATAGCACCTACCAAACGTCCAGCCTCAGCCTGACGCATTACGGCATGGCGTACACCTTCGTGCTCATCGATGTTCTTTGCGCCAGGCATTCCGCCCGGAATGAGCAGCAGGTCGGCATCGGCAAAGTCGGCATCGGCAAAGAGCATGTCTGCCTTCACCGTCACGCCGTGAGCCGACTCCACCTCAATAGAGTCGCCAATGCTTACAGTCTTCACTTCCACGCCGCTGCGGCGCAGTATGTCTACGGGAGCCAACGCCTCGATATCCTCAAATCCGTTGGCAAGAAATTCGTATGCTTTTGCCATATTGTGTATGTTTACTAAAGGTTTTGCAGCCGTCTTTGTTTTTGGGCGCAACACTCCGAACGGGTCGGCTGTCTTCTCGTCTTCCTCGTCGCGCTTCTTCAAAGAATAAAAACGTGCCATATATGTTTACTGTTTAATTAGCTCGGGCAATATAAACACCGAGTGTATCTTCTGTTTCTCCTTGGGCGGTATCTGCATGTAGTCGCGGTAGAGGTCGTGCAGATAGGCATCGGTATTGGCTGGTGCCGAGAATCGTTTGCCCTCAAACTCTATCGTTCCCAACGGGAATATGGAGTCGCGACGGTGCATTATGCCGTAACCGTTGTTGATGAGTATGTTCGACATGTAGGTGCCGGTGCGCTTGAAGGCGAAAGCTGCCTTCCACATAAGTTTGCAGAACTGGAAACGTGCACCGAAGTATAACAGTTCGGCTACAGCGCGCCACGAATACTGATGCGAATGATGCAGTATAGAATAGCAGCGCGACATGTCCTTACCATACTTGCGGCAGAACGCACGCGACACATTGGGATAGTCGATCATAGGGAATATGTCGACAAACAGACCCTTGCAGTAGTCGAGCGAGAAGTCTTCGTTGCCCTCGACGTAGAACGAGTTGAGGTCGCGCACCTTCATTATAGGTTCGCGTGTATTCTCTGTATCTGGTGTCTGCAGACGCAGTGTTGATGGCAACTCCTTGGGTGCCACCTCTGCAAAGCGACGAGCATCGTCCTGCGGCATAGCTATATCGATGTCGTCGTCCCACGGAATGAATCCGCCGTGGCGCACGGCACCCAACAGCGAGCCTCCGTCGAGCCAATAGCTTATGTTATGCTTGCGGCAGATACGATCGATTTCTTCGAGAATGCCGAGCTGTTTGAGCTGACACGTGCGCAACTGCTGCTGCTTGAATTGTTCGAGATAGTTCATCTATCGTTGTTTTACCCTTTTACTTTTTTACTCTTTTACCCTTTTACTTTTTTAGATTTTTACTCTTTCACCCTTCTAACGTCAATCACCTGTCCGGTGCAGTCAGATGCGAGAGTCTGTAGAGTAGCCTCAGCTACACGTTCGGGCATGAGCAGGGTATCATCAGGCTCAATGCCGAAGTTGTGCTGGCGCATCGGAGTCTTGGTACGTTCGGGGTTGATGCAGTTAATCTTGATGCCGTCGCCGTCCCACTCCTGCGCAACAGCCTGCACAAAGTTGACAATGGCAGCCTTGGTAGACGAGTAGATGCTGTAGAAGGCACGACCACGTGTGTAAGAACTTGATGTGAAGAATATCAGCTTGCCCTCGGTCTGCTTTAGATAAGGATAAGCCTCAAGCGCCACATTCACCGTACCCATATAGTTGGTCTGCACAGCGTTCTGTATGGTCTGATAGTCCATAGTGGCAAGCGGCTCCTTGTTGAGCACACCGGCTGTACATATCACATAGTCGATATGGCCAGCCTGCTCGTGAGCATCGGTCATGGCACGCACAACATCCTCGCGCACACCGATGTCGATACGGTTTTCAGAGCGTGAGTAAGAGAACACCTTGGTACCGCACTCATGCAGCATATCTACCACACACTTGCCGATGCCGTAGCTTCCACCGAACACCACAGCCACCTTATCGCGGAACACATCGTTGACATGTGCTATCGAGTCGGGCTCGGTATTCTTCAGTTGAAACAGTTTGTCGAGCATGTATGTATCCTCACGATATGTAAGCTTCATGTTGCTCTCCTCGCCACGTACTACGAAAACCGGTTCGTCGGTATAGTGACGCACTACGCCACAGTCGTCGGTGGTCTTGAATGCGGGATCCTTCAGCGCACGGTCATAGGCATCGGCTATGAGCTGACGGTCGAAAGCCTGCGGAGTCTGTCCGCGACGCAGACGCGAGCGGTCAGGGATAGATGTTATGTTGTCGTTATCGTCAACTTCAATAATGGTGTCGGCAGAGGGTATTGCCACATCAATGGCACGATGGTCGGCAAGAGCGTCAATCACATCGTTGATGATGCGCTGGCTCACGAGCGGACGCACGGCATCGTGGAATATGAGGTTCACGTCCTCGTTGTCGTAAGCCTGTATAGCCGAGAGCGACGAGTCGTAGCGCTCCTTGCCACCCTTGAGTATCTTCTTCACCTTATGCCACTTGTTGCGCAGCACGATGTTCTCGAAGTCGGCTATGAGCATAGGGTTTGACACGATGGCAATCTCGTCGATGCGAGAGTTGCGTTCAAACACGTCGACGGTGTGTTCAACCACCATCTTGCCCGCCACCTTGAAGAATTGCTTTGGTGTGGAAATGCCGAGGCGCGATCCTACGCCTCCTGCCAGTATGACGGCTATATTTCTTTTCATGCTTTGTGAATTTAGGGTTTCAAATAAGTAGCTTTTGCTTTCAGAGCTAATCGGTGCAGAACAGCATAAGAAAGGCGAAGTATCGGCTGTAGTCCTTAGCCAGACGTGCAAGGGCGTTCTTCATGTGATACTTAACGGTGTTGACCGAAATGCCGAGTTCGTCGGCTATCTCCTTGTAGCTCATATTCTCAAAACGGCTCTTGGCAAACACCTGCCTACATTCGTCGCTGCCCAGACAGTCGAGCACTCCAGCTATTGTCTCGTCAGTGATAATTGCGTCTGTGGGCAAAGCCTCGGTAGTAACGCTGTCTATCCAGTTGCGGTCGGCATCGCTCAGGTGCGAAACGAGCATCTCGTTGCGCTTGTAGCTCGACTGCAGATAGTTGATGCAGGCATTGCGCACACTCATCATAAGATAGCTCTTGAGCGATGTGCGTATGTCGAGACGGTCGCGGCGGTCCCAAATATTGAACATGATATTCTCCACAACGCACTCGGCCTGGAAGTGGTCGTGTACATATCGGTCGGCAGCATGGCACATCATAGCATAATACCGCGCATACAAATCACGGTATGCGCGGCTGTCGCCATCCCTAAGGAGATTAATAAATTCAACTTCCGAGTTATTCATACGAGCTAATATTGCTATCCGCGTGTCACACACAGACTATTATTGCATTTGCAAACTTACATATTTTTTCTGAGAAACGATAAATTCTCGCTGCTTTATTGCGCATAAAGCAAGTAATAAAAAGAAATTGAAGAAGAATTACGTGAATAAGACAAAGACTGACAACCATACAAAAACAAAAGGCAACAAGAACAACACGTACAGATTATATATGCAACTGTTGACGTGCTGTTCTTGTTGTATAGTATGCTTAATACGAAAATGTCGCAAAGCACGTTTCTATATATCAAGCTTGAATTTGGTATTTACGTTCCACTGCACACGTATAGGTTTAGCCTTACGGCCGTTGACAGTCGGCAAAAGGTCGACATAACAAGTACGTTTGTGTCGGCGCGGATAGGTATAGTCAACGCGTATTGACTTGCGTTCGCGCGGTTGGAGCGTTATCTCATCAGGCATTTTGAGCACTGTATTGTTGGGCATACGCACAAAGCTTACCTTCATTGTCTGCTTGGTAGAATTGCCGAGCTTAAGTGTATAGCCATACTTGCTGCCTATCTCAAGGTCGGGGAACGGCAGAAACTGGAAGTTGGCATACAGTCCGTTGCCCAATGCATAAGGACACTCTTCGGTTATGGGATGATCCATAGGCGTGATGTCTGCCTTAATCCATAGGCGTACATACTGACGTCCGTCATTGAGCAGCACCACTACCTGCTTGACAAACTTGCCCTGCTTGTGGTCTGGGTCGAGCGTAACGGTCACCTCTGCCTCTTCGCCCGGACGAACTGCACGCTTGGTATAGTTGGCTACCATACATCCGCACCATGTGTTGACTGCCGATATGGCAACGGGCTTAGTGCCGGCATTCTTCAGTCGGAACACATGCATACACTTGCCGTCGGCTTCGCGTATCTTACCGAAATCGTGTGTACGCTCGTCTGGACGAAACGTCTCAAGATATTGCGGTTCGCCTGTTGTCTGTGCTACAGTCATGAACGGCATGGCGAGCAACAATAGCATTATGTATATTATCTTTTTCATCGTAACAGTCATTATTCTATAAAACCTGAAAAATCCTTTTACCTTAACGATTGACCAATACGCCACAATTATAAACTATAAACTAAACCATTTACTATTAACTACTTACTAACAATCAACCAAATCTATATTAGCTCAGCAGGCGTTTCGCAACGCCAATGCTGAGTCGTGATGTTATATGCAAAAATACTAAAGTTTATATTATTTAAAATAGAAATTCAATGCTGAAATAGCAGCATAAGAGCCATAACTCCAAGCCCAACTATTCGTATCGAGTTTCATTTTGGCCTTGATGTAGCGACACTTCACAGCACCATACATCACATACGCCTGCTCCCATGTAGAGCGGTCGTACACTGCTGTATGACCTTCTGTTGAACCTATCTCCTTCCATGTATTTCCATCATTGCTGAAATACAGAGTATATTCCTTGCCAACATAATTGTCAATATTGAATGCTACAAGATTTTTCTCGGCACCAAGGTCAACTGTAAACGCAGCTGTTTCTTTCTTCTCAAGGAACGGCCATGATGCATCCCAATCATCAGAGAACAATCCACTGAATTCTTCGGGATCGAGATTCTCCGCACTTACAACACTATATGTCTTCACATCACCCTTTGTTCCTGGTATTGATGTAGCATTATCGTTGATAAGAGTCTCCTTAACACCGATAGTAGTGTACACTGGCTCATCAAACACTTTCTTTGTTCCGTCCGAATATGTCATGGCAATATGCATCGGGACTATATACGAACCGCTGAGTTGCTTAGCCTTCTCGCTGTCCATTGTCACTGCCACTTCACCTGATAGTTCACCAGGCTTGATAGTGGCAGCATTTACCTTGAGAAAACTTGCGAAGTCTGAGGGCAAAGCCTCATACGATGTGCCGTTTTCCTCATTGTATGCAGCAATGAGCGAGTTGTCTATCTCGGCAGAAAGCTGTACGTCGGTATAGACAGAAGCCTTGAGCGCAACAGTAAACTTAGAGTCTACGCCACCAAATACGCCCACTGGTGTACTAATGATATTGCAATCTACTGTTTTCGAACCCGAAAGACTTGCAATCTCTTCATCAGAAGTATGTATGACAAGATAAGCCATCGACTTGTCATCGAGTGTAGAAATCTCACGTCCATCGTCCTTGCCACCAGGGGTAGAAATACGTATCGGCAACACATAATCACTTTCGGTGAGCGAAGTACGTGCCTCTGTAGGCAGCGAAACCTGCAAATCAGCGGTATTCTTTCCACTCTCCATTTCAGCAGGAGAAATCTCAAGAGCCTTGACAGCAGCATCGGGCAGAGCAGCATATTCGGTAGAGTTCTGCTCGTTGTATTCTGCCACCAGCGACATGTCGGCAGCACCACCAACCTTTACAGTCTGCTGTGCAGGATACTGCATGCGCACATGTACATTGGTCAAGGCATCGCCACACAGTCCTATCGGAGTCTTGTAAACCGTGCATTCTGTAACATTCGACTGATTAGGGTCAACGAAAACGCGGTTGGTCTTCTCGCCATACACGTCGTACGTTTCGTCCTCGCTACAGCCTGTGAGGGCTGCTGCACTAAGCAGCATTGCCCCACAGAATAGTATATTGTAGATTTTCATCTTTGCTAATATTAGTAATTGATACTTTTAAAGTTTTAGTACGGACACTTGTGGTTGGGCACCCATGATGCCTTGCCACTCTTCGGAACGGCATTATAGCCGTTGCCTGTCTGGTCGAGGATAGAACCGTCGCTCTGCTCGTCAGTTCCACAGAAACGCCAATATGCGACAAGACCTTCTGAATGCGGGTCAACATAGCAGATGTTGTTGAGCAACTGTGCAGGTGTACGAGCCACATTCCATACACGGAACTCAGACACACGACCATTGAGATAACGTCCACCAGCTGAATAACCGATAGCAAACGGACCATTGTTGTCGCCATACGGTGTGCCATAGTCATAACTCCATACAAGCGAGATGTCGCCGGTAGCCTTTACAGGATCGCCCATCGGCTCGCCGTCAAGATACATTGTTATCTGCTGACCGTCGTAAACACAAGCGAAGTGACACCATTTCTTCGTGGGGAAGTGTGTTGGGAATGTTGCGGCATGTGCAGTTCCCTTGTCTGGCTTGTCCCAAGAGGGAGCACCTGTCTTGCCACCTGCAAGCTGAAGCTGGTCAGGATCGCACGAAACATCGCCGAAACGCAGAAGGAAGTTCTCCTCGCATCCCATCAGCGAAGAAATGTATGGATTGCTGTGGCAGAAGTCATTGACATAAACCTTGCATTCCATGGTAAGCTGCGAGAGATGTCCAAGCTTCTCATTGTTGCGGAATCCCGGCACAAGGAACGGCTTGGCGTTGATGTCGGCTACTTCAGTGGTGATGATAGGCACAAACACTACATAGAGCACCGAGCCTGCTTCGAGCAGATTGCCGTCGGTCTTGACGCGCACTGGCAGACAGTAGCTCTTACCTTCCTCAAACTTTGTAGGGTCAGCAATATTGAGTTTTGCCTCGTTCGAAACAAACTGGCCTGCCTTGATAGTTACGGTAGCGTCGTCGATACTGTAGGCATCAGTTGGAGGAGCTACGTAGTCGGAATTGTTCTGGGCATTATAAGCTTCGAGCAATTCGGGAGCTGCCTCGAAGGTAGCACTCACCGGAGCCTCAACCTTACCAGTACAAGTGACGGTAAGAGGAACTTCGTCGTTGCCCTCAAAACCCTTGCGCAACGTATTCTTCTGCATTGTACCTGAGATGTATACAACGTCACGATAGTCGCCGTTGCTCTCCTGACAAGCGGCAAACACGATGGCTGTCAGCGCAAGGATAAGATATTTTATCTTTTTCATAATCGTTCAATTATTCAATCGTTCAATTTCTCAATATAATAATTAATGTATGGCAGGGTTCTGAATCTGTATGCCACGACGCATATTGGCGTAGTTGGCAAAGTCAGCATCCGAATTGATATAGTCGCGGTGCATGAAGAAGGCACCGAAACCACCCTTACGACCTGTTGCAGGTTTGTAGCGTGCATAGGTAAGGAGTTTGCCACACTCGGCATTCTTCCAGTTGTCGCCCACGTTCTCGGTATACACCACCTTCTCGGTAGGACATCCGTTGAACGGCACACGACCTGGACTGCCTCCGTATGTCTGGTTGACATACCAGTTGGTATAGTCGTTGGTGTTGGCACTTGGTGCCGATCCGTAGTAGTCGATACACAACAGCATCTTCGGATTGCCCTTGATGGTGAAGCCGTCAGGATAGGTATAGGTGTTCTCCGCACTTGCCATCGGACCTACAAATTTGCCTACGAACTGTACGAAGTAGTCGAGATTGCCTCCCGACAACGGGTCGCCCTCAGGCTCATAGTCCATATCGATGCCGTCAAGTCCCTGCTCAAAGATAGGACGCAGCAAGTGCAGTCCATAAGCTCGCATTGCAGCCTTTTGTGAAGTCTCCTCACCTTCCGGCTCACGATACGGGTCCTTGGCGAATGTGCCGTCAGCATCGTTCGACCATATTCCGTCCTTGTCAGTCCAGATGTCGTAATACTCGCCACTCTCACGTATACGTATAATGGTAGGCACAACGAGCTTGGTGCCCTTGGTCTGCTGCACAAACTTCATCTCCTTGTACACCTCCGGCAGATAATGAGTCTGCTCGCGGCCCTCTACATCAGTAGGTACACCGCCCCAAAGCGAACATATATCGAGCGAATCGGGCAATCCGAGGAAACGTGTTGCAGGCGAAAAGCTCTGCGTATAGTCAGAAAACCATCCCCAAGCAATCTGATGGTCGGAAGCCTTGTAGTCGCGCAGGTTCTTGTAATACTGCGCATCGTATGTAGTAGGCTTGACAATCTCGACGTTCTCGATGTCGGTGTCGCACGAAGCGAACATTCCGCCGAGCAGCATTGCAGCCAATGTATATTTTAAAGCTTTCATTGTTTCTTAGATTTTTAGAATGAATATATATACTGTTTAGGCATTACTTCTTGTCCCACCACAGTTTGGTATTGCCATTGTCCTGTCCGCCGAGCAATGTCACGGCTGCCTGAACGTTGGCTGCGTTCTGCGAGTATTCGTCGGTAGGGAAGCGCAGACGGCGTATCTGAGTGTCGGTGCTGACAGCACCACTACTTGCATTGTAGTCGATGGTGAAGAGCTTTGGATAGCCAGTGCGACGGAATTCGCTCCAAGCCTCCTGTCCGTCAGGGAATATGGCAAGATACTTCTGGGTGATGATGCGCTCGAGTTTCTGCTCGAAGCTGGCATTGTCGTTCCATGCAATGGTGATGGTGCTGACAGCTGAAGCGTCGCGACGACCGCCACTGTTGTCCTTGAAGTCGGCAGGCTTAGCCTCGCTGTTGGCTATGTAAGCATCGGCTCCGCCAACGCCACGCTCAGCAAACGATGTGCGTATGCCCTGCTCGTAAAGGTCTTTGGCTGATGTTGCTCCAAGATTCCAGCGCAGTTTTGCCTCAGCACGAAGGAAGAAGCTCTCGGCTCCCGACATCCATTGCATTGCCGAACCTGACTCTACATTCATGGCAGAGGTCTTGTCGGTATACGAACTTTGATTGCTTATCTTCAAACCCGGATAGACTCCGTGTATGCCACCGCCGTTCTTAGCCTCGCTGAAGTATACCGTGGCACGCGGATCGCTATAACCGTTGAGATAGCTCTCAATGCAAGCGCCCATACGCATATCATTAAAGCTCTTTGTAACCTCCCAATACGGATTCAGATAAGAATACTTCGAGTCGTTGCTGTGCTCAGCCTTTGACTCGAGGAAGCCAAGCGAGTGATTGATTGACTTCTCTGCCTCGGCACGAGCCAGTGCTTCGTCGGCATAGCAGACGCGCAATGCAAGACGCAGACGCAATGTGTTGGCAAACTTAATCCAACTTGCTGTGTTGCCGCCAAACACGAAGTCGAACTTGGCAAGAACCTTTGACGACGAGTTGGCTGCATAGTATTCGGTCAATACGTCGATGGCATTGTCCAGCTCGTTGAAGAACTGGCGGTAGACATCCTCTTGCGAGTCGTATGCCACCTTAAGTGCTGTGCCGAACTTAGAGTAAGGTATTGGGCCGTACATGTCGGTGATGCGTGCCATACCAAACACCTTGACAATATTGCCCAGCGCTGTCACAGCCTGTGTGCCGGCAGCTTCTGAGTTCTTGTTGAGTGTCGACCAAGGCTGCATGATATTCTGATAGGTGTCATTGAAGGGTTGGTTGACCCATTTGTCAGGCAAAAGGTAGTGGGCATTGTGCAACGAACCGACATCGTACGACTCCTTGATGTTAGAAAAATAACCTGAGAAGAGTCCGCCCGTAAGCATATCTGTAATCTGGAACGCTCCACCCTTGTCCTGGCCTACGATAAACACATTGTGCTCCATCTGTGCGAAGAAGCCACCTGTGCTCCAGTTGTCGCGGCTCATATCCTCTTCTGAGGCTGAGTTACGGTCGGAGTTCCACTTCTCGAACTCGCCCGTACATGAGCTGAGTGCGAATGCGGCAGCCAGTGTGGCTACACCGCAAGTGATTTTCTTATTTAGTTTCATAATAGATTTCCGGTTTTTAGAAGTCAACTTTTACTGAGAATCCGAGATTGCGCAATGAAGGCATCATGAAGTTGTCGATACCGGTGAAGAATGTACCGGTAGAAGCGGTGAGTTCGGGGTCGAACGGTGCTTTGCAATAAATCATGAACAGATTGCGTCCGGTGAAGGCTACGTGCATGTTCTGAATCCACGGCACGAGCTTCTTGATAGGTACGTTGTAGCCTACCGACAGTTCGGACAGGCGAACATTGCTGGCGCTATATATATAGTAGCTGCCGATGCTCGGTCCAACCTTCTGATAATAGTCCTGGGCAGGTATGCGTACGCCGTTGACCAAGGCTCCGCCTGCATCGCGAGCGTCTGCTGTAGCCTTCGAAGCTCCGAAGTAATCCATATAACCCTGAGTTATACTTGCTACGCGTCCGCCTACACGTGCTGTGAAGAGGAAGTTGAGGTCGATGCCGTTCCATGAGAAACTGTTGCGCCAACCGATATTGTACTTCGGATTGACATTGCCAGCCTTCACCCATTTGCCTTCGTCAAGGCCTACGATGTTCTTAGTATTGTAGTCGACAATGACAAATCCGTGCTCGTCGGTCTTGGGCACTGTGGTGTAGAGGTCGCCTATAGAGCCGCCCTCAGTGAGCATAACCTTGACCGGACCGAAGTTCATTCCGTCAATGTCCATCTGCTTGAGCGACACCTCTTCGGTCATACCGTTGCCGAAATCGACTGTCTTCGGTGCGAGCAACTGATGTATCTTGTTGCGGTTGAGGGTATAAGTAAGTGTTGTCGACCACTTGACCGGACCGAGAGGCTGGTTGACTGTGAGCGAAGCCTCAATACCCTTGTTGTCTACACGTCCGCCATTTACCGGCATACGGCCATAACCTGATGTAGCCGAGAGTTTCGGACGGAAGAACTGATTGAATGTACGTGTAGAGTAGAGGCTGACATTGAGGTTGATCTTGTCGCCCCAGAGATTGGCCTGCAAGCCTAACTCCCATGCCTTGGTGCGCTCCGGCTCAAGATTGGTGTTGGGGAAGTCGGATGTGGTAGATGGCTGTGCGTTCTTGTATTCGAATCGCTGTGCTGCCATATAGCGCATGGCTGAAGATGCATTACCTACCTCACTGTACGAACCGCGCAACTTGAGGAACGACAAAACATTCGACTTCAATCCGAGAATCATATCGGTAAGGATGGCGCTCAAGCCTACCGACGGATAGAAGAAGCCTTTCTTCTCGAAGCTTGTTCCACCAAGAATAGAGTTCCAGTCGTTGCGTGCTGTAACGTCGAGATATACCATCGACTTGTAGCCTACCTGCGCTGTGGCGAACACACTCTGTGTCTGCTCATGATAGTTCTTGTCGTAGTCCTGGTCCATATACGCAGTCGCACGTACTACGTTGTTGAGCGTGAACGAGTTGGGAACGTTAAGGAAGCCACCTGTATAAGTATAACTTGTCTCCACATCCTTGATGCTGGCACCGAGGTTGGCGGTCAACGAGAAGTCGCCGAAATACTTGTCGATGTTCAATATGGCATCGGCATATATCTGACGTGTATTGTCGTTGGTGCGGAAGTAGGCTCCGTTCTCGCCAGCGAAGAAAGCATCGGTAGAAGCGGCATACTTCTTCTCGTACAGACCCGTTGAACGGTCTACCTTTGCACGGCCTGCCAATGATATGCCCTTGGCTATATCGTATGTCAGTCCGCCCGAAAGTATGAAGCGTTCCTTATGGTTGATGGCGTTGGTGCGGTGAGTTTCCCAGTAAGGGTTCATCATCGAGAGTCCCTGATTGCCAAAAGGCCAGTACATAGTCTTGAAATTGCGCTCCTGGTCGTACTGCTCGTAAGCCATATACTTGCGAATGTCGTCGCCTGCCGGGAACATATATATAGGTATGATAGGGTTGAAGTACAAACCCTGCGAAACCATGTTCTTCTCGGCTACGTTCATATACATGGCAGAAAGGTCGAGGTGCAGGCGGTCGTTGAGGAAGCCTGTGGTGTTGCGCACGGTGAAGTTGTAACGGTCGAGGGTGTTGTTCTCGACAATGCCCTCAGCATTGGTTGTGGCTACCGACACAAATGTCTGGCTGTGCTCAGAGCCGGTAGAAAGCGTAACGGAGTTGCCCTCGTTCCATCCTGTCTGGAAGAAATCGAGCGGATTGTACGTAGACGGTGTGGCAAGCTTTGAACCCCAGCTCGAGAATGAGCCGCTGCTTGTCTGTCCGTATGTGTTCTGGAATTCGGGAGTAACGAACGGTGAGAAGAACGACGTATTGTTAGAATAGCTCACATTGACACGTCCCTTCTGTCCTTTCTTGGTGGTAATCATAACGACACCGTTGGCTGCGTCGCTACCATACAGTGCCGAAGCTGCTGCGCCCGAAAGCATTGAGATGCTCTCGATGTCGTCGGGATTGACCATTGAGGCAGCATCGCCCGACTGCGCGTCACCGTGATAGGCATCAGATGTCTGATTGACCGAGAGCGAAGGCATTGGTATACCGTCAATAACGTAGAGTGCATTGTTGTTGCCAGAGAGTGACTTGGCACCACGCATCACTACCTTGACGCCACCACCGATACCGGCTGCCGACGAATTGATTTCGACACCTGCCACCTTACCTGCCAATGAGTTCATGAAGCTGGCATCCTTTACGCCTGTGATGTCCTGCGAATTGAGCTGCTGCACATTATACGACAGAGCCTTGGCTTCCTTCTTGATGCCGAGGGCGGTGACTACCACTTCGTTGAGCACCTGCTGGTCTTGTGCCATCTTTACGGTTACGTTGGCACGGTCGGCTGTAAACTCACGGTTCTTGTAGCCGAGATACGACACTTCTACCTTGCTGCCGTCGGCTGCATTGATTGAGAAGTTGCCGTCGATGTCGGTCACTACCTTCTCGGTGCCGCCCTTTACGCTGATTGTGGCACCGATAACGGGATCGCCGTTCTCGTCGAGCACCTGACCGGTAACCTTACGCTTGGGCTGTTGCTGCTTGCGCTGCGGAGCCTTGGCGGGGCTTACTACAATGGTGTTTCCCTTAATTTCGTAGGTCACATCCTGACCTGCGAGGATTTGCGACACTGCCTCCTTGACGGTTTTGGCATTGACATTCACCTTCTTGCTTGTGTTGACGGTACGGGCGTCGTACACAACCGAGCACTTGCTCTCCTTTTCGAGGTGGGCAATGGCGGCCTTCACTGTGACGCCGTTGAGCCTCATCGAAACGGTCTGGGCATTCATTGCGGCACTTGCTAAGAGCATCGCCAGCACGAGCACTGTTTGCTTTGGTTTATACATAGGTTCTTTAGATATAAATTGTTTATATGTTTTAGGTTCTTGTCTGTCTGAAACGTTGTGGTTTAACGTTGGGGTTCTGATTATATGACAAGACCTATGGGGCGTAAGGGTAGTGCAAAGG
>ERZ1034687.324-NODE-324-length-30550-cov-16.621217_pt1 | contig 30550 bp, 50 predicted proteins | sample MGYA00520704_ERZ1034687 | MGnify/ENA primary metagenome ERZ1034687 (study PRJEB33766, sample SAMN09781762) | gut metagenome | biome: gut microbiome | host: Homo sapiens | place: Madagascar | study: EMG produced TPA metagenomics assembly of the PRJNA485056 data... | reverse complement strand
TCTTTACTTGATATATCTTTATTTAATTGCGTTGGATTTTCCGGCGACGGTTTTTCCGTTGACGGTTTTTCCGTTGTCGGTTTTTCCGTTGTCGGAAAATCCAACAACGGTTCCCCGGACGCTTCCGGGGGTTCTTCCCGGGTGTCCGTATCCGGCGGACAGGGAATTTCCCGGATCACATATTCGTTCCCGGCGAATTTGCCCCCTTTATCCTGGGTCTGTCTGCGCTGGATGTATCCTGCCTGCTCCAGCTCCTGTACCGCCGCCCGGATCGCGTCCTTGCTCTCCCGGTTGATTTCGGCCAGGCCGGACAGGGTATAGTCCCAATCCTCCGGCAGGCTTAACATCTGGGACAGTAAACCCTTAGCTTTCAGGCTAAGGGCGTGGTTGCGCAGGTGGTGGTTTGCCATGACTGTGTAATCATTGGTCTTTTCGACGCGAAAAACCGCCATAATTACCCCCCCATTTTTGATTTTGGAGCAGCCGACGGGAATCGAACCCGCACCCCCAGCTTGGGAAGCTGGTGCCCTGCCATTAGGCCACGGCTGCGTATACCTAGGTGCGGTCTGTCCCGCCGTCATGCGTCACTGCCTTTTCCGCATTGCCACCGCGTTTAACCATGGCGGATGGCCCCGTCTCTCCGGGGTTGTCGTGCGGCCAAGATGCAACGGTTTCATTCCGGCGGCCTACTGTGCTTCGGCCTATATTCTCCGGCGGGCCTGGTAGCGGGATTCCGCCCGCCGCGGCCCCGTCTGTCCGGGGTGTCGTGGATAAGTTAGGAGGCATATCCATTGGATTGGCGCAAGAACAGCATATGCGCCTGGAGGGCAGCCCGGGAATCGAACCCGGGACGGCACGCTGGTGCTGCGTGTGCCGATGCGTCCGGCTCCGCCCATATGGGGCGGCCCCGCCCTACGGAAAGCGGAACCGCCGATTGAAGATTGCCGGGGTGCGGGAGCCGGGATTTGAACCCGGTTTCAGGCGGCGGGAGAGAGCGGCTAGAGAAGACCGCACATGGCAGGGGTTACCATTGGCCGCCGCGTCCGCCGAAAGAGGGTGAAGATCGGCACCAGACCCCGCACCCCGGATGGGATGCCGCGTATTACGCCACACGGCTCAGGGGCGTTTCTCGACGACCGCCGTTTCTCCGGTGGAGCGATGGCGGATGAGAATCGTGTAATTCAGCTCCCGGATGACGGTGTAGTCGTCCGGGTTGTAACCGGCACGGCGGATGTAGGCCGCCTGGGCCTTACTGGGTGTTGCGTTTTTCTGCATCTTGCTCCTCCGGGATCTGCTGATCCCAACAGGCCTTGCAGGTGGAGGCGCAGGGGAAATTGACTCCCGTGGTCGGCAACCCCACCGGGCAGCTGAAAATATGCACCAGGGAGTTGTCCCGGTCTGGGTGGAGCTGCTTATACTTTTCCCGGTACGTCATTCAGCAGTCCCTCCAGATATTCCACATACGCCAGCGCATCGGTGGCCATCAGCTGCACGCAGTTGCCTTCACGGCGGTATCCGCAATCCAGGCAAAGCCCCGCTCCGGCGCAGGCGCGCAGATTTTTCTTGACTTCCTCCCGGTTCACCGGGCAGAGATCAGTTTCCTTCGGCATCCTTCTTCTCCTTCCCGGTTCGGTCGAACTTGACCATGTCCGAGTCACTCCCGGACATAACCAGATACGCCGCGACCAGAGCCATTTCGCGCAATGCCCGCGTTGCTGGGCTGTCCCCGCTGAGACCCTGCATGACGCTGATAATGATCGCCGCCAGGTCGGCAATGATCTCCTTGGTGCTGCCCTTGACTTCGTTGACGACCTTCCCGCCGCTGGATGTTGATTTAATCATACATACCCTCCAACGCGGCCGTTGCGATCAGAAGATCATCCAGATACCGCAGGACGGCCCGAGCCTCCAGCAGCATGTCCTGGATATCCTGCCGGTCGGCGTACTCGATCAGCCCGTCGGAGACTTCTTCCAGACTTACCCGCACCCATTCTTTCGCCTGCTTGCGGGTGGCTCGGACACCCCCGATGTTGGCCGTTGCGTACTGCACATTCTCGCCGCCGCTTTCGCTGGGCTTGATTTCGTTGTTACTCATGCTTTTCTCCTTCCTGGGCGGGGATGGCCGCCGGGCGGAACAGCTCCGGGTGGCTCTGCGCCCAGGCCTTGGCGACCACCGCCAGAGCCTGGTCGATCTGTTCCTGGGTGTATTCCGGTGCGGAAATCAGCCGCCCGGTTTTCCGGTCTACAATGATAGGCATCCTCGCCCAACTCCTTTCCGCGGTTAACCCGCCTTCTGCTCGGCTATCCTCCAAGCCATCTTGGCGCCAGCCACAAAAATATTTAGTGCGTCAAGCATTGCGATCCATTCCGACTCCGGAACCTCTTCAAGTTCTTTTCGCAATCGCTCCAACGCTTCTTGGCCTTTTGTGTTGTCCATTTTGTCACCTCCCTGGATATTGGATATCTATAAGATAACATAGACTTTCTATTTTGTCAAGCCCTTTTATTGATTTCTAATAAAAATTATTGACAATATATCAAGTCCGTGATATACTGGCTTCGTTAGGAGGTGATGATGTGGAGACGATCAACGATAGAATCCGAATGGTCTTAAAGGATAGCGGGTTAACGATGGCCGAATTCGGAAGGAAAATCAACGTTTCGCAACCGACAGTGTCAACGATTTGCTCCGGCAAATCGAACCCCAGCGAGCGAACCATTATCGACATTTGCGAAAAATTCAAAATTTGCGAGGACTGGCTTCGCTATGGCACCGGGCCGAAGATGAAAGATGTAACGACCGAAGAAGAGTTGCAAGAGTTTTTCTCTGGTGTCCTTGCAATGGATTCGCCGAGCAGTAAAGCGTTTATCGCTGCGTTAAGCTCGCTCCCCCCGAATTTTTGGGGAGCCGTTGCGGACTTTGCCCAGGAGTATGTAAAAAAACTCAAAGAACAAGAAAACGACGAAAAAACGGAGTAACCGCAAGGCTACTCCGTTTTTGTACTTGACGTTTCGCCGTTCCCCGTGTTAAGATTGGCAAAAGGGGCGGAGATCAATGAAGAGAATCAAACATTTTCTGGGCTACGTCTTGGGGACGATGGTTCCGGTGCTGCTGGAAGGCGCTGCGTTTTTCACAATCCGGGATGCCGCACAATTGTCTGGGCTTGCGCTTGCCGCACTGGCCGTCATTTTTGTTCTGATTATCCTTACAACGGTCGGGTTTGCAGCATTACTGTACTGGGCAGACGCGAACCCTGTGCCGGAGCCTGACAACGGGGCGGAACCACGGCAGAAACCCACTAATATTGACATCAGCCCCCGGGCGCAAGCCGCCTATCGGGAGTTGGTCAAAGAACAGCAGGCTAAAAACCTGATTGACTCCTTCAGTACCAAGGTTAAGGGCGTTACTTTTGACAACGATGACGGCAGCAGCCGCCAGGATATCCTGTCCAACTGCTACGCCGGGATGCACGTTGACATCCGGCGATACTCCTTCATGGGGCGGCCTGCTTTCGGGGTGTATACCTGCTACGGGATGATTGGCAACATCCCCGCGGACATCGCCGAAAGTTTTGACCATACCTACGGGCGCAATGCTTATATGGTCGGAAAGATCGGGGAAATTCGGGGTGGTTTTGACGGCCTGAGTTATGGGTGCGTGCTGGATATCGATGTCTGGCGGGGCGCAAGAAAATAAAAAGGGTTGACATTTGTCAACCCTTTTCTTTCTTTTCACCGGTGTCATAGTTGACACCGGTTCTGGCTGAAAGCTTCCGCGCTACCTTGCCGATAAAACCGCAGATAAACGATGTCTTGTCATCCGGCAGAGCCATGAGAATCCGCGCCGCCCGATCTACCATTGCCTGCTTGTCCATGTAAGTACCTCCTGTTTTTTTGATTTGATTTTATGCCAAAATTATCGGAAAATCGCACAAAATTTGTCGAACGATATTTACATTCCGCTTTTTTTGTGCTACTGTAAAAAAGTAATAATTGCTTGCCGCCAATATATCGGATTTTTTGGGGGTGGGCAATATGCAATCGTGCACCATCTGTATGCAATTGCGCAACAAAAGGGGATGCTTATATGCAACAGGTTGATCGAGTACGCATGATTGACGACAGACGGCAAAAACAGGGGTTAAGTTATCGACAGCTGGCCGACATGGCCGGCATATCCTACACCACGGTGTACCGTGCCATTTCCGGCCGATGCTGCCCGGAAGCGGCAACGCTGGAAATGCTGGAGTCTGCCCTGGGCATCGTGGACGGGGTGGACGTGATCCATGCCCCGCCGGAGCAAGGCTTTCCGCCCATGGCAGAGCGGTATATCCACGCCCAGGAAAACCGGATCGCCCGTCTGCGGTATCACTACAACATGCTTTTCCGGACTTACGCCCGGTGGATGCTTGTGCTTTTCGCCGCCAACATGGGGCTGGTGCTGCTGATCTGCGGGGTGACGGCCTACGACCTTGCCCACAAAGACCGGGGCTGGTTCCGGGGCTGATAAAAATAAATTCCGGTGTCAATGTTGACACCGGAAGAAAAGAGGGGAAATATTATGCAGCGGCAGCACGGGGCGTATATCTATGCCCGGTACAGCACGGAAAACCAGGACGCGGACAGCATTGACGTACAGGTGGGCAAATGCACCCAATATTGCAGTCAGCGGGGTCTTCCCATCCTGGGTGTTTTTGCCGACGAGGCCGTCAGTGGAATGAAGGAAAGCCGCCCCCGGTTTGATGCCATGATGGCACAGCTTGGCATGGGCCTTGCGGATACGGTGGTTTGCTACGACCAGTCCCGTCTTTTCCGGAAAATGACGGCCTGGTTCGATCTGCGGGAAAAGCTGTCCGTGATGGGCGTGGCCGTCATCAGCGTCACCCAGCCCATGGTGGGCGGAGACCTCCGGGATCCGACTATTTTCCTGACGGAAGGCGGCATGGCGCTTTTTAATCAGGTTTGGGTCTTCCAGTCCCGGCAGAAAGTCATGGAGAAAATGCAGCACATGGCACGCAACGGCCAGCACACCGGAGGCAAGCCGCCTCTGGGCTATCAGGTAGTGGAGCTGGGCGGCGTGAAAAGGTTGGCGATTCTCCCGCCGGAGGCGGAAACCGTCAAGCGGATTTTTGCGGAATATGACGGCGGCCGGTCGTACCATGATATCATCGCCGGTCTGAACCGGGACGGCATCAAAACCAAACGGGGCAACCCTTTTGGCACCAACTCCCTCCACGACCTGCTGAAGAACGAGAAATACATCGGCACGCTGGTCTATGGGGCATCGCCCTACCGTGCCGACGGCACCCGGAACACCCACGCCAAGGACGGGGAAAACGTGATCCGGGTGGAGGATGCCATCCCGGCCATTATTGACAAGGATCAATTCGCCCGGGTACAGGCACGGATGGCAGAGAACAAGCGGGTTCAGGGCGGCCGTCCCGCAACCCGGCGGGAGTACCCCCTGAAAGGGAAGGTGTTCTGCGGCTATTGTAAGTCCGCTATGTCCGTGTCCATCTCCCGCAAAAGCTACACCTATTACAAGTGCGGGGCGAAAAAACGGCAGCATAGCTGTGATGCCGGGAATGTGTCCGTGGATGCCCTGGAGCAGACCGTAGCCGAAAATGTCCGGCTGGTGCTGGGGCAGAAGGGAAGCATTGACAAGCTGATCGCCGTGCTGCGGCAGCAGCGGACGGTGATCCAGGATAACGCCCTGGCCCAGCTGAAAACGTTGATCTCCCGCCGGGAAGAGCTGCGCCGGAAGCTGGACAACGCCGCTGACCTGGTGCTGGATGGCCGGGGATCTAAAACACTGATCGCCCGGATGACGGACATGGAGCGGGAGCAGGAGCAGCTGGACGCCAAAATGGCCGCCCTGAAACGTGCCGTGGATGCCTCGGCGGTGCCAGAGCAGACCCTCCGGCGCTACGCCCAGATGATGGCCGACGGCAGCGTTGACAATCTCGCCCCCTACCTGGCCATCGTGTGCCGGGTGGAGGTCTACGGCGATAAGGTCGTGATCTGGACGATCCTGGACGACGACCCCACCGCCCCAAAGGATTTTAATGCCCCGGGTGTACAAATAACTCTGGGTACACCTTCTGGCGTACCAATGGTTTTTGTCACTGCGGACTTGCTCCGGATTGTGGCGACAAAACAAAGCACCTCCTGATATCGGGAGGTGCTTTGTTTCGCTTAATCGGGGTTCAGTCGTCATTCTCCGTCTGCCCTTAACCCTGGGCGGCGGGATTTTTTGGGGGCGGCTGCCAGTTGCTTACAAAAAAGCAGCAGCTGCCTTTTCTTTTCTATCCGTCTTTGGCTATGTTATCATTCCCCGTGGGAAAATGCAACTGTTTTATGATTCCGTGTGTTATCTCCTTCCTATGGGGCGGGGCGAAAGCCCCGCTCATTGCGTTACTGGCTTACCCGGATGCTGTAAACAGGGACCCCGTGGGGGAAGCCGCAGCCCTCTGCAAGGTCGCACTGGTTAGCGTGGTTCATTGCATCAACTGCGCTGTTAGCTCGTTTCAGGCTTTTCCAGCTCTCAATTTTGGCCTCCACGCCGTCCGGGAACTCCGCCCAAATTTCATACCACTTTTTCATTTCTGTTTCCTCCCGTTTTCTTATTTGTGCTTGGTGTTTTGCTTTGTGCCTATATCATACATGTACACATGCAATTTGTCAATATGGCAGTATGCACAAACATGTGAACATGAAATTGTGATATTTTTACATGGACACATGCAATAGCGTATGATATATTTATATTGGGAAAGGGGGTGCTGCCATTGGCAAGCGAAGCAAAGCTCAAGGCAAATGCAAAATACCAGATGTCACTAGACCGGATCGTGATCCAGCCCAAAAAAAGCGAAGGCCAGCAGATACGCCAGGCGGCGGCGGACGCAGGCCAAAGCGTTCAGCAGTACATACTTGACACGCTGCGCAAGCGTCGGGAAGCCAAAGAAGCGTAAAAAATCCCCCAGACCGGAAGGTCTGGGGGTGTTTTTCTATTCCACTTTCAGGGTTTCTGGGTTAAACCCGTTCGCAGTATTCGTTCCACAGCTTGTCACACGTTGCGTCAAACCACTCGGCGAATTCGTCATCATCCATACCTGGATCCAGGTCGATCGGCCCTATGACCTCGGAAAATTCCGGAACCCAGGTCAGGCCAAGCCGGGAAATCTCGTCAGCTATTTTTTCAACGTATTCGTCCCTGTCGGAATCCGATAAAAAATCGAGCTGGTTTATCTGCTCGTCTAGCCCATATTTGGACGACTTGAAATGTACCGTGTATGTTTCCATTTTGTTTTCTTTCTGCCCTTTTCCCTGGGCGGCGGGATTTTTGGGGGCGGGTTGATACGCTCCGGTGAAGGTCTGGGGGTGCGTTTTCCCTCCGTGTGTTGTCTGCTGCTATGTTATCATTTCCGTACGGGAAATGCAATTGGTTTATGCTTCCGTTCTTGTTTCAATGGGGCGGGGCTTGCGCCCCGCTTATGCGTTCTCTTCGTCAACGTCCAGGCTCCACTCGTCGCCGTTATCCCGCTCGTCTTCGGTCAGGGCCACCAGGCACTCGCCGTCTTCGCCCTGGTTGGCGGTATCGACTTCATCCTGCCACCAGGAAATCAGGTTCTTGACATCTTCGTCGCTGGCCAGAATGGCGGTGCTGCCTTCTTCTGTTCCTTTTCCGAACTCCCGGGCAAAGCTTCCGTTGTCCATGTCGCCGAAGCAATCGGGTTCGTAACCGGCATTCCAGCCGCCGCGCCACAGCTTCAGGGTGATGTTGATGATCTTGGTTTCAGTCTTGATAGTCATATTTTTGATCTCCTTTTGTTTTATTGGGTGCTCCCCTTAACTGTCTGTATTATACCACGGATTCCGTGGTATGTCAAGAACTTTCTTGGGATTTTATAAAAAAAATGCGCCCGGAGGCGCATCTTTTTATTCTACAGGCGGAGTGAAAATCCCCATACCCTGCTGCATCAATAGCCGGGTGTACAGCGGACATTTTGCAATTCCGCGGCACCAGTCTTCCACAGTCCGGCGGGGGATACACCAGCGTTCCGCAAAAGCCGCCTGGCTTAGGCCAGACAGGGATACTATTTCTTTCGTGGTGCGGGTCGCTGCGGTATAGATGCTGCGCAGATTTTCCAGTCGTGCGGGGGGAATGGTTGCATCCGGTGCGTCGCCCCAGACGGTGGATAGAGCAACGTCTGACACATACGCATCCATATCTTTGTAATTGGCGGCTTCTGTCACGCAAAAATAATATTGTTTGTTGGTCATTTTACCTTTTCCTTTCTTATTCCGTTTTCGATCAGGGAACGTTTCATAATACCAGTCCAAGAATGCGCCATGCACACGCTTTTCGGCTTCTTCCCGAAGGCTGATAGCATATGCTATGTCTTTGCTACTGCCCAAATAGTAACAATGCCCTTTGAAGATGATGGTAGCTTTCCACAGTTGGCAAGACTTGTCCCAGGACACCCCTGTTTTTCCGCTAGTGTTCGCCGCTGATGGCGGCTGCATCAGATGGGACACTTGCGTACCGTCGATATAGTCTAGCTCCAGTTTTTCACGCAAGTCCTTGGCCATTTCGCTGTGGACTTCGGAGAACAGACATCCGCAGCTTTTTGTGTTCCCATTCCGAAGATTGATTGCTGCGACTTCGGCAGTTTTTCCGCAGTCGCACCGGCACTTCCAAATGACACTGTTGTATAGATGCTTGTCGGTCGGTTCCAGTGCAATTAGCCGACCAAAGCGTTGCCCGCTAATATCCATCCGGTTGGTGTGGGCACCGGCACAACCACAGCTTTTCGTCGCACCGTTTTTTAACCTGGATGCTGTTACATAGGTCACATTTCCGCAATCGCATAGGCACTTCCAGACGACGCGGCCACATAGCCGCCGATCTGTTTTTTCCAGAACGGTCAGCCGTTCATATCGCTGACCGGTTTCCACCCTTTTAACCGCTGATCTCGGCGCATACGGGGTCCCGTCTTTCTTCGTTTTTATGCAGCCGCAAGACTTACTGCTGCCGCTTTTTAGTAACGATACATTTACGTCTCGTTCGGTTCCGCAGCGGCACTTGCAGCGGACAAAACACGGGGTAGGAGATAGGCCTACAACAGTCCAATAGTTGTAGGTTTTCCCAATCATGTTGGAATAATCAGCCATCGGATGTCGTTAGTATTTGATCTCGTCGAAACAAATGCCGGTGCCCTTCCCGGTATCCAGGTCGATGATTTCTCCATCTTCGTCAATGCCGCAGTGAATGCAATCCAGGATTTCATCAGTGGTCATCCGATTGTACTGCATCATTTCAGGGTTAACGCCGACGATCTCACAAAGTTCTTTCATTTTTTCGTTCATCTTAATTTCCTCCTGTTGTTTGGGTGTTCCCCTTAACTGTCTGTATTATACCACGAATTTCGTGGTGCGTCAAGTGCTTTTTCACAAATTTTCAAAAAAATTCCCTGCGCAAATACTGCGCAGGGAATCAAAATATTGGGGGCTACTCCCGCATGGCCTGAATCCGGGCTACGTCGGCGGCGGCCTGGATGTGCCGCTGATGCAGGTAGTCGTAGATGGTCAGCACCTCGTCCGGCGGGGCACCGTGCTCCCGGCGGTACAGGTCGATCAGCTGGACAACGCACCTATGCAGCATGGCCATGTGATCCATTTCCGCCGCCGACAGCTTGGCGTACAGATCAGCCGCCGCCGGTGTCAGATCCGCAAACCGCAGGGCCTTTTCGGCGTACTTTCGGGCGTCCCGGATTTCGTCGTCGATGTCGTCCTCCAGGGACTGGACGGCGTCCATCAACGGGCCCTTGTAGGTGGCCATGTCAGGCCTCCTTCAGGGCGTTGACGGTCAGGGCCGTCACGCTTGCCGCGGCGGAATCGGATACCCAGACATAGATGTCGATGGGATACACCACATTGACGCAGTTACACCCATCGGGTACGACCAGATACAGCAGATTGTCCAGGTTGATCTGGGTGCTGCCGACGGCCACGGGGATGGTCTTCAGGGTGGACGCCAGCGCCACCCCGTTGTAATAGGCCTGGACGTTCAGCGTCCCGGCGGCGGTGACGGCGGCGATCAGCTGGGCGGTCAGCCGGTACAGGCCGGTGTGGGCAATACCGATGTTGTTGGATCTGTCAACGATGGCCGGGCCGGTAGGCAGCCCGGCGGTAGCCCCCATGTTCAGGGGCGCGGGAGTGGTTGTCAGAGCCTGGGCCGTGAAATTATATTTCTGGGCGCAGGATTTCTTTCCGCAATTACATGCCATTTTCGCATACTCCTTTCAAAAAATTGCCCCCACAGCGTTTGCCGTGGGGGCCGCGCTGTTATAGCGTCATTGATTTTAGCAGTTGCCGCAGCAGCCGCAGAACGGGGACGGCCCGGCATTGTAGGCAAGGCCGTTGGGGTAGCGGACGACACCGGCCATCCGGTTATCCATGCGCAGATCAGCGATCTGATCCCGCAGGGCCTGGATGGCATTCTCCTGCAGCAGGGCTCGGGTGGCCGCACCTTCGGCTTTGATGGCCGTGGTGATGTCGCAGGTCTGCCGATCCATCTGGGCGCCCAGGTTGGCCACTGCCAGACGATTTTCGCAGCAGCAGTCGCCCAACTGCCGGGAAAGATCGTTGCCGGTGCCCATAACGGTCTGGGTCAGGCCGCTCTGGCCCAGGGCGATATCCTTGCCCAGCTGGCCGATGCTGCCCTGCATGTCGTAACCCAGGCCGCAGATGCCGTTGCCCAGGTTGGTCAGCCGGTCATTGATCTGGCCAAAATGCTGGCCGTACAGGATTTCCTGCTGGGTTGCCGCCGTGGCGTGCTGGCCATAATCGCCCTGATTACCGCCCCAGCCGCCCCGGAACATCACGAAAAACAGGAACAGGATCACCACCAGCAGCAGACCACCGCCGCCGAAGGTGCCGTTGTTGTCGCCCATAACAGCCCGCAGGTCGGATAAACTATAATCCATATGTTATACTCCTTTCAAAAATTATAAATAAACCGTGTGCACCCGGATTATTTCAAAAATTGCAGGATGAATTTTGCATTTTCTTCCAGCTGCCGGAACTGTTCCCGGGTCATTTCCCCGGAAGTCAAAAGCCTGGTGATTTCTGCCTGGGCCTTTTCGGGGGTTACGGTCTGGGCGAACTGCCGGAACTGCGTCACCAGTCCCATAACATCCTTTAGGCTGCCAAGACTGCCAAAGCCGCCCTTAGACGGGTTCGGCCTGGACTGCTGGGGACTCAAAACGTCCAATAGTGGATTGCTGGCCATTGACTAACGCCTCCAATCTGCTGATGCGCTCCTCCAGGCTGGCCTGCTGCTGCCGGTCGGCCTGTCGTGGGTCAAATTCTGAAAACTGGAAATATCGGGTGTTGATGATGCCCATCTGATCCGCCGCCCGAACGGCGAACACGTTGGCGTTTTGGGTCATCACCCAGGCCGTCTGGCCGGGCATGACCGTGACCTGCTCCACGTCGGCCACGTTTGGGACGCGGATCCAGTCCATGCTCGGCTGCTGCGGCCGGAATTGCTGCTGGTAATTATTGGACTGCGGATAGCCCCACTGGTTATTTTGCCATGCCATTTTTACCGCCCCTTTCTGTCCATATCGTATCAGATTGGGCGCAAAAATAGCGCACTATTAGTTGCCTAATAGTGCGCTATAAATGTACAAGTTACCGGGTCAGGTCTTCCCAGTCCATTGTATACTCCAGGGCGTGGAGAATCACTGTGGCGACCTTCCGGGCCACCGATTGCTCCAGTGCCGTCCGCCGCCGTCGGTCAATGGCCATGGTGGACTCCACCAGATCATCCTCCGCACCGGCGTGAAGCATCTGGAAAAGCTGGGCCTCCTGGGCGGTCATGCCGCCCTGCCGGATGATGTAGTCAACGTGCATCTGGTTGCCGTTGCCGTAAAACCGTTCGCGGATCACTGGATTCATGATTTTCTCCCTCCGGCCGGTCTTACGGCTGGGTCAGGCGGCAGTGCCGCCGTCGATCCACTGTTTAAATACCTGATGCAGACCGGTGGACGCCAGGCCGGACAGCGCCCCGGACAGCAGCACGTCCGGGGTAAAGACGGCCCACTGGTTAATCCACAGGGCGCAGACAATGCCCACGATCACCACGGTGATGGGGATGATCCGGTTACTGACGCTGGGCAGCAGGTGCTTGACGGCATAGCCAACGATCAGGCACACGGCCACAATAGTGGGATTGACCCAGGTGTTGAGCATGGTGATGTTGTTGATGATTTCCATTTTTGTTTTCCTCCTTGTGTTATCGGTCGATTAGGTAGTCTTCCAATTCCTTTTTTGCGGCTTTCATTTGGGTCACGTTGTTGCCGTCAATGCCGTGGTTCAGCAGGGCTAACAGGGAGCGCTTGGTCATTTTGTCGCCCTCCGATAGCGTGTCCAGTCTTTTTTTGTCGTTTTCCAGATACCCCTTGATTTTCGCCACATCCCCTTCCAGATTGGCCAACCGGCCATTTTGGGCGGTATCAGGTGCGCGAATCGTGCGCCAAATGGCAACAATCTTTTCCGCGGCGTTGGCCAGCAGGATCACGGCGGCGGCCACAGCGGCAACAACTGCCCAGACTTCGGCAAACGTCATGTTTTCCACTTTTACCTCCCCCTATTTTGTCCAGCGGCTGTATTTGCCGTTGTCAATGTGTACGCCCCAGCTGTAGCATCCCAGGCCACCCCGCCCAGGGATTTTTTCTGCCGTGACATCACGCGCAATTTGCTGCAACTTTTCGGCGGAGATGTTGCCGCCGATGGGAGCCAAGTCAATGGCCTGTCCGGTCAAATGCAAACTGTTCCACACGCCACCGGCATCGGCATTGTGCTGCTTGCAGCGCACGCCAGAATTTACATTCAGGGGAACCCCAGCCCGGCGGCGGATTTCGTCCGCCAGCCGCACGGTTTCCTCCACCGGTTCCGCCGGGAAGCCGTTGCAATATTTCCCGCCGCATTGACAGCGGAACTCTTCCCGCCGGAAGTACCGGATTTCGTCCCAGAAAGTTCCCGTCTCGGCGTTTTCCACCTTGGCAGGCGTGTACATTCTCCCTGCCGAAACTGCCGCTAGGAGGGCGGTCTGGGTCCCCTGGCCTGGGTCTCCGTCTGCCGTAAGCCCCTCAGCGGCCTGGAAAAGCTTCACAGCCTGCCGGGTCTGGCTTCCGGTGATCCCGTCCGGTGCGCCTACCGGGTAGCCTAGGTAGGCCAGTAAGTTCTGCACTTGTTTAGTTGTCATTTTATCCCCCTGCATAACATAAGCTTCCTTTAGCTAATTAGTTCCAGTATCCTAGTTCTTTGCCCCTTTGATATTCAAGATTAGCCCAAATAGTATATCCGTACCTGTTGAAATGGGTAGAATCTGACATAATCTGTGTAGGATATTTGTTTTGACCAATATTCACAATATCTTCTGATGTAGGTGTTAAATTACAATCGTCAAGGGCATAAGACGAAATAATGGTAGTTCCATCTGCGTCATATATTGGCGTTTTCATGTATTCTTCAACGTCAATATAATGTCTGCCAAATTCTAATTTCAAAGCATCATTTCCAGCAATCTGCCAATCATGCACTTTTGAATGTGGAATGCCAATAACAAGAAACCTAGTCGATTTGTAATAATCGATTATTCCCTTTACTTGTTTGACAAGTAAACTTCCGTCATTGTTCCAACCGGTGTTTTGACCTATACATATAATCAAAACTGAACCTTTTTGCTTTTTCGCACTACTAGATATAACACCTGTTGGTCTTTTCAAAACAACTTCATTGCCAGATTCATTTCTTTGAAATTTGTACGGATTTTGTCCGTATACTGGCCCTTGGGAAATTATTCCAGTGATTCCGTTAATAATGCACGGGTTCAATGTGGATTCTGCCATATTAGAACTTTTTCTAAAATTGCAATCATATCCAATATCATCTTTCAATACAACTTCTACTTTGTCTGTGCTACTGGGTATAGTAAAAGGTTCTGCAATAATCCCAGTACCGCAAGCCTTACAAGATATAGTGTTTGATTTTTCACCACCACCATCGTTGTTATTTATAACAGTCCATGCACTACCGACAAGCGATGATAATACTGTTGATCTAGTTACTCCACTATGGTCTTGATTTCCTTCCGTCAAGCTATCTCCCCAGTATTCTATAATTTTGCTCTCTTTTCCCCAATAATCCTTGTAGACAATATTTCCGTCATCGTCTACCATTAAAATCTTTCCTTTATTATCAGCACCAACGTTTTTGTCCTGTTTTGTCGGAACTAATACTATTGGATTTAATTCAGTTTCTTCGACAATATAATCATTGTAGGTCGGTACGGTATTGAATTTGTTATTTGATACCGAGAAGCAAAAAGTATTAGCAGCTGATTTAGGGGTACTAACCTTAAAGTATTTGCTATTTGCAGGCACAATCTGATTTCTGTAATATCTGCTATCGGCAAAATACTGTACAAGTTTGTAACCTTCGTCGTAGAAAGCGCAAGGCGTGTCATTGCCGATACTCGCGAAATAACAACCAACAAAATCGCTTATATCTTCATATCTGTTTGTAACATAATTGGTATTATTAATGTCAACTGTGCCATCGTTTTTCAATCTACCAACTGTCACTTTATTTATGTCGAATAACTGCAATGGATTTCGTTTTGTTTTTAGCACTAAATCATCTATATCTTCCTTTAGTTCATTTACCTTCCCCGTGCAATCTTCCGCCGCTTTCTGGGCTTCCTTGGCGGCTTTCTTTGCCTCTTCTGCCGCAGCATCGGCGGCGGTGGTGTCACCGGGAGCACCCTTCAGGCTTTCCAGCCATTGGGTCTCCGTGCCTTCAAATCCGGCATCCACGGCCAGCTGATAGGCGGATTTTCCGTCCTTCCCCCGGAAATCCCCGGAGGCGATTCCATCCTCCAGCTTTTTAAGCGCCTTGGCGGCATTATCGGCGGATAGTCCCGCCTGGGAGGCACTGGCTTCCGCAGTCCGAGCGGCTTCCGTGGCACTTGCCGCCGCATCCTTCGCCGCCTGGGCATCCTTGGCCACGGCCTGGGTGTAGGGCTTCAGGGGCTCATCGGGCACGGCTCCGGGCTCTGCCATGGAGCGGGTGGTGTTGGTCTGATAGGTGGCAGATTTTGCCACTTCGCCGTTTACGCCGAGCCATTGCAGTTCTGCCTGACCTCGTCCGGGGTAGGCCGTATCCAGCCGATTTACAATCCAATAGACCTTGCCTCCGTCTTCCGTGATGGGGACAAGATACGGTTCCTGGTCGTCAGATCTTTGATGCACCAGCTGCACAGCACCTTCTCCCCGCCGGATATTGGGCAGGACTACCCGTGTGACCAGCCCCTCGACCTGTTTTCCCAAATCGATGACCCCTGCCCTGGGCACCACATCATATGTCACGACATCAGTCATAACGTTCCTCCTTTTCCAGAATCAGACCGATAAACCCGATGGATAGCCCCACCAGTATAGGCAGGGCCAGAACCAACAAACACAGCAGCTTAGCCAGCGTTTTCATGGTCATACCTCCGCATACAAACTGTACAGATTTATGCTATTTTTTTGTTGCAAGCAAAAGCCGACATACCAATCACCTGTAATATTTTCCACATCCAATTCCATTTTTTGCCTGCCTGTTTTCGTGCTAAGTTTTACGCTTTTAATGCCTTGGTTTGCAGCACTGGTATAGGCGTACCCCTTGTCGGCAGATAGTGCCAATCCAACGCCCTTGAAATTGGCGTAGTTTCCGCCATCAGTTACTGTGATGATGTCCACATCTGCAATTATCATTTTTGCGGCACTTATGTCAACCTTAGAGTCGCTAACGACACCGCTGCCGCCGGAAGGGTTATTTAGGTTAATGTATCCATCCGTAGGAGTTATCGTAACAGCGTATTGGGAAACCAATAGTGCACTATATCCGATGTCCGTAGGCACACCGTTTTTGACGATCCACCGGGCAACTCTGACAGTCTCCGTCTGTCCGCTGGTGGTCATGTCGGCTTCTGCGCTCCAGTCTCCCGCCGTGATCGTCCAGGTGCCCGCCTTGTTGACGGTGCACGCCCATGTGCCGCTGGTGTCCGGTGCGGTCAGAGTGGTGCTGCCATTCGTGGCCTTGCAGGTCAGACCAGCCGGATATGTGATATTGATGGTGGCCGAGAAGTAGGTCAGATGCAGGTCGTAGTCCAGGGACACGATGGTGCTTCCCTTTGCGGTCTGGCCGTTCAGGGTGGCGACGGCCTCCCACTGGCCGCCGTCCAGCCCCTTAAAAAGTGCCTGCCCTTTGCTATCCGCAACGGCCGTCTTGGTTTTACCGCCGTAGGTCTGGGTCAGGGTTACCTGGGATCCTGGGTCAACATAGACCCGGATTTTTCCGCCGCCCTGGCCGCCACCGCCGAATCCGTACATAGGTACCATGTCTGTCATACATACACCTCCGCTACGATGTCAATATCCATGTCGGGCTTATCGTCCAGGCAGGTGACGGTGATCTGGTTTCCGCTGCGCTTGGTATAGCTGATGCAGGCGCAGGCGTCGTGCATATCCGCGTTGGCGGACGCGTTCGTGCCATAGGCCGGGTGGATCATCACCCGGCGGCCGTCGGTCAGGCCGGGGACGGTCAGGGTCTGGGTGTAGGGACCAGCGCCCATCCAGTCGTTGGCAAGCAGCGTCAGGGACACGTCCACGGTGTCCACATAGCCCTTGTTGGCCGCGTGGGCGGCTGCGGTGGGGGCGGGAAGCGCCAGAGCGCCGGTCATGGTGCCCCCGGTGGTGGCCACCGCCCCCACATCCCCGGCGGACAGAACAACGTTTCCCGCCTTGCCGTTGACGGAGTGTACCGCGCCGGTGCCATCCACGCCCATCCGGACGGGGACGGCAAAGACAACAGGGTCGCCGCTGTTGTATCGCTGGGTCACCCGCGTCCACAAGTACGCGCCGCCCGCAATGGACGCGGGGACGGTGGACTGCCACCCGGAGCCGGGCGGTGTCGTGCCGCTGGAAGATACCGCATAGCTGACCGTGCTGCTCAGCAGCTTGGCAGGGTCTCCGGTATCGCCCTTTTCGCCGTCGGTGACGTTAAAGTCCAGATAGGTTTCGTTGGCAAAATTAATCCGGTAGGTCTTCACCAGGCCGGAGGTGGAAATCAGCTCCACCTTTGCGATTCCGCCGAGGCTGTTGGCAATCTGGACAAGCCACTGTTTCAGCACGTCCGCGGACAGCTTCATGGACTGCCCTAGGTGGTTCATCGGGAAAAGATCCGTTCCCAAAATCTCGGGGACGGCGGGGAGTTGCGAAATCGGTAAGTCAGGCATTTTCCTGGGTCTCCTCTCTGGCCGCTGCCGCAAGCGCCTGGATGACAGACTGGATGGCAGCGGCGCAGCCTACAAATTTATCCTGGTTGTCCAGGCCGGTGACGGCAATCCCGTCCATAGTGGCAAGGACTTTCCGCAGTGTGCGGACGTGGGCCTTGACGTTTGCGTTTTCCATGCTTACTCCTTCCCCAGGATCACGCGAATTGCCGCGCCTTCGATGCGAAGCCCCAGAAATTCCGTAAAACCTTCGGCCATATCGACTCCGCACCGAAGTTTTGAGGTTTCGGCAGGGTCAGTAAAAACAGAAACGACATCGACGACAGACATGCCAAGCAAACGGATATCTCCTTGCTTTGTCAAATCCGACAAATTGAAATAATCACATTGGTACATTTTCCCCGTTGCGGTTACCAGATTTTTCACAATGTTCCTCCTTGTGTTGTCAATTATACAGCCAAAGCTTATACTCTACGCCGCCGATGGTAACCGGCCTGGGATTTAAAGACTTTCCTGCGATAGTAAGCCCGTCCAAATCCATCTTGTAAATTCCCCGTCCGAAGGTCGAAAACAGATTTCTGATGGCGTCGCAATTGCTCAGGGTCGTATTTATGCCGGTATTGGTCTGGGTCGTAGAGATTGTTTTCTCCGTGACCCCGTCTCCGTCAAATGTTCCAGCGTCGTACCGTTCCCCGTCGTCGTCTTTTTGGACTCCGTACTCGATGTTCCCCGCCTGGACAGTGCCCCGGAAATAGCCATTTTCCGCGTACAGGTTGCCGTCGTAGGTCAGCTGTACGCCGGTGCTTTTCGGGCCGCACTGGATTCCCTCCGACCCGATAAAGATGCCATATCCGGGGTTCCCGTCTTGGTCTGCGTCTCCGTCCCAGGTCTGGTCCAGTGTGGACAAATTGCCGCCTGAAAGCGTAAAGTCGCCGATCACACCAGATGTCGCCCGAATAGTGCCGTTGACAAAGGCACCGTCCTTGTCGATGCCAAAAATCTTCGTGCTGCCGCTTCCTGCCGTCCAGCCGTCATATTGCAGCGACCACCAAAAATCCTCCGTGTTGCTCCCGTGGGTCTTTTCCACCCGGGCGGAAATCTCCTTTTCGGTGATCCGGAACTCTGACCGCATTTCTGCCACCAGCCGGGTGTATTTCCGATCCGCGGAGGTCTTATGGGTCAGCTCGTGCTCCACCTCTTCCGGGGACGGGGCGGAAATGTCGCTGTAAATTCCGCCGCCCAGGGTGGTGATTTTGGAAAAAATCCCACTGTAGATGCCGCCGACGGAAACGGCATCGCCAAGTTCGGCGGACGGTTCCAGGGTGGTGTCGGTTGCCTGAAAGGGCTGATACCGCCGCCCCTTGATTTTCGCCAGAATCCGCTCTGCCTGCTCCTGGGTGCCCCAATCGCTGGTGATCTCCAGGGTTCGCCCGGAATCATCACCAACCGTGATTGTGGCCTCGTCGCCGTTTTCCTTGTCCAACCCTTTATAGATTGTGACCCGACTGTATGGGGCCGCCGACGGATCCGCGTCAATGCTCTGGGCCCGGTTCAGGAGATTAAATCTCCCCGTCATTCAGACGCCACCTCCTCCAACAAGATATATACATCTTCCCCGTTTTCGTCCTGACCCAGGATAATCCGGTGCCCGGACTCGGTGACCAGACAGCTGGTATCCTTCGGCAAGTCCAGGAAGGGGACAAGCCGCAGTGTGCCGGTAGGGGAAATGACAAAATTTCCGCCGTAGGCCGCCGCGATCATGCCCAGAACCTCCCGCTTGGAGTAGTTCACAGGCAGGGGGAACTTGTAACCAGAGGTCATAAGCTCCTCGGTTCTGGTGTCAACATTGACACCGGGGCCAAGGGTGGAGGCGATAAAGCGTACCATCTCGATGTCCAGCAGGGGGTAGGCGTGACTATTGTCGGCAGGGTAGTCCGTTTCCGCCAAAAGCAGGACGTCATAGGCGTGGATGGTCAATATCTCAAAGTCCCCGCCGCTGGCCGTCTGCTTCCGGGTGTCGATGTAAAATTCCCCCTGCTGCATCCATTCAGATTTTTCGTTCTGGTTGCAGGCCCGGATATAGGGGCAGACCTTTGCGCCGGTGGCCACGTTAAAGGGGGCTATCATCTCGATGTCCACATAACCGGCCATAGCGTTTCCGACGCTTGGGGTGCTGTCCTTAAACAGGGGCTGCGTGATGACGCACTTAAAAAGACTCCCGTCACCCTGAAAGCCGGAATCCGGGGTGCTGGTGTCCACCTGGATGGCCACGGGCTCCTCGCTGTCCGGCAGGGTGCCCAGAATAATGGGGTCTCCGTCCTCGGTCACCAGACGGCCGGTGCCGCCCAGCGTGACCGAGGTCTCATACCAGTATTCCCGGCCGGAGACGATTCGGGCATAAACTTCATCCGTTTTTTGCATGGGTCATTTCTCCACCAGATTAAAACTGACATCGTCATACAGGATTGTTCCGTCCGGTTTTGGGTAGACATAGGTTGCGGTCAGCTTGGTGCAGTACATCTCTCTGGTCTCGACCTGCTCCGTGTAGGGGCTGAAAAACCGCACCGTCACAAACTTCTGCAAAAGATACGGCCAGAACAGGGCCGTTTCCCGGGAGGAAATCCGTTTGTGGCACTTGCAGGAAATTTTGTATTTCGGGGCACGCATGTCCCTGTGCATGATCACGTTATAACCGGCATCCCGGCCGCTTTTGGGGCCGTCCGTGGCGTTCAGCTCCACGGTGTAGCCGCCCTCGGCGGCCAGAGTGCCGGAAATATCGTTGTCGTAGATGCCGATCTTAAATTCCGCCATGGGCTACACCTCAAACCAAGAATCCACCGTTGCTGCGGGCGTACTCCCGCAGCCCCCGGATGACAATCCGGGTAATGACGTCGCCATCCAGGGTGACCGGGATCGTAAGATTATAGTCGCCGCCGGTCTGGCTTCCCAGCAGGTTGACCACCTTCTGGGCTACCATGTCCATCCAGCCGGTGTTTCGTTCCAGGGGCAGGACGGCCTCTTTTCCGGCCTCGCCGCCGCCCAGCAGGTTCCCGCCCATGGCTCCAAAAATCTGGGCGCCGGACAGGATGCCGCCCCGGGCGAACCAGGACACGCTAAGCCGGGGGAAGGCGTTCACGCCGAAGAACTTGGCCAGGGTATTGCTCACCGGATCCCATTGCACCTTCAGATGGGGCAGCTTCAGCTGGGGCAGCCGCCAATTAAAGTCAAAGGCGGATTTGATTTTATTGACTGCGGCGGTAACTTTGCTTTTCAGTTCCTCCAGCTTGGCAAAGAAGGTGGTAATTTTGGACGTAAAGCCATTCACAAATCCGGCAGCGCTGTTTTCGCCGAAGCCGGCAAAAACGGTGGAGGGGCTGTGGATTCCGAGCTTTTCCTTGACCCAGGTGATGACCTTATCAAAAGCCTCGTCCAGCTTTTCCCGGATGTTCTGGACTTTGTCGGTAAAGCCCTTCCAGTATCCGGCGGCAGAAGCATTGCCGTGCTTCTCGAAGTATTCCGCCAGGCCGCTGCCGATCCCTTGGATTGCGCCTAAGACGGAATCTGCGATACCGTGGACAATGCCAAAGGCCAGACCGGCCAGGAAACCGGCCGCGCCTTTAACGCCGCCCTCCTGGTAGGCCTTTTTCAGTTTGTCCCACTCCGGCTGGAAAAAGCCCAGGATGAAGTCGCCGATACCGGCGGCAAAAATGCTGACATCCTTCCATAAGCTTTCCCACCAGCCCGCGCTGAAAAAGCTATCAAAGCTTTCCCGCAGCTTCTGCCCGGCACCGCTCCAATCAAACCGGGCGCCCTCGCCGCCCAGCCAGTCCAGACCGGCCTGAAGGGACATACCCAGCTTGCCGCCGATGTTGGCGGCCTTGAACTCGTCGCTGTTGAAAAGGTCGGAAAAGGTGGTCTTGAAGCGTTCCAGCCAGGCCGGGGTCTTGCTCTCCACGGGGATGGACGCTTCTCCGGCTCCGCCGCCGGAGCCGGAGAAGGCGGAAGACTGGTTTTCGCTGATCTTGTTGATCTCGTCGAAGCTTAGCAGCTGCCGGTTCAGCTCCTGCTGGGCTTTTGCCGCCCCGCTGGTGGCCGCTGCCGTCTTTTTTGCCCCGTTGGTTGCCGCCGTCCAGCCGGAGCCGAACAGGGAAGACATAAGACTGCCGATGGCATTGCCCACGCCCAGGACATAAGGCATCAACCGGCTAAGGCCGTTAATCACCAGGTTGATGGCCGGAGCCAGAGCCTGGCCAAGGCCGGTCTTCAGGCCGTTGACCTGGGCTTGCAGGGTGGCGTTTTCACTGATGTATCCGCTGACAATGCTTCGCAGACGCCCCAACGCCGCCCCGGCAATCCGGAACGCACCGGACACCAGGGCAATCCGCCGCAGAGACCCAACCATTTGCGTCAGGCTTTTGCCGGAGCCGGACGCGCTGGTTCCGATTCCTCGCAATCGCTCCGAAAGCCTTCGGATTCCGGGAATGTGGGACGGGATGGACTTCAGCCACCGACCCAGCCGCCGGAGCGGGGAGATCTGTTTCTCGGTGGCTTCCGCGGACGCTTCTTCCTCGGACTTCTTGTGGGTCAATGCGTAGGTGTATTCATCCACATCATAAGTCAGCTCCTGCAATCGTTCGGACGCCAATCCGTATTTTTCGTCTTGGGTGTCATCCGTAAAGCCTATAGATTGCATCTGCTCCCGGTATTTCCGCAGGATCTCAAGCTGCTTTTTCGCTTTCTCGATGTTGTCTGCCGTTATGTCTGTGATTTTGCCTGCGCCTAAGATGTTATCGACTTTGGACGACACCGACTTAAAATCAAGGGCTTCTTTCACTCGCCGCCCGGCAGAAGCGGCGGAATTGCCCATTTTTTTCAGCCCCGTGGTAACCTTGGATCCGTCAAAGCCGACCCGGAGCACCATATTGCCAAACTGGCCCAAGTCAATCCCCCTCCCAATACCGGATAGCCGCTTCCAGGGTTTTCCGGTGCAGCTCCATGGTCAGATCAAATCCGTCCGGTTCGCTGGGGGCGGCCTTGCTGTAAAAAATATACATATCCCCAAACTCGGCATTTTCGACCCGCAGAGCCGGAGGAACTTTCTTCGCCAGAGCGCAGAGTGCGTCATAGTCCTGTCCATACAGATCAATCCGTACCCTGGCCAGGACAGACAGGATATTCCCGGCCAGGTCTGTGTCCGGGGCACTGCTCAGGGGCGTGTAAATGGCAAAGGGCGGCTCGCAGTCACCGACCAGAGCCGCCGTGGGGAAAATTTGTGCGGACAGCTCCGGAAGGGTATCCAGCTTATTTACGATATAAGTCTCAAGGCTCACGGATAATGTCCTCCAGCAGCTTCTGCCCGTCCGCCTCAAAGGCGGGGGCAAATTCAATCGAACTGTCCCGCATAAAATATTTACCGGGGATACGATGATGGGCACCGACACGATTCTCCGTCCAAAAGCCATATTCCTGTGACGCCGGGTAATAATAGCGGGTGCCGTTCCGGCTGAATTTCACAAAAATATCGCTCATCGTGTACGCAAAGAAGACTTCTTTGACGATTTTTCCCGGTTTTGCGGATTGCTCCGTCCAGGGGGATGCAACAATGCCGATCCGTAGATTTCCGGTTTTCTTCGGGGCTCGGGAGCGGACGATAACGGCCAGCCGACCGACGGAGGTCGTAATGAAGCGGCTGATCTCTTCTTCGTTCAGCTGTAGCCTTTCAATGGCTTTTGCCCCTTCCAGCTTGGCTTCCTCTGTCATCACAGCACCTCCCTGGCCAGCAGCGTCATGCCGTTCTGCTCCTTCTTCCAGTCGATGGGCGCCCCCGTCAGGGAGAACTCCCGACCGGCGTACCGGATGCGCATAGTGGGTTGGATATCGTTCCGGCGGCGGATATTGAACTTATAAACCGTGTCGTACACGATGGCACCGCCGTCTGCCGCTGTGGAGCTCTGGGTGCATAGCATTTCCGCCCAGACCGTAAAGGCGGGTTCATAGTGTCCCTTGTTTTTTTGCCGGGTGTCCGAGGCGTCCGGAACAAACCGATATAGGGTGATACGCTTGTTTAATCGTCCTGCTTGCATACAGCACCTCCGCACCAGGCCAGACAGTTGGCGTAAATTTCATCGTCCGACATCTGCTCCCGCTGGATCCAGCTGGGGAATACGGCCCAAGGCTCCGGCCGATCACCGCCTCGCACCATTGCCGCAATGGCAACGGCCAGGTTGTACCCCCAATAGCTTTGGATTTCCATCCGGCGGCGGAAGGCCTCGTCGGTATCGGCCAGCTCTCCCGGGGTCAACTCCCACGCCCGGGAAATGTCCAGGCCACTGACCGCGGCCTGGATCACCAGCTCCCGCAGCTGGGCATCGGCAGTCAGGTAGGGTTTTCGGGGTTTGCCTCAGCTGCCGGGGGCGTTTCGGGCGTTTCGGGCTTTTCTGGGTTTTCCCCGGCCAGCACAGTGGCAACGGTATCCACAAACTTCCGAATACCCTTGTCTACGGCACCGTGTACGGCCTGGGTATCCTCCGCGTCGGTCAGGCCGGACTCAGCAGCCAGGTCAACGATCAGATGCCGGATCTTGTTGTCGTTCCAGCCGTTGTCCACCAGCTCGTCCAGCAGGTCATAGCCGTTTTTGATTTTGTTGGCGTTGCCCTTGTGCTGCAACGCAGCGGTCAGCAGCGCCGCTTTGCGCTCCAGGGTGTCCAGGGCATCCAGCACCGCAAGCAGCGGGGTCTGCTCGGTGTTCTTGCCGGACTTGATGAATTCCTGAAGCTTTCCGGCGGACAGACGCAGAGTCACATCTTCGCCGGAAAGAGAAATTGTCATAACATTCATGGCTTAACCTCTGTCGGACGCAGGGGTCGCCGACATGGTCGGTTTCCCGGTAGGCTTGATGCTGGCGGAAAAAGCAATACCGGCATCCGTGGAAATTTCGCCGATGGGGCGATAGGTGACAAGGACGCCCTTGACCACCATATCCTGTCCGATGACCGGGGGCAGCTGAATTTTGATGTAGCATTCGTCCCCCGCATAAAAAGCGGCTTCCAGGGCATTGCGGCCAGCATCGTCCTTGATGAAGTAGCCCTCGATATCGACGTTGTCGCCCTCGATGAAGTCGCCCAAATATTCCTTGAACTGGTCGTTGTCCTCGTAGGAGTTCATGTCGGTGACTTCCACGGTGCCCCGGGACATGGAGGGCGGGGAAACCTTGGTGATGGACGCGAACAGATCATACTTGCTCCCGTCTGCGGAAAAAAACGCCTTAGTGCCGGAGCCGGTCGTTTTTTTAGGGGTAGGCATAAGCAAAACCTCCTTAATGGTTGAATTTCAGATCGTTGATTTTTTCCCGGATCCCCCCGGAGTAAGGTTCTCCGGGGTGATCGAGTTCGTGAAGGGTCATGGCCTTGACGCACAAAGCAAAGCGGGGCTGGTTGCCCGCAGTCAGCGGGATATTTTGCCGGAGCAGATAGGCCTCGCAGCTGTCCGCCAGCTCTTCCAGCAGCGCGTTGGTCTCCGGGTCATCGTTTTCCTTGCAGTATCGCCGTACCTCGGGCAGGGTCACGCTTTGCATATCCGTGCCTCCGATCAGGTCAGGCTGGCCACCAGGAAGCCGCCGTCCGCGGTCAGGTTGCCGCCGCACAGCACGTCGCCCAGGATTGCGACCTGACGCTCGACCGCCTTGACGCTCTCGTCTACGCGGATGGAGTACGCGCCAAACAGGGCCAGCAGGTAGGTGTAAGGATCACCGTAAGCCAGGGTGCTGTCGCCGATGGACGAGCAGATGGTATAGGGGACGATCAGGCCGCCTTCCTTGATGGTGCCGGTGTTGCCCGCCTGGGTGATTTCGTACAGCTTCCGGTTGTCGCCGGTCTTGATCTTGACCTTGCCGAAGGCATCCAGGGATTTCTTGCTCAGGATCAGCCGGGCATTTGCGGCAACCTCTTCGTCACCGCCGTAGCCAAAGACAAGGGCACGCAGGGTGTCCGCGTCGGTGGCAGTGACATCGGCAGCGGTGGCAAAGATGGCCTCGGCGTCGGTGTTCTTGGCGTTGATGATGCCAAACACCTCGGACGGGGCGGTAGCGCTGTCACCGTTGCAGATCAGTTCGTTGACCTTCCGCAGCAGGGCTTTCAGAGCGTATTCCTGGCACTTGCCCGCATAGTCGGCGGGAGAAAGCCGGGAAATATTGCGATCCACAAAGGCGGTAGTCTGGACTTCGTGCGCCATCAGCTTGGCACGCTTCCAGACGGGGGTAGACTCGGTTCTGGCGGTACCGGCCACGGTCGCAGGTTTGCCGTCGGTTGCGGTCAGCATGGTTTTCAGATAGGCCTCTTCCCAGGCGTTCAGGCCGTCGAAGGTCTCCACGCGTACCTGGTTCACCAGGGTAGATACCTGGGCCCGGGTGCCGTCGTTGATCTGGGAGCTGCCGCCGGTGGGAGCCACCAGGGAACCGGAGAAGTTCACGGCGTTGGTGCGGATAGCCTGGAAAACGTCACGGGGGCGGAAGTTTGCCCGCTCACCGGCGGCCAGAGCCTTTCCCATCTCCTCCAGGTCGTGCCGGTCGGAGCCGTAGGTGGGTGCGTGGGAGATATCGTACCGGTCAAATTCGGTGACCATGGCCTTCAGATCGTCGATCTGGGCATTCATGGCCTTGGCCTTGTCCAGGTTGGCATGGTATTCGGTGGTGTTGCCGCTGGACAGTGCGGCGTTTGCCGCGTCCAGCAGGGAAGCGCGGGTGGAAAGCAGGTCGTTCAGCTGGGCACGGGTGGTGCCAATAGGGATATTGGGCATTTGTCATTTCCTCCTTATTTGTAGCGATTCATTTCGGCGGCCAGTTCTCTTTCAAGGGCCGCTTTTTCCTGGTGTTTTTTGCGGGCGATCAGATCTTCCACCGGGGGCAGCGTCCGCATTGCCCGCACGGTGTTGGAAAAAGCCGACGCGGCCAGCATGGGCTGTCCGCCCTCATCCTCCGCACCGACAACGGCGTCAACCAGGCCGTAGGCCAGGGCATCGGAGCTGGTCAGATAGGTTTCGTTTTCCATCAGATGTTCCAGGGTCGTCTCGTCGGTTTTTCCGGCGCACTTTTTGACGTATACGGCTAGGATACTCCGGTCGGTGGCGTCCAGCATCTGATAGCCGCGGGACATGGCGTGCTTGTTCCCGGCGACATAGCCGCTGGCCAGATGGATCATCATCTGGGCAGGCAGGTGAATCTCGATCCGGTCACAACTCTGGATCATATAGCTGGCCGCCGATGCGGCCAGGCTTTGAATGACGGCCTTCGTTGGATGCTGCGTGGACGCCAACAGGCTATAGATTTCAGCGGCCGCGTCCACGGAGCCGCCGATGGAGTTGATCTGCAACTCCAGCTCCTCGCCGTCTGCCAGAGAATCCAGTGCGTTTCGGATATCCGACGGACAGTAGAAGCCGCGATCATAGCCGTATTCCCGGAACAAATCCGCCCAGGAGTCCGGGAAAAGTTCCCCGGAAAGATTCAGAATCATTCGTTTCCTGCCTTTCCGCCAGCCCTTTGCTGGCTAAGTTCCGCCCAATGCCGCTGGGGGACGTAGTTCAAGCTGGCCTCGTACTCGTCGCCGCCCTCAATGTCCGGAAGGTCTTCATAACGGCGGATGTCGTTGGTGCTGTAGGCGCCCATGTGCTTCATTTCCCGGTAGTATTCCGCCCGCGCCTTGGGGTCGGAACGTTCCAGGGCCATCATGTTCACGCGCAGCTGCCACCCCTTGGCCTGATCGGTCAGGGACAGAAGCTTATATGTCCGCTCCTGTTCTCGCTGCAAAATTCTGGGCAGCAGGGAACGGGCATATTCGATGGCGTTTTGTTCGTTGGCGTTGTAGCTCTGTTTTCCCGCCTGAAGCTTATACAGGGGGAAATTAAAGAACCGGGCAACATCGGCGATATTCTGGGCATACTGCTCCACGAACATGGCATCCTTCTGGGAAATGGCCAGACTTTGGTATTTCAGGCCGTGATCCAGGATGGCGATTTTGTGGGCGTTTGCTGCACCGCCATGGGCGTGTTCCCATTCGTCCCGCAGGGCGTCTTTCATGGTCTGTCCGGTGTCCTCGCCGTTTTTGTACACGTTTCCGGACAAATCCGTTTCAACAGTCAGAATACCGCTTGGCTGACCGCCGTTTTCGTAAAACGACTTATTGTAGGCCTGGGCGGCCAGTCCGCTGCCCACGACCTCGCTGGCGTAACTCAGGACGCTGATCCCATTCACGCCATCCCGGGTCTCGTCCTTGTAATCGCAGACATCCTCCTGGGGCAGGGTAAATACCTCTTTCGTGACGGGGTCGGTCACCTGATACCAAAGGTTTCCCTTCGTGTCATACAGGCGATAGACCAGGTCGCCGGTCAGGGGAATTAGATCCGTTATCCTGCGGGTGCGGGGATCCCGGATAATCCAGTCATAGGCGTTTCCGGTCACGGCAATGCTGCGCTCCAGCACCATTCTGTAGGTCTGCGGGGTCATCCGCACATTAGGGCGGACGTTCAGCAGATACAGAATATCATGCTCTGGGTTGCGCTCTTTGGTATACCGGTTGATGATGTAGTAAGGCAGGCTTGCAATGTCGCCGCTGCGGATGTTGATGCAGGCATATACCGCACTCAGCTTTTCCGCCTCGGTGCACCGGCCCATACCGGCATAGGGGGCGGTCTGGATGATGGTTGGGCGTTTACTGCCGGTGGGCGCCCGGGCACGAGTAAGCACAGGTTCATGGATTGCGTCCCAAAAATTCATTTTTCAGTCCTCCGAGAAAGGTAGGCGGCGCGGCCAACATACAGGCAAAACGCCCCGGCGAACAGATACCCCAACGGGGGATAAATCAGGCAGAAGCCGCGCCACAAACAGACAACGCCCAGGAAGTCCAACAAGATGTTCAGGGCAAGGATGCCATAGTGTTTCATCAGATACTCCATTTCCCGGTAGCCAGCAGATCCGCCAGCGTGTTCTGCGGCTGTAGCATTGCCGCCGCGTGGGAGTTGATCCACGCTACAGTGATATCAATTCGACCGTAAGACTTATTTTTCATGGGCTTTATGTTTTCGTTTCCGTCGACCTGACAGCGGACATTGCCAAACGTCCAGCGGGCACAAGTGTTGTGCTCGTGCACCATTTCCCGGCTCCGGAGCTTTTTCTCGATGTCCTTCATGGCCGGGGACATGTCGGTCATATTCTGTCGGATTTCCACACAGTTGATATGACGCTTCATCAGGGATCCGCTAATCTCCCGGCTTAGGTATGGATCCAGCCCCACGATCTGCAACTGGTACAGGCGGGAACTCTCGACAATTGCTTCCTGAACCATTTCAAAGTCAATCATATCTCCGGGGCATAGCGTCAAGTATCCTGCCCGTTCCCAATCACGATAGGGCACATGGTCACGGCGCTCTGCGTCATCGACCCCATCCAGGGGCCGCCATGCGTAGAACAGGACAACCCAGTTTTCAAGCCCAGGCTGGGGCGGAAACTCCAGAACGTAGGCGCTAAGGTCAGTTGTGGAAGATAAGTCCAGACCGCCATAGCACTTTTTACCCCGCAGCTTTTTGCGCATCTCCTGCCGGAGAGAAAGCCCGGAATAGACTTCTTCCAGCTCCGGCACATGCCACTGGGTACGGTCGTAAAGGGTAAGGGGCAGCCAGCCAACGGACTTCGTGGCAATCCACTGATTCAGGCGCAGCCAGCGGAAAAGCCGCTCTCTCGCCTCGCTGTGCTTGGCCGCGGCAGCTTCTTGCCGGAGGGTTCGCAGGGGAACGGTAACACCTGCCGAAGGGTTGCAGCGTTTCCAGACGTTCTCGTCGTAGATGTCGATTTTCTCGACTTCTTCCGGGTCGTCCGGCATTCCGTACATAACCGGTAGCCAGATCGGGTCATCGTCCTCCGGCTTTCCGATTCCGTTCCTGGCCGCCAGTATCCGGCGGCATTGGTCGTGGATTTCCCAACCGATGGAGTGCCGGTCAGGATCGTCTCCGGCGGTAGTCAGCACAATCCACACAGGTTGCCGCCGGGCGGAGCCGGAGCCGAAGGTCATGATATCCCACAACTCCCGGTTCGGCTGGGCGTGGAGCTCGTCGAAAATGACGCAGCTGATGTTGTAGCCGTGCTTACTGTAGGCTTCCGCAGATAGAACTTTAATCATTCCCGGACGGCCTACCAGCTGAATTTCCCGGGCGGATCGAATGACCTTCACCCGCTTGGCCAGCCACGGAGCCTGATTGACCATGGAGACCATGGCATTAAAACAGATAGATGCGTTGTTTTTATCGGCTGCGCAAATGTAGACCTGCGGGTTTTCCTCTCCGTCGCCTACAAGATGGTACAACCCAAGTCCGGCGGCCAGCTCGGTCTTTCCGTTTTTCTTGGGAATTTCCAGGTACAGGTACTGATAATGCCGGTAATACCCGTCATCGTCTCGATCCAGCGTGCCATAAAATTCGGTGATGGGGTCAGCCTGCCATTTTTGCAGGACAAACGGCTTTCCGGCAAAATCTCCGGCGGTAAGTTTCAGCAGTCCCAGGAATGATATCACATACTGGGCGCGTTCCAGGCTACGCATTTAACACACGCAGGCCTTGTTGCAGCTGTTCCAGTGGGTCGGCCTCGTCCTGCGTTGTCGGTGCGACGACCAGGCGGCAGCGGCTGGTGATCGTGCAGCCAAGGTCGTTTGCCGCCCCCCGTGCGATTTTTTCGTACAGGGTCATAGTCTTTGACCAGCGCGTGACCTGTGCAAGACTTTCACCGTACAAGGCATACAGATCCACCGGTTCTGTGCGAGGTTGACCGGTGTCAATGTTGACACATTCCGCAGCGGCCGCAGCCTGGCGAAGAAGATTGTCAGCGACGCGTAGCCACTCGGTTTTGTGTTTGCTGGCCTCAGAATAGCTCCATTCGGCATCACAAAGCCTGGCCAGCGTCCCCGCATCGAGCTTGGATACCGGCAGATTCTCAAGAAGCTCCTTCGCGTACCCCCGGAAAAGCTTTGCCGCCTCTTTGCACAGCCATTTCGGGCAGGTCAGGGATGCGGGGCGGGGGACTTTCGCCTCGGATGCCTGGCGTTCGTCGATTTCGGCCTTCGTCCAGTGTTTCGATCCGTTTTCAAGATTCACTTTCATCGGGCGTCTGGGCCCTGGCATACAATCACCGCCTTTCGATTTCCGGTGGGGAAAAAAACTTTCGCC